>Ga0208019_1001174_pt1 | contig 14041 bp, 15 predicted proteins | sample CB_VirMetaG_5_FD_184540 | JGI IMG/M metagenome (GOLD analysis project Ga0208019, IMG submission 184540) | Freshwater to marine saline gradient viral communities from Chesapeake Bay - CB_1508_1D Viral MetaG (SPAdes) (version 4) | ecosystem: Environmental > Aquatic > Marine > Coastal | place: USA...
TAGAACAGATTAAATGGATTATTATAACATCTGAAAATGCTGATGAAGTATTTAAAAAGATGGAAGAACAAGGACTTGATCCTGTGTTATTTGGTCTTACAGATAATGATTATCAATTGATAGCAAAAAACTTTGCTCAAATCCGTAATCAATTGAAGATTACAAATGATCTTTTAGATAAATATAAAGAGTATTACGAGCCAAAAACTCAAACTGATAAGTAATATTTTTTTTGATTACATCTTAATCATATAAATAGTATAAAGGAAACAAATGAAAAAGACTATCATAGGTCTTTTATTATGTTTCATTATGGGACTTACACAAGTTACTTGGGCTGACACGACCTCAACATCAACAGACGCAGTTACACAATCCAATAGTAGTGGTGCTAACACTTCTATTTCAGGTGGTTATTCGGCAGAAACTACAACAACCTATCAATCAGGTTCAAGTAGTAATACCACAACGTCAAATACTACTAACGCTTATACAGGTGACCAAAGAGTAGTCAATTCATCATCAGCACCATCTATGTCAGCAATGTCACAGGACCTTTGTGTCGTAGGCGTATCTGCTGGTGTATCTACTTTTGGTTTAGGAGTTTCAGGTGGTACATATAGAACAGATGAGAATTGTGAAAGAATTAAATTAAGTAAAGTTTTAAACGATTTAGGTATGAAAGTGGCTGCTGTATCAATACTTTGTCAGGATCCAAGAGTGTTTTATGCTATGGAACAATCAGGTACACCTTGTCCTTTTGAAGGTAAGATTGGTAAAGAAGCACAAGAACAATGGAAGAAGTATGGTAAATTACGACCAGACTTTGAACAATACACAGATAGATTAAAAGTTGTAGAAAAAGCAAATAAAGAATTTGAAAAAGAAATGAAAGATAAAGATGAAGTGATTGCTAAACAAGCAACTGAAATATCTAAAAACGAAACTGAACAAAAGAAACTTGAACTAGAAATAGAGAAGTTAAAAAAAAAGAATCAACAATAGATAAACGATGGATATTGATACCCTTAACATTATTCTTTGGAGTGCCCTTATAATCTATGCGACATACAAAGTATATAATTTTATTCACGGTCTTAATCCTTACGATTTTAGTAACAAGAAGTAGTAACGCAGAAACTACTTGTACTGAAAACAGTTTGGGTGACCAGACGTGTGTTACAACCACTACTACTAAAGTACCTGGTGTAACAACAGACAATCTATTATCACCTAATTTCCAAGACGGTAGTTGGAACTATTCGTCTAATATGACCTTTCACGGTTCAAATACATTAGCAACAACTCACAACTCATCAGCAGATTCAACTGTATCATTAAGCACAGATGGTGGTTTAACTAAATCACAAATTAATTCTGGTTTTACATCTACATTTGGATTGGATATTTGGTTTTGGAGCGGTTCTACTTCTAATGTTACAATGAAACAAACTCTTACAGATGATAATGGAAATGTAATTACTCAACAAAGAGTTATATCAGGAACAAATAATACTTATGGAACAAATTATACAGATACAATTACTGTAAATGCTAACACAAAATCAGATTATTCTATCAAAGCAGAGCTATCTAATACAACACCTGCTTACACAACAGGTCATTATGGTCCTGACATTAATGATCCAAGTTTAGTTGTAACTACAAACAGTACAACATCAACATCTACTTCCGAAACATTTTTATACTGTTATGAAAGAGTACCAAATGCTTGTACTTACGACAATGAAGCGTTAGAAGATATAGCAGATTTTAAAACAGATGATGGTAAATCTTATGATGAATATGTAGAAGACGCAATAAAAGATTTTGAAGTTGTAAGTGTAGATACGTCTATTATAGTAGAAGATGATTTTGGTAAAATAGAAGAATTTAAAATAGAAGATTACGCTGTAGAAACATTTAATGATTTTATTGAAGCAAATGATTTAACCGAAACTTTTGAAACAGCTTTAATAGAAGAAGATTTAGGTAAAGAAGAATTTTTTGACACAATGACAGATAGTATTAAAGAAGAATTTGGTGACGACTTTGATATGGGTGGTGATGAATTTAAAGAAGACTTAACTACTGATGGAGGTACAAATGACTTAACAGAAAATACCGTTGAAGAAGAAACCGTTGAAACAGAAACTAATACAACTGACTTAAAGGAGTCCAATGACACAACTACAGAAACGAAAGTTGAAGAAGAATCTAATGAAACAATTTCGGAATCAAAAGATAGTGAAACTGTATCTAATGAATCAGATGTGGATAAAAATACGGAGACAGAAAGAACGGAGAAGACGGAGAACAATGAAGAAACTGTGGATGCTAAGGAGACTGGCGATGTTAAGACAAACGGCGGGAAGTCAGTTGATACTAGCAGCATAGAAAAGAAAGTAGAAAGAGTTATTGCAAAAGTTATTTCAAAATTAAAAGATGTTGATAAAAAACTTCAGGCAATTCAATATATTACAACAAAAGGTATTACTGCTGGAGAGGCAGACGTTTCAAGTTATATAAATAAACGTATTTACGACAGTAATAAACAACTAAATGATCCTTTAGCTGGTGATTTCTTACAAAAAATAAATATTTTAGAACAGCAACAAATATACAAGGATGCTAGTTTAGTTGCATATATTAGTAATGACCCTATTGCTGTAAAACAACGCCTAACGGTAGAAATAGAACAAGAGATAAATCGTATTCAAGCAGAACTTTATGCTTTGAAACAAAAGAAGGAAAAACTATGATAGATAAAATAAAAAATAATTTGACAGCATTAATTGCTACTATAGGTTTAATTGGTACAATTGGAACTGGTTTTGTAAAGTATGGAGAAATAATGAATAAAATTGCTAGTGTTGAACCAGCAAAAATTGAAGAAGCATTTAAATCACAAGACGCTAAAATTGCTGAACAAAACTCAACTATTGAAAGACAACTTACTTCAATTAAAATTAATGAAAAAGAAATTGAATTACTAAAAGCACAAATCAAAGAATTAAAAATAAAACAAGGTAATCCATTATCAAACTAATATGGAAAACGGTAATACAGATATAAGAGTACAATTAGCAACAATCAAACAAGAGATTGAAAATGTTAATGGTATACAAGGTCGTTTAGATACTGCTATTGATAAATTAACAGACGTATCTACATCAATTAAATCTATGCTTGCCGTACACGAAGAAAAAATCCAAAGACAAGAACAAGTTGATGATATAATCTTTAATAAACTTAAAGAAAGAGCAGATGAGATAGATATAGTATATAGAGATTTACATAAAGAAATATCAAGTGTTGAAAAAAGACTATTAATAGAAATTAAGTCTTTAAAAAACGATATAAATGGTCGTGTTGGGGTATTAGAAAAATGGAGATGGTTAATTATAGGGGGATCTATAGTTATTGGTTGGGTTTTATCTAAAAATTTCTTACATATAATGAGTATGTTGAGCAATTAGACTTGACTTTTTGACAGATATATAGTATATTAGTATCTGTGTTATGTCGAGTTATATTGATCTAAAATTTATCAACAATGTATCAAGTAGATTAAGTCAGTTTAAACAAAAAAACGACTATCTATTTAATTTTCGTTGTCCACATTGTGGTGATAGTAAAAAATCAAAATTAAAAGCTAGAGCATATCTTTATAGAGTTAAAAATGATATGTTCTTTAAATGCCACAATTGTGGTATGGGTCAAAATCTTGCCAACTTTATTAAAGATATAGACCCACAGTTGTATTCTCAATATCTTTTAGAGAGATACAAAAACTCGGCTCCAGCGACGCCTAAACCAAAGTTTGACTTCAAACCTGTACAGTTTGAAGATAGAACTATATTAGATGAATTGACTAAAATAAGTGAATTAAAGTCAGATCATCCTGCTAGATTATATTGTGTGAATAGAAAAATACCTGAAAAGTATTTTGATATATTATATTTAAGTGATAAGTTTATGACTTTAGTTAACAAAGTAAAACCAAATACTTACAAAGTTATTAAAGATCATCCACGTTTAGTTATACCTTTTTATGATACGACAGGAAAGTTTTTTGCTTTTCAAGGTCGTGCTTTTGGCAAAGAACAACCAAAATATCTAACGGTAAAATTAGATGAGAAAAAACAAAAAGTTTATGGACTTGAAAGGATTAATTTTCAAAGACCTATCTTCATCACAGAAGGTCCACTTGATAGCCTTTTTATTGATAATTGTCTTGCTGCTGCTGGAGCAGATTTAATATTAAAAAACAAAATACCTAATGAACAAGTAACATATATATTTGATAACGAACCTAGAAATAGAGAGATAATAAAAAGAATGTATGATGTGATTGAAAAAGATTATAACATAGTTATTTGGCCGAGTGATATTCAACTAAAAGATGTAAACGATATGATAATGTCAGGCATTTCAAAAGATGAAATCTCCGAGATTATAAGTAGTAACACTCATTCAAAATTAAGTGCTTTAACAAAATTAAGTTATTGGAAAAAGATATAAGGGGGATTATGGCACCAACAGAACAATCTATACAAGTAAATAAAAGAGGAACAAGAGGTAAAGAACCTCTTAACATTGAAAAGATACACGAAATGGTAGAATATGCTTGTGAAGATATATCTGGTGTTTCTTCATCACAAGTTGAGATGAATAGTGGTTTACAATTTTATGATGGTATTACTACAGATGAAATTCAACAAATTTTAATTAAGTCAGCAGCCGATCTTATATCTTTAGAGGCACCTAATTATCAATACGTTGCTGCTCGTTTACTTTTATATTCTTTAAGAAAGCAAGTTATAGGTCGTTTATGGGATCATCCACATTTTTATAATCACGTTAAGAAATGTGTTGAAAAAGGTTTATATGATAAAGTAATTTTAGAAAATTATGAAAAGAAAGATTTTGATAGAATGGAAAATTGGTTAAACCACGAAAGAGATTATACATTTACATATGCTGGTTTAAGACAAGTGATTGACAAATATCTCGTACAAGACAGATCAAACGGTGATATTTTTGAAACACCACAATTTATGTATATGATGATTGCTGCTACTGTGTTTTCAAAATATTCAAAAAGTAAAAGGATGAGTTATGTTAAAAAATACTATGACGCTATTTCACAATTTAAAATTAATATTCCAACGCCTGTTATGGCTGGTGTCCGTACCCCTCTTAAGCAGTACGCTAGTTGTGTCCTTGTTGATGTTGACGATACTTTACCTAGTATCTTTAGTAGTGATATGGCTATTGGGCGTTATGTTGCCCAAAGGGCTGGGATCGGAATTAACGCAGGAAAAATCCGAGGTATCAACTCACGTATTAGAGGCGGTGAGGTACAACATACGGGTGTTATACCTTTTCTTAAAAAATTTGAAGCGACTGTTAAGTGTTGTACACAAAACGGAGTACGAGGCGGATCAGCAACAGTACACTTTCCAATTTGGCACCAAGAAATAGAAGATATTATTGTTCTTAAAAATAATAAAGGTAGTGAAGATAATAGAGTTAGAAAGTTAGATTACTCTATTCAAATCTCAAAACTATTTTATGAGAGATTTATAAATGAAGAAGAAATAACTTTATTCTCACCACATGAAGTGCCTGAAATATATGAAGCATGGGGCACACCAGAGTTTGATGATCTTTATATAAAAGCTGAAAGAAAAACATCTATCAGTAAAAAGAAAGTAAATGCTCAAGTTTTATTTGGTAATATTTTAAAAGAAAGAGCAGAAACAGGTCGTATCTATATTATGAATATAGATCACTGTAATTCTCACTCATCATTTAAAGATAAAGTGATGATGTCAAATCTCTGCCAAGAAATTACTTTGCCTACTGATCCTATACAACACATAGATGGCGAAGGTGAAATTGCGTTATGTATTTTATCTGCTATTAATGTTGGTTTAATAAACAAAAGAGATGAAGTAGAACCATTGTGTGATTTATCAGTAAGAGCATTAGACGAAATTATAGATCATCAAGGTTATCCAGTTAAAGCTGCTGAAGTATCAACAAAGGCAAGAAGAAGTTTAGGAATAGGTTACATAGGTTTAGCACATTACTTAGCTAAAAAAGGTTATAGATATGACCAAAAATTAGCTTGGCGACAAGTAGATAAACTAACAGAAGCATTCCAATATTATCTATTAAAGGCAAGTAATCAAGTTGCCAAAGAAAAAGGCAAATGTGAATACTTTAATAGAACAAAATATTCCGATGGTATTTTACCTATAGACACTTACAAAAAAGATGTAGATGAAGTTGTAACTAGAACTCTAACTTATGATTGGGAGTGGTTAAGGAAAGAAATCAAAGAGCACGGATTAAGACATAGCACACTCTCTGCTCAAATGCCATCTGAATCATCTAGCGTGGTCTCTAATGCTACAAACGGCATAGAGCCACCTAGAGATTATTTAAGTGTTAAGAAATCTAAAAAAGGTCCACTTAAACAAGTTGTACCAGATTATAAAAGATTAAAAAATCATTACACTTTATTATGGGATATGAAATCTATGGAAGGTTATATAAATATAGTGTCTGTAATGCAAAAGTATTTTGACCAAGCCATATCAGGCAATTGGTCATATAATCCTGAACACTTTGAAGATGGTCAAGTGCCTATTTCAGTTATGGCACAAGACTTATTAACAACTTATAAATTAGGTTGGAAGACCTCATATTATCAAAATACATATGACGCAAAGAAAGACATTGATGAGCCATCACATCCAGTTGGTTTCAATGATAATGTGCCTGAAGATAATAAAACAAACGAAGTATTAGAGGACGAGGCTTGTGAGTCTTGTACAATTTAAATGTTTTTGTGTGCTAATGTTCCTCACATAGAGGTCTTTGTAAAGAAAGAATATCTTTACGATTTAGAAAAAGGTCACGGCGAACTTGTTGAAGGTGTATGGGTTACAGTTAAATCTATACAAGGTCGTGCTTTATATTTTGAAACATATTTACCAGAATATGGCGCTGTTTATGATAAATTGCCATTATCAGCGTTTGTATGGAAAAAAGATTTTGAAGGTGATTTAAGTTTAGAAGAATTAGAATTATGGGATTGTTTTAGTTATGACATTTCTGTTATTGAAAAAAGATTATTAAAAGGACAAAGAGCCAAGTATTTTGCTCCTAGTAGAAAATGGCACGAAGGTATATATTTATTTACAATAGATAGTTGTAATCCAGATAGTAATAGATTAAATACTACCTTTAGTGAAGTGCCAACTCAACACAAATCGTTTAATATTTTAAAATTAAATAACGGTTATTTTGCTGCTCAACCAAACAATCGTGTGTTGATTTTAGATAAATCATATACACCGAAGACTTTAAAGTTTCCAGATTTTAAAGTTTCTTCTATTGAGTATTCCGTAGAAGATAAGGTAAAACAAACCTTTGGAGATGAAACGGAGTTTTTCTACGGAGTAAAAGATGAAAAATAGCTTACTAATTCATAAGCACTTAATTGTTCGTGCTGAAGTTAACAATCCACCAAAAGATGTAGAGAAGTTAACAGAATGGTTAAAAGAATTTATTGAATCTATTACTATGAAAATTATGTTAGGTCCTTATGTGGCTTATTGTAATAATGAAGGTAATAGAGGCATAACAGGAGTAGCAGTAATTGAAACAAGTCATATTGCTATTCACGTATGGGATGAGCCAGTGCCAGCTTTAGTACAATTTGATGTGTACAGTTGTGCTGATTTTGATCCATATAAAATTGCTGAAAAGATAAAGCAAGATTTTGATGTTGTCAAAATAGACTATAAGTTTTTAAATAGAGAAACTGGTCTTAAACCTATAAGAATGAAAAAGGATAAGTAATACTAAATGGCAAAAAGTGTATTTAATAAAGATAAAAATTTAGACGCAACAAAACAGATGATGTTTTTTGGTCCAGATTTAGCCGTACAAAGATATGATAATATGAAATATCCTGTCTTTGATAAACTAAATCAACAACAGTTAGGTTATTTTTGGAGACCTGAAGAAGTGTCTTTACAAAAAGATAGAAATGATTATCAAACTTTATCTGAACAACAAAAATTTATCTTTACATCTAATCTAAAATATCAAACTATGTTAGATAGTGTACAAGGTAGAGGACCTTGTTTAGCATTTTTACCTTTTTGTTCTTTGCCAGAATTAGAAGGCTGTATTGTTACTTGGGACTTTATAGAGACCATTCATAGTAGAAGTTATACTTACATCATTAAAAATTTATATTCTGATCCATCTGAAGTTTTTGATACTATCATACAAGATCAAAAGATTGAAAATAGAGCAAAAACAATTACAGAAACTTATGATGATTTAATTAACCACGGTTATCAGTGGGCAATTGATTCTAAAAAAGTTGATATGTATGAATTAAAAAAGAAACTGTATAGAACTATGGTAACAGTAAACATACTTGAAGGTTTAAGATTTTATGTATCGTTTGCTTGTTCGTTTGCGTTTGGTGAATTAAAATTATTAGAAGGATCAGCAAAGATTATTTCATTTATTGCTAGAGATGAATCACAACATCTTGCTATGTCACAAACAATTATTAATAATTGGCGTGAAAGAGAAAATGACAAAGAGATGTTAAAAGTAATGAAAGATTGTGAGAAAGAAGTATACCAAATGTATGATGACGCATTACAGGAAGAGAAACGTTGGGCAACTTATCTATTTTCAAAAGGTTCTATGATAGGACTATCAGAAAAACTATTACATCAATTTGTAGAGTATATGGCAAATAGAAGAATGAAAGCTATTGGTTTAACGCCTGTGTACGACCAAAAGACTAATCCACTACCATGGGTAGATCATTGGTTAAATAGTCGTTCACTACAAAACGCACCACAAGAAACAGAAATAGAATCATATGTAATTGGTGGTATTAAACAAGACGTTAAAAAAGATCAGTTTAAAAAATTCAAACTATAATGATAGAGAAAAGAAAGAAAACTTGTTCCGATTGTGAAACTAAATATACTGTAGAATGGGATATAGATATACAGGATTTAGAACCATTAACTTGTCCGTTTTGTGGACACGAAGTGGTTGATTTAGAAGATGACGAAATCTGGACAAACGAAGAAGATAATTGGGATTGATTATAGTTTAACAAGTCCTGCTATTTGTATAGCAGATGAAAGTTTTGAGTTTAGTAAATGTGAATTTTACTACCTAACAAGTAAAAAGAAACATTTAGGTAATGTATATAAAAATATAACTGGTTATGAACACGAAGAATATAATGATCCAATTGAAAGATTTAAAAACATATCTACTTGGGCAATTCACAGAATTAACACTATTTCAAACATATGTGGAGAATTATCAATCTTTATTGAAGGATATTCCTACGGCTCAAAAGGACAAGCCATTTTTCAAATCGCTGAAAATTGTGGCATCCTCAAATACAGATTGTCTGAATGTAAACTTACATATGACCTTATTGTACCTAGTGTTGTTAAAAAGATGGCTACAGGCAAAGGTAACGCAGATAAAGAAAAGATGTATGAACAATTTACAAAAGATACTAAAATAGATTTAAAAAAAATATTTGATATGAATAAATTAAACAATCCTGTAACTGATATTATAGATAGTTATTATATAGCAAAAAGTGGTTATGAAAGTATTGAGATCAATAAAAAAGTGTAAGACACCTTTAGAATTAATTGAATTTGACATTAAAGATTTAATGTTATTGCCGTCCCAAAAATGGATACAAAAAAGATATCCTAATTTTAAATCTAGTATAGATAAAGTCGGTATGATTTGGCCGATAATTGTTACAGATGATAAACATTATTGGCAACACGAGAAAAATTGGCCGAAAGATGAAAACGGGCAGTATATACCAGGCAATCTTGTACATACAGGTAATAAAAGAGTTATTTGGGCAAAAGAAAATGGTTATACACACATAGAAGGATATTTTGTAAAAGACTTAATGGCTAAAAATAATTTAATAAAACAAACTTATATGGGTAGAACTGATTATCCTAGAAGTTTGCCACAATTCAAGGATCAGTATAAATGATAAAAACGGTCACATTTGGACAATCTAATTCAATCTCAAAAATGAGAGATGCTTTAACTGTAAAAAATGGTTTTTTTAATTATGATATTCCTATACAATATAATGACAACAAAGTTATTAATATGAAAGATTTGTATTACATTAATAATTGTGACGTAGTTTTATTTTTTGGAACTTTCGGAAGCAAACACCCTAAAAGACAATGGCAGCCAGACACTCAAAATAGACGACAAGCGTGGTTAGAAACTATCAATTCTTTTATATCGAAGTATTGTAAATCTATCAATAAAAAAATTATAGTATTTGAAACAGGTACTTTATGTAGAATTAGACAATCTATTTCAGGAACATCTCATTGGAAAGATGAAAAACCTTATTATTACAGAATGGGATTAAATCATTGGACATACGGCAAAGCTAAATTTGCTAATCCTAAAAAAGATATATTAAAAAAATACTTTATTAATAATCCTAATTATGAATCTCTATTAAGTAAACAATTTTACAATCATCAATGGAAAAATAATAAAGATGGTTACATATTAATATGTCCAGGATTAGAAAACGATCCTACTGCTACAAAACCAATAGATCAATTTGTAGAAGAAACTTATAATGAGATTAGAAAATATACTAATAGAAAAATAATAGTTAAACCTCATCCACATACAAGGATAGATTTTTCAAAATATGAAACAATACATAATAAATTAGAACCAGGTTGGAATAAATTATCTTTTAAAAACTTAGCAGATAAAATATATTGTGCTGTGTTAGATAATAGTACATCTATTTTTGAATTAACTTTTTTAGGTATACCTTGCTTTACAAACAAAGCAAATTTTGGTTATAAATTGAAAAATAATAATTTATCTAATATAGAGAATATTCATTATTGTACACCTGAAGAAATGAAAGAATGGTATAATGAAATGGCACACACAGAATTTACTTTAAATGAAATAGGAACAAATGAACATTTAGAAATTATAAAGGAGATGTTAACTTATGAATAAATTACCTCACTACCTAGGCGGACATAAAGGTAGAACACACATAGATACAGGTATATTAACTTATGCTAGAGATGAATTAAACTGTAAATCTTTTTTAGATATTGGTTGTGGACCTGGTGGACAAGTGTATGAAGCACATAATTTAGGTTTTGACGCAAGAGGTGTTGATGGCGATTTTACACTCAAATGGGATAAGCCTGAATTATTTGAACTACACGATTTCACTAAAGGAAAATTTAATATCAAAACAAATGTTGATATGATTTGGTGTTGTGAATTTGTAGAACACGTAGAAAAACAGTATGAAGAAAACTGGATGTCATTAATGAAGTCTGGTAAATATGTTTTTGTTACTTATTCAGAACCAGGAAAACCAGGTCATCATCACGTCAATTGTGAAGAAGAACCATATTGGTTAGATTTATTTGAAAGATATGGCTTTACTTTTAGAAAAGATTTAACAGATATATCTAAACAAAAATCAACTATGACAAGAGAGTTTTGGAAAGATAGAGGTTTAGTATTTGAAAGGAATAATGATACAGTATAAAACTTTAGATACATTTTATAATCATCAAGGATTTAATCCTCATCAACATATTGAAAAGTTTGTTAGTGATGAAGATTATAATGTTTTGTTAGAACAATTTCCTGATGATAAGTTATTTAAAGATGAAAAACCACATACAAGAAAACACAATCAACGACCTCACGTAAGACGTTTTATGTGTGTAACAACACAAAAAGAAAGTCCTTATTTTGATAACTTTATTGTAAATGTAAATGATTTGCCTTTTGTTTGGCAAACTTTGATTGCTGAATTACAAAGTAAAGAATATAAAGAATGGATTTGCGATATATTACAAATTAATGATTTTAAATTAAGATTTGATTTTCATAGAACACAAAGAGGTTTAGATGTTTCGCCACACGTTGATAGTGTAGGCAAATATGCTTCACATTTATTTTACTTTATGCCTAAAGGTTGGAAAGAAGAATATGGTGGAAGAACTATATTTTATAAAGATAAAATGATACCTGAAATGAATCCTGAAATAAAAAATTTTAAAAACTCTATGTCATATCCTGTAACAGGTAATTGTTCGTTATTATTTAAAAATGTTCCTGAAGGTTGGCACGGTGTAACCGAAGTTAAAAGCGATAAATTACATAGACAATTATTTAATGTTATAATATTAAAATGAAAGAAATAATAAAAAACATATCTGGCACAAAAACAGATTATGAAATAGATTATGAAGAAGTCGCAAACATAAAATTTCATAATATAGGCAGAGTAATTAATAAAAGAATAAAATCTTTTTATACAAAAGAACCAAAAACTTTAGAATGGATTAATTCTTTTGAACCTAATAGTGTATTAGTAGATGTTGGTGCCAACATAGGAGTATATTCTTTATATGCTGCTAAACAAGGTCATAAAGTTTATGCGTTTGAACCACAAGCATTAAATTTTGCTGAACTTTACACAAACATTTATTTAAATAAATTATCTGATAAAATTATGGGTTATAATATAGCATTAAATAGTAAAAACTCCATAGAATATTTAAGTTTATTATCAATGGTGCCTGGACAATCTCATAATGATTTTGCTTTAGATATAGAAAATCAAATTAAACAAGGTTGTGTTGGTTATAGATTAGATTTTTTAGTTAATTCAAAAGTTATTTCTCAACCAGATTATATAAAAATAGATGTAGATGGTTTAGAAAAGTCTGTAGTCGCAGGTGGTATAGATATAATAAAAAAATGTAAATCAATATTAATAGAACTAACAGAAAATAAAGATGAAACAGAAACTTTAAAATTACTACAATCTTACGGTTTAAAAATAGATGATACTATGACTTATAAGTTAAGCGAAACAGAAAAAAATTACGTGTTGAGAAATTAAAATGTGTGCTATTCACGGTATATTAGATAAACGACCTTTAGACATTGTTAAAATGATCGAAGCGGCTCATCACCGAGGACCTGATGGAAATGGAAAATGGAATGATGATGATATTACATTAGGTCATAATCTATTATCTATTACAGATATAGTCAGTAACTCAAATCAACCTTGGTTTCATAATAATTTAGTTTTAGTTTATAATGGTGAAATTTATAATTATAAAGAATTAGGAAAAGAGTTTGATTTAAAAACAAATAATGATACTGAAGTATTAATAAAAGGTATTGAAAAGTATGGTGTAGATTTCCTTTATAAAATTGATGGTATGTTTGCTTTTGCTTGTTATAATAAAAAGACAAAAGACTTGATAATTGCTAGAGATAGTAATGGCTCTAAACCTTTTTACTATACAAATTTTAATAACACATTTGCCTTTTCATCTGAAATAAAAAGTTTATTATCATTAGGCGTTCCTAGAAAAGTAAATTTAGAAGCATTTTCACATTATTATAATTCAGGTTTAGTAGCAGGTTATCTAACTATGTTTAAACAAATAAACAAATTAATACCTGGTGAAATTAAAATTATAAATTTAAAAACAAAATCTGAAAATAAATTTAATATTAATAATAAACATATAGAACAATTAAAATTTGATAGTAAATTTAGTAGAGATAATATATTATCACTCATACCAGAAAAACTAAATGAAGCAGTGAAAATGACTCAAATGGGTCGTAGAGAAATAGGATTATTTTTAAGTGGTGGAATGGATAGCTCATCTATATTATACGAGTTAAAATCATTGGGCATAAAATCAAATTGTTTTTCTACTAGTTTTTTAAATGAATCAAATGTTTATAATGAAGACTCTATTTTAGCAAAAAAACTAGCTGAATTATATGAATCTAATTTTAAAGATGTAGTTACAACATCAGATAGTTGGATAGATAACTTTGAAAAGGCAATTTATTGTTTAGAAGAACCTAGACAAGGTAAAAGTTATTCTAG
>Ga0208019_1001175_pt1 | contig 14035 bp, 16 predicted proteins | sample CB_VirMetaG_5_FD_184540 | JGI IMG/M metagenome (GOLD analysis project Ga0208019, IMG submission 184540) | Freshwater to marine saline gradient viral communities from Chesapeake Bay - CB_1508_1D Viral MetaG (SPAdes) (version 4) | ecosystem: Environmental > Aquatic > Marine > Coastal | place: USA...
GACCGGGATGCGTTGTGATACGCATGTTATGCTCAGCAGCATAGAGACCGGCTTCGTACAAAGCCTCTTCGATTGCTTCGAAATCAGGAAGATCCTTGATATCATACTCCGAAGCCCAAGGGATAAGGTCCGAGGACATACGATAAAATTTGATGCCATGCTGCTCATTCCATTGCAATATTTGCAATAAATCCTTGGCGTTTTGTAAAGTTAGGGTGGAAGCATAGGGAAGACCTTTCTCTTGAAAAGTCTTCTTAATCATGCTCCGATTTGTGGTAATTCGCTCCTTACCTTTTTCTGGATAAGAAAGTGCCATGTTGATGCAGGCATAACCGAGATTGTAATTCATTTGTGACTCCTTGTGATGCTTATATTGTATCACGGTGAGTCATATTTGTCAAGTATATTTTGTAATTTTTATTATTAAATTATTCTTTCCTCGAAGCAAGCGATGATATTGCATTTTCTCAATCGAGAACTTCATACCTTCTTCTAGTTTAAAAGGTACCTGATCATCCTTTTGGAAATACCAATTGTCTGATTGTATGACTTCGATAACTCGGTCTTCTCTGTCTCGATGCCAGACAAGTTCCTCGGATAAAACATTATGATCAAAATAACGAAGAAAAACATTTTCTGCTATTTGTTTCTCCTCGAATGGAAAATCACTCACTTGGCGGCTCGGCTGGTTCAGGAACAGGAATCTTTGCTTTGCATTCTTCCGGAAGGTGCGAGATCATAGTTTGTTTATAAATGTCAATTATAGGCTGATCCCAAACGATTCCAGCACAGAATTCTTTGTATTGTGCTTTATCCATCAAATACAACTCAAGCGAGACCATATCGGTCATTAACTGTTCGGTCATCGGATCAGATGATTTTGGCATTTCTGATGGTGCAGGAGGAGGTTCTGTTTCAACGATAACTTCTTCTGGTGTCTCGATAGGAGCAGGCTCGTCGGCTTGAGCGGCACAGGCAAGAAAAAATAAAATCATTGCGTAACGACCTTCTCGATACGACCAAGGGTTCCTTTCATCCATTCGATATCTCGTTCCATTCCGATAATTCTGCCCTCAAGGCCACGTTCTTTTAATTCGGCGATTTCTTTTTCAGCATCTCCGAGATCATTTTGAAGTTCTGCAACCTTAAGGTTTGTGTTCCAAACCCAGCCAGCAAGCGGCAAAACCAATGCCGACATAATCAAGGAAAATACTTTCCAAATATCATCTTTTGTAATTGTAGCCATTACCAAAATCTCCCCGGAACATTAGTTCCAAAATCTTTGTGTGCTCGACAAGCCCAGTATCCTGCTTTGGTTCTATCTTTTTTATCAGCACAGTTGTGGCGGCTTGCAAAATTCTTGCGGGCTTCAGCATTATTCCAATTGCCCTTGAGGCCGCCTTTGGAGTCACCGTATGTAATTTTTTTAATTCGACCAGAAGGTCCTCGAACATAAACTTTGTATTTCTTTCCTCCGCCAGTGTTCTTCATTGGCTTTCCGATTGGAGGATCTTTCTTCTTTTTCTTTTTGGCTTCTTCTAAAATAGAATCAACATCAAGGCCCAGTTCTTTAGCAAAACCTACTTTAGCATTGTATTGTTTATTTGAATCTTTTATTTGCGAAAATTCAACCAATTTATCTTGCAAGTTTTTATATTTATCAAATTTGTCCATTGCATTTTTCATGCCATCGAAATCTTTACTTTTCATCGAATCAGTAAATTCTCTTTGTGCTTGAAGAAAGCCGGTACCAATTTTTTTATTAAGAAACATAGTCATTTCATGCATGATATTTAACTTTCTGTTCCCTTTTCTTATTTTTTCTTGTCCAATTTCATCTCTTGTTTTTAGTTGGCGATCATAATAAGACTTTGTCTTTCTCAGTTGACCATCATAATAGGACTTTTGTTTTTCACCTTGTGCAATAAGATTATCTAATTTTTTTTGTGAATCTATCATCTGGATAGTGTATTCTTTTCTTTTTTTGATAGCATCCAAAAATTTAGGATCTGGTTCTTTGCCGGCATCTTTGAAACTTTTTAAACCTAATTGTTTTAATTTTTCGACATATTCTAAAGACCATCGATCAGGTTTGTTGTTTTCTTCTTCAAGCATCATCGGGAAATCGAGAGGAACTCGTTCGCCACCAAAAGTTGCAAATTCTCCGAGATCAGTTTCGAGTAAATCAATGTCTTCTTGAATTAAATTAAGTTTACCAGCTTTCCAGAGATCTCTTGTTTCATTTACAAGAGCAAAGTACTTAGCAGACCCAGCACGATAAATGTTATCAGAGATGTTAATATCATTATGGATGTGAAACCGGAGACCTTCTGAGAGGGTCTTTCCGAAGATTGTTTTTTCTGCTTCTTCTCTGACCAGTCGCTGTAATTGTTCTTTTCGCATTTTCTTTGATCCTTTTTTTCCCCAAGATTTTCCTCGTCCTCGTTCCTTACAAGCCGAAGGTGTGGGACGACAGGCGGGGTATTTTTTTCTTTTTTCACCTTCTCCTCGGCCGCAGGACTTATAGCCTCCTTTACCGTCGGGAGAGTTGCAATCAACCCAGCCTCCTTTAGAGCCTTTTGCACCCTTTCGTTTGAACCAGTCTCGAAGATTGGATTCTTTGGAAGATTCTGTTCCGGCTTTCTTTCGCTTTGCCTCATCAACCGTTGTCTCTTTTTGTTCTTCATCAGATCCTCCTTCAACTTTCGCAAGTTTATCGTAATATTTTGGATCTTCAAAAATATGATCCATAGCAATCTCGTGTGCAATTACATCAGATGATGTATGTTCTAATTCAATTTTAATACCCTTGGCGACTTGGTCATTGATTTCTTTTACAGAAATATTGTGCCTATCAGCCAATGCTTGATGCTTCTCTTCCATAGAACCTTTGAGATCTGCTGTGAGACCGCCGGGGATCAAATCAACTTCTTCGAGCTCAATTTCTTCGTTCTTTGATTTGTTACCCCAATTCTTGACACCGACCTTTCGGCATTTTACAAGAGCCCCAGAGGCATAAGCTGAGGGCCACACATCATATCGAGATCGAACTTTATGATAGCAAGCATCTTTTTTACCAGATGATTTCTTCTTCTTTTTCTTTTTTTCTTCAATAACTTCGTCAATTATGTTACCCACCGATTCATACAACTTGGGCTCGAGCCATGCAATATAATCTGCCGAACACTCTGATGAGTTTCTATGTGGGATTGTGTTGAAATTACCACCAGTGTCTATAAATGATTTAACATAATATTCGCTGTTTTTTATTTGAAGCGGTAATTTCATCTCAACAGAAATTAAAACTTTAGGGTCATCAGAGTCTAACTCAAAAAAGTTTGCTATTTGTTCTTCAGAAAAAACATTATTACCAGATGATGCAACATGTCTTGCATTAAATATATCAGCATCAATTGGAACATTTTGAATTAAAATAACCAATTCATCGTTTTCATATTTTGAAAAAATAAAATCATTATCAGGGATACTTTGAATAAAATCATCAAGTTTGATATTGCCTTCTCTCCATATTGGATCATCAAAAGCAGGTTCAAACTGTGGATTTTGAATACATATCGGTAGAGGCTCGCCTTCTTCATTCTCATCTCTGAGGTGACCAATATTATAATCGATATTACATCCCATTCCCGAGAGTCCTAAGACTCCAAGCAGTTTGCAAAATGTTCTTCGTTTAATTTCTGATATAAGCATTAAGTTTCTCCTTCATAATTAGGAGGTTGCTCATCAATTAAGTCTTTTCTGATATTGAACTTTTTAATTTTATTAAGATATCTGGCTCTATCGATACCAAGAAACAAAGCAGCTTCAACTGTAGTTTTACAAGCTGAGGCTGCATAACGAATACAAGCTTCTTCACAAATTGATCTCATTGCTGAAAGAATTGGGAAACCATATAATCTATTGTTAAGATGAGATGAGGCTAATTCTAATTTCAGACCAATTAATTCTTCCATGGTTAAACGATTTAAGAGCATTTCAAAGTGATCATCTATTTTATTATCTCTCTTTAATTTATTTCTTAAAGAATAATAATAATTGGTTCCTTTATATTCTCTTAATTTCTTTTTCCATATCATTTTATTATCTTATTATTTATATATAATATATTATAATATAATCTTATTAATATTATTTATATATTTTTACTTGACAAAGTATTCTTAATATGTTATATTATTAAACACCCTTAGTCTTTTCATATTCTGGAGTCGTTGGTTCCTCAACTGTATTTTGAAGTTCATCTTCAAATTTATCCAGATATAACTTGGTATTAGTAATCAAGTAATCAACAAACACTTTTTTATCCTTTGGATCACGTAGGAGATCATATGAATCTAAAATATATTGCTGAACTTTCTTGAAACAGGTGAAAGACATATTTCTTCCAGTCTCATCAAAACCTTGATCTTCGATACCTGAAGCAAATTCTTCTTCTTCGTCTGGTTCTTCATCACCAAGTCCTGCATCAACTTTTTTATCAGGATCTGGTTCTGAATCGATCTCAACATCAATGTCAGCCTCGAGAAGTTCGTCGTCTAATTCAGCATCAACATCATCGTCAGCACCGGCTTCAAATTCTGGTTCTGGTGGGATGTCAGTTTCAGTATCACCGCCGGGCTCTGCCATGAGCATTCCCGGATCAATATCATCACCTTGAACATATTTGTCATTAACAAGCGAGGGCAATAAAGATTTTTTAATTGCGTTCACGATATGTGCTCGGAAAGAATCACGTTGGTCTTTTGAGGTTGTGAGTCGCTTATAATCTGTACGGAGAGTTGGAATCATTTTCTTGAGAAGATCTTCAAGAACATTAATACCAGTTGAGCGATGAGGATGGATATCAGAAATATCAGACTCTTTTAGAATGGATCGAATAACTTTACGAAGTTTTGCTTCTTCATTTAATTGTTGTTTTTTTTGTCTTTTATAAGATTCATTGATTTTGCCACGAATATAACTACGCAGCTTTTGCTCAACAACAAGATCTTCTCTTTTCATTTTATTGTCCTCGGCAGCATAACCTTGTACGGCACCTCCTCCCATCGAGGACATTTCATACAATTGCTTTAATGTTGTTATTTCAATTATTTTATTTGCCATTTTTAATAATTTCTCGGATTTGTTTACGAATAACTTTTCTGAGCTTTGATTCACGAATACGATCTGCTACACGATTCTCACCTTGAGAAGCATGTTGTGGAGCATTCTCCCGTCTATAACCACGTACAGATTCTTCAACTTCTTCTTCTGATTCTTCATCAGTTTCTTCGTTTAATTGTTCAGCATCTTCGGCAGCATCTTTCATTGGTTCATCTTTGTCACCATCTTTATCGAGATCAAGAAAATCAGGCTTGTCGCCTTCGGTGATAACATTTTTTGCAAATCCCCACTTCTCAGATAAAAGTCCGAAAAGCTCTTTGTTTTTCCATTCTTTTAAAGACATTGTATTAGTTCTCCATTCATTGTAAACTTGTTGTTTTTGTTTGTAACCGTCTTCCCAGTCACGAAAGCACATGTTTCCTTGTAAATATGCTTCTTTTTCCATTTTTCTCATATGAGGGTCTTTTTGTGCATAACCCTCACCGGAATAATGATTATTTTGTAGATTGCCTTCGCCATTTTGTTTATGATGAATTAATTCATGAGATATTGATCTCATTATATCTTTCGGATGTCGATTGTCAGTATAAACATGAATCTCAACTTGTTGAGGATCATAATATGCTGTTTTACCCAAAGGGTTGGCAGCATTATCAGAATCCGAATTAAGAAAAATTGATGGAGGCTTATCAAAACCAAATCTATTTTGTGAGAAATTCACAAGAGATTGAATCATGTCCTCGAAACCCGAAATTTCGAGACCAGAGTTATTAATAATTTTGCACGGCATGCTATAATTAGTCTTTTATTAGACTTAAAGTCAATAGACTCATATTATAAAATTGTCCAGTAGCCGCTTCGAAAACTTTCGCGTACCAAACATCCCGACCAGACATAGTGCTTGTGTAAATGTCGATAATAACCCCTGTCATTTGTCTTGGAACAATCTCACCAGTTTTAACATCATTGGTGTATAATCTCCAAGTCACAAGATCACCAATTTTAAAGATGTTTTTAAAAGAATCACCGAAAGCTTTATTATTATGTTTCATCCAATTTTGATATCCAAGCGCATACATTATTAATTAGTAAATCATTACGCAAGGATAAGGCAATTTTCTCTGACCATGGTCCTGTTCTTGATATTTTATTGTTTTGATGGAAATAAACATAATAATTCCAATGTTTTTTCCAAAAAACAATTTTTTTATTTGCTATCTGCTGTTGGGTCGGCATAAGTCACAAATTGAGGACGTAGCTCCTCTGTATAATAAATAAATTCAATGAAATTGCCCTCGGGATCTTCGCAGTAAACCCCAACGGTGCCATCACGATGCTCAACACGAGTTCCGTCGTCTGGTAGATCATCCAAAGAGTCAACGAGGATACCAATATGGTTTTTTGGGTACCTATTCTTGTCAATTATGGCAATTGTTGTGTTTTTAGTAGTTAATCGAATGTAATATTTATCTTCATGAGTCACCTCGGCACCAATCGTGTCTTGATACCATTTAGCAACCTTATGAATGTCGTCTGCTCGTAGCGCAATGTGATCAATAATCATAGCAACCTGCTAATATCCTCTTTCTGGTCAATAATCGTCGTCTTCTTCGTACATTGGAATCATTTGGCCGTCCATAGCCTCAAATTCACTTTCTTCTTCATAGTCATCGTGATAATATTCATCACTTTCCATTTCAGGATCGTGCATTGACATTCCCATTTCGTATTCAAGATAGTGAGCGACCGTTCCCATATAATCAGCAGCTTTTGTTATCTTTGATTGAACCCAAGCTTCCAATTGTGTGTCGTCTTGCAGTGAATCATGCAACATCATTGCATATTTTGCAATTTTATAAAGCTCCGACTTGGCCATTCCACCTTCTTCATCCGGATGATCAAAATATTGGTCATGATGAGGACCATAATCCATCATTTCCACGCTTCCGCACTCTTCTTTAATAATTTCTAAAATTCTTTGTTTAGTGATTTTCATTGTTTAAACCTCGTTGTTAATATCCGTCAAAATCAAAATCGGCAGGTTGTTCAGGAGCCAGATCAAGAACATCATTATCAAAATTATCATCTATTTTTTGATCTAATAAGTCGAAATATTTATCTAATTCTGCATCATCAGGATCAAGTCCTAACTTTTCTAATTCTTCGTCGAAATACCCCATCGTACTTGCTAACTCAAAAGCCATATTGAAATTCTGGCTATCACCGCTATTAGCCAGAGTATTTATCATTTCATTAGGATGACTTTTCAACATTTTCATCGCTATCATTGGGAGTTTTTGCAAAGCCGCGTCTCTATTTAATCCCGGAGGCAATGGAGGCAAACCAAAAGGACCAGTTCCTTCATTAAAGACCGCTCTTAACTCTTGTTTTATGATTTTTTTTAGTTCTTTTTTACCAATTTTCATTGATTTCTCCAAATAAGGGTAAAATTTGCCATAATAAGCAATAAAATTAAGGTTGTTTCAAAGCCTAGGGTTACATAGATAAGTAGCCAAAGAAGTCCAAAAACTACTAAATAGAGGCTATTTTTGATTAAAAACGGCATGATTTTTTACTCACCGCCCCCTCCATCTCCACCGGAATCACCTCCTGAGTCATCATAAAGATCAAAATAAGGGTAATATCCGCCATATTTTGCTGTTTTTTTACGATTTTTACGCTTTTTTCGTCGTTTTTTGCGTTTTTCATCGATATTTTGCATAATTTTGACTTTAATTCGTCTTTTTTTCTCCAAATCTACTGATTCTCCGAGCGGAGGAGCCGATTTTGACCGTTCCATAGGCGGATTTTGATTATATGGTCCCATTTTTTTCTTAAAACCACCGCTTTTGAACATTTGTCTCATATATTTTCGGTGTTTTGCTGCTATTTTTCGCTGAAATGGCTCTGTATGTTCGTTAATTGTCATAGATTTTATGTCATTTGACATATTTTTTAAGTTATTTGTAGCATTTCCCATGTATTCATCGATGTTTTGAGGGTCTACAAAGTAAAATTCGGTATTTTCATTAACATCTAAATCAACATCGTCCATTAGGAGCTCTGCTGTGTTATTTAATTTGGCATAAAAATAATGAATATCTTCATTTCTTCCTTTAAATGTTATATTTTTAGTTGTAATTGGCTTAATTCCATAAATATTTAAGCCCGTTTCTTCTAAAAATTCTCTAGTTGCAGCGTATTCATTACTTTCTCCGCTCTTTGAGTGCCCTCCGGGAAGGTCCATTTCACCTGTATCGGCTCTTTTTAAAATTAAAACCTTATTATCGAGCGTCACAGCGACTACTTTTGACACTTGATTGGTATCTTCGAGGAAATCATCGGGATAAAATGACTGAATTCCGCTGCCTTGGATGTCTCCATGTTCCATTCTGTCGTCATCGAAGTGGATTTCGACACCTAATTCCTTCAATTTTGTGACTTTTGGTTGCTCATTTGTGTAAAAAATACCATCTGGACGCAATCCAAGCTTGTCAAGCTGGCTTTTTACCGCTTGATCGGGTGTTTTTTGTTCTAATTCTTCTCTTCTCGAGGTTACAACATAAACTTTTTTACTTGAATCATCAATGAGATGCTTCATAAGATTAATCATTGTCGCATTTGAGCCACCATTTACATAAATTAGCTCACCATCATCGTCAAAATCAGGATATGACTTGATTAATGTATTATCAAAGTCAAAAGATATAACAGAATTTTCTCCAACGATCTGGCTAAGAGTGATTTTCTCTTGTTCTGTAATAATATTCTCTTTCAATCCCAGCATTCCCCTAACAGTTGGTAAATTTCTTTGGCTCCAAGAGCCTAATTTGCTTTTAAGGTTCTCATACCACTTGATATAATTCTCCATTATGAAAAATAAATCTTTGAGTGTTTCCTCGCTTACATCTCTATTCCTTCCTTTCGGTACAGAAAAAGATTTTAAACCCCAATCTAGAACTTCTACAGGTATTTCGAACTCCTTATCGCCAACTTTTAATTTTTTAAATGGCTGTCCTAGCAAATAGCTATCAAATTTGTCCAAAAAAGCTATTATTCTTTTTGCATGATTTTCAAATCCCGGGGCTTTCCCTCGAACTTTGATATCTGTAACCGAATCTTCTAAAATTTTATAACAATCTAAAGCAACTTGTTGAAAAAAGTTCCATATTTCTTGGTTTTTTTCTTCTTTTCCATTAGCCATGGCAACTAAAGAGTTGATATTGTTATTATAAAAATCAATAATTTCTTCTAAAGATTTTTTCTTTTGTTCTGTAATAATATTTTCATTCAGTATACGAATTTTAATCATTTTAGTTCCTTTATAATGATTTTAGATGACAATGATCTTTTTTTAATCATTTTAATTAGTGAAGCGGCTGGTAATAATAAGCAATTTCAACTAAAACACCACCATCTGGAAGGGGATTAAAATAAACACGATTCTCAGTAGGTTCATAACGGAAAGTTGTGGGGTCCGCCGGTATTCCATTATAAAAAACTTGTAAATATTGAGGATATTTCACTCGTTTTGTTAAATCAAAATGCTCAAATGGCTCAACTTGATTAAGAGCTTCTGCAATTCCAGCAGACCAATCACTAGAACATATGTCGATTCTTGTTCCTCCGGTCGAATCTGCCGCATCTAGATACCTTGTACCAACGTTAGACACAACATTATTGCATAATGAGATAGGTACTTCAACGTGAACTATGGAAGTTATGTGATAATCTTGTCTATAGCCGCCTAACCAGTTGGTAAAATTAACAGGAGCAGGAAATTGAGTAAAACTTTGTTCTTCTTCATCCGAGACAAACACAATTAAAAGGGAAGCATCTTGTCTCATCCATGTTTGAGAGTATGAATTGTCCATAATATAAGCATAAACAGCATTAAAACCTTCTTCTCTATTGGAACTGCCGAGAGAATTATACATGATCCACGCTTCTGTTGAGCCATCACCGGGTATTAAAGGAAAAATTTGACTCATTCCTGCATAATTTGAGCTAATATTAATCATAACTAGACGCCAATCTGTCTCTGGGAGGGCCGCAATCATCGTTTCAATGCCTGTAACAATAGTATTTGCATCGTCAGTCATTGAACCAGAGCGATCAATCACCCAAAGAATGTCAATCCCATTGACAGAGTTAGGTTGAAGGAAAGAATCGACCCAAATTGGTAGTAAATCTAATGATGTGTCTTGCGGAGGAGGTGTTGAAGTGTCTTGAACATAAACATATTCGGTCTCAGTTATGACCTCGTATTGAATTTTCTCAACTTCATGTGTTAAATAATTGTCTTGAACACAAGAAAGAATAAATATTATAAAAAATAACATAATAAAAAACCCTCCTGCAATAAATAGTTGCAGGAGGGCAAGGAGGTCAACACAAACAAACACAGCGATTAAGGAGATCGCAACACCAAATCATATTATATATATAATATAACATGTTTAAAGCCATTTGTCAAGCAAAAAAGTTTATTTTTTTGTTAATATTTGAAAATATTTTTCAGCTATTTCGGGCGGAACGAATTCTTTCAGTTTTTCAAGGTCGTTATTTTGAACTGCGTTTCTTAAATCTGTTGCAGAAAGACCATCTGTTGTGTCAGCCGGCGTAACTTTGACGAGATTAGCAAGCATTGGGGCTTTTGTTCTTGAAGCACGCTCAGCAAAAGCATCAGCATAGCTTGGATCTTTGGTCGGATGACCAATCGCAACATTTTTTCCACGGAAATTTTCATCAAATAAAACATCCACAGCATCACTAAAAGGATTTTGAAATGTGCTTCCGTCTTTCTTCGGGCGATCTTTAATATCGCCAAATACAACATTTGGTGCGAGGTTAAATAATTTAAATAATTTAATTGATTTTTCTTTTGTCACAACAATTGAGCCATCAGCAGATTGCCGTGGCTTTGATCCAGTAAACACAATAACTTGCTCAACATTAGGAAGGTTTGCAAAATGATTTATCATCTCAACATGTCCCCGATGTGGAGGCTTAAAACCACCCGGAATCACAACGGTAATTTTTTCTTCGTTATTTAGCGATTCTTTAAGAGAATTATTCTTGGCAGCCCATAGGGTAGGGTTAGCTTCTTGGCACAAAAACTTTCCAGTCATTTGGCCAGAATTTAGCAAAGAAAGGTATGTTTGCTCAAGGGCCTTGGGAATGTAACCACAACGCTCTCCATTGAGGTCTTTGTTGCCACGCGTTGTGTCGAGGATTTTAAGATAAGCAAATATTGCTCGTTTGCGATCTCTATCGTTCGCTTGTTGAAGCCACGAGAACAAAGAAGAAAAATTATTTGTGTCCTCGAGACTTAAAGGAACGCCATAAAGATCAGAAAGAAGGCTAAGGATCTCATCTTTTGTGAAGGCAACCATTTCGCCGGTGCTTTTATCCTTTACGCCTTTTGTATGAGAAAATGAATGATCCTTGGCAAGAATTAAAGCGTGAATTAGCTGTGTTCTGTGAAGCCCTTTAAGCAAAGGTTCTTCTTCGGAGGGAACATCGGAGAAATAAGAAAAGGTAAGCCAATCAAGATTACCAATCATCCAGTCGATTTGAACTCCGATATCTTGTTGTTGCCCTTGTGCGTTGAATTGAGGAAACAGCGAGAACATTTGACCAGATTGGATTTTCTTAAGATCGGTCTCGATAAGATCAGAGTTTTTGTTTATATAATCTGCAAGCAACTGAAGAAAAGCTTTCCAACCCAATTCAGTTGCTGATGCTGTTTTTGCTCGTTTGGCCAAAGCAGAGACCTTTGCTGTCCAAAGCTCGGCCGGAATATTCCAAGTCTCGACGTCTTCGGGATTAACTTCACCGTCAGGAAACATAACATTGACATCCACAGCCAGATCGATATCTCCGGACATGTCTTTTTTGCCGACAGATCCAAGAGCTTGAAAATTTGGAAATTTATCTGCGTGCTGAGGGAATAGTCGAGACAACTCTTTATAATATTCTTTTATTGTTGGACGAATAGAATCAATTGGAATCGAAGCTGTTTTACCAGCAAAGACATTACCGCCTTCCATAAGAGATTTATTTATTCTTACTTTAATCATGATTAATCTTCAAATATTGATATATCAATAATTAGGAACTTGGTTCGAGTTTCGATATCTGTTCCAACATTTCCTTCACGAAGTTCTGCATAATCAATATGCAAATCATTAACCATGTCCCAGAACTTAACGAGATACTGATCGGTTGTGAGAACTTTCCATGCCTTTTCAACGGCCATGTCCAAGAGAATCTCTTCGTCACCAACGCGCTCGGCTGAATGTTGAGCAGGATCACCATATTTTTCACTCCACACAGGAAGTTCTTTTAAAATATTTTTCAATCTTTCGGGCTCATTATAACCGACCGATTCCCAAGCAACATAAGCCCACTGTTCTGGGTCGATTTCGCGACCAGCATTATAGGAAGGAGGAAAATCACCCGAGGTGCTGGGAAAATATTCTGCAATGAGGTTGTTAACAAGATTATAAGATTTTGGAATTGATTTAAAGGAACGAACAAGCTGCTGAATAAAACTAGTTTGCCATTCAATAACTTCTGCTTTTTCAATAACAAGCCATCGAGGAATACCTTGAATCTCTTGATCGGAGATATAAACCTTTGGAAAGTAGCCCGGATATTTATTGAACAATTCAATCTCGAGGATGTTCGTTTCTTCTGCGACGGTTGAATATTCTTGTCCATCAAGCGGCTCATTTTGAAGATAGCGATTTGAAATTTTTAAAATCTTGTCTGGATGGGATTTAATTTGATAAGCGTCACGAAAGGAGCCTCCTCCCAGTCTTCTGCCAATATTTTGTTCGAGCCACCGGCGGTTAAGGAATTGACGTTCTTCTTCATCGTCATAAGGATTGCGAGGCTTTACAGTCTTGACATAATAAAGCTCGTCAGGATTGTCAACCAGCGCCTTGATTTCCTCGCCAAAAAATTGTTCCTCTTCTTTAGACATTTCTTCCAAAAAATTACTCAATTCTTCTTTAATCATTTGATTAAATTGGTCTCTTGTAATTTGAGGAATGGGTTCTTGTTTTGGTTGCATAGAATAATAAGAATCAGAAACCAAAGCCATTAAGCTTTGAAATTGTTTTTCGCTTAGTTTATCCGACCAAGCACTAAACCCAAGGTCTCGCGCGTCTCTTTCGAGTTGAGATAACTCTTCTTTAATGATTATCCGGAGTTGGTTGGTTGATAATTTCACTGTTCTTCGTTTCTCAATTGTTGCAGCTTTTCTTGCAGCATGGTAAGTTCTCTATCAATAGAATATTTCTCATTTTCATCAGCAACACTATTTTTTCTATTGGTAAAAAATTCGATATCATCTTCAATGGTTTTTATTGCTTTTGATTTGGTTTCTTCTAAGTTTGCAAGAATATCTTCAGGAGCTTTATCTTTTGGATAAAGTTTTTTAAGATCGAAATAAACACCATGCCAGTCAACTTCATCATTATGATCGGTGAATGCTTTTATTAAGCTTTTGAAAATAAAATCATAATCTTTTACTTTATTTTCAAAAGGAAGTCTAGACCAAAATTGAGGAGATACCATATATTCTTCAATAAAATACATAATATCTTCTTTTTCTTCGGCAAGAAATTTCATATTTTTCATTTCTTTATCTTTTAAAATAAATTTAAAGATTTTATAAAGATGCGCCGGCATTGTTTTTTTCGAAGGCATAGCTACGCTTCTAGAATTAAAGCTTTTCTTCATAGAATCTATGACTCTTGTATAAAACATAATGCGCAAACTGGTGTCATCGTATGATTTTGCTGCTCTAATAAAGTTAATATAATTGAAAAATAAATTTTTGCGCTCATGTGCTGCTCGCAATTTGCGGTTTTCTATATCTTTTGGATAATAATCTAAAAGA
>Ga0208019_1001176_pt1 | contig 14032 bp, 15 predicted proteins | sample CB_VirMetaG_5_FD_184540 | JGI IMG/M metagenome (GOLD analysis project Ga0208019, IMG submission 184540) | Freshwater to marine saline gradient viral communities from Chesapeake Bay - CB_1508_1D Viral MetaG (SPAdes) (version 4) | ecosystem: Environmental > Aquatic > Marine > Coastal | place: USA...
GTGAAGTACAAGGGTAAGACGTATCCATGCAGTGAAATCGTCATCTACGGTCAGTGCGCTGTTGTATACAGACCAGATAAGCCACTGTCTTGCGGTGCGAGAGTGTGGATCGAGACGAATGGGGCTGTCATTGCCAAGGACAAGGAGGAGTAGATGCTTAGGCAGGTACTACCTCATGACCTGACAGAGCAGCAGATCAGGTACTACCACGAAGCAATCGAGACAGATGAACACAGCGGAGGCGTGCTTCTCGTTCAGAAGGGGATCTACGAAGATCACCTTGGACTGTATGTCTGGGAGAAGGATGACTGTGAGATGGTGATCATCGCTCAAGTCATTCCGAGACCGGACGGATACAGAGAGCTTCTCATCTCAATGCTGGCAGGCACTGGAGGCTGCGCGCAGTGGGATGAGGTGACAAAAGAATTCGCAGATGAAGTTGCACCCACTCTCTATTGCGATAGAGTAATCGCGATGGTCAAGCCGTGGCTTTGGGAGAAGTTCAAAGCTGCTGGGGCAGGCGCAGGGTGCGAAGAAGCATATGTAGTAATAGCAAGGAATCCAAGTGAGCAATCTGAAAGTAGTGATCAATCAGGATGAAGTGAAGTGCCTTCTCGCAGAGTACGCGATCAGGAAGCTGGGCTTGCCCGGTGGATTCTCTGACTACTCAGGAGAAGTCGAGATGGTTATCGACGATGTCGAAGACACAGTAGAGTTCAGGGTGGAAATCCTTGACACCAAGGTCGCTCAGACCAACTAGACAGGAGCAAATCAATGAGCACCAAGAGCACCGATCGAAAGCGAATCAACTGGGACGATGAGATCACGAAGATCTCAAACTCCAAGAGCAAGGAGAAGAGGTTCAAGTTCAAGAACCCCAACTCTGCCGGAGCGTCTAGGTACCGATTGCTCAAGCTCTGGGACGGACTGGATATCCGAACCAAGGGCGACACTATGATCGTGAAGGTGATCGGCTAGCTGTACACCTGCGATCGAATGACTCTGCGAGGATCCCTCGTAGAGCAGCCATAGTATCTAGCTAGGGCACGAAGACCTGCGAGCATGATCGATGAGATGTGCTTCAGGTCTTCTTCTTTTTGAGGGTACTTGTACGGGGCGTGTGACCAGTTCATCACAGCTTTGACCGTGTGTTCATCGCACGCCTCGTACATTGCCCTGAATGCTGACGAGAAGATCATCCTCTTGTCTGCAGCAGAAGCACCTCGATCCATTCTCGGAGCCCTGCTTTCTCCGAACACGGATGGATCAAGGCTTTCGATGCTCGACCCCGACCTTCCGAGAGCATCCATGAATCTGTGAGCCGCCTCATGTTCAGGGAGTTCGATGAACCCCTTGATCAGAAGCATGTCGAAGATCGTCTGGTCTACGACTCGCTTCCGTTTGACAAGCCCCTTCTGATCTACCGGCTCTTCAGATGTTGACATCCCAATCTCCAGGGTTGGAACCCCACTCTCGGACCTTGTCAAACTTCCCGACGTTGTCGATCTGCAGCCGCCGGGTACCGAGTGATCCGTACCAGTCGAACCTCACCTTCCAAGTGATCACGCGAGCCACACGGGGAAGCTCCGGGTCGCGCTCAAGCGTGATGCCATAGTCAGCCACGTTGAAGAAGTGGGCTGAGCCTGCGATGTCGTAGCCCTTCGGCGTCTGGTTTGTGCCTTGGAATCGCTCCATCTTCTTTGGGTGAGCGACCAGCCATACAGCGATGTCGTGTTCGACAGCGAAGGTCTTGAGCGCCACGAGGATCTTGTTGATGGCGAACGTGCTGCCCTCGTCATCACCCCTCGACACGCCACCAGAGATGAAGTTGAACGGATCGATGACCAGCAGCCTGCATCCGTTTCGCATGATCGCAGCCTGAGCCCGCTCCAGAATGGACTCGACACTCGTCTCACTCTCGTCGAGGAATACGAATCGATCAGAGATCCAGTGAATCGCATCACGCAACTGAGTCTCTGTCATCTTATCCTTACCTTTGAAATCCTTTCCAACATGAAGAGCAGCCAACTGAAGTAGATGAACCTGACTAGAAGTCTCAGCAGAGAATACAGCGCAGGGCCAGTCATGCTTGCTTGCGAGGAGATACGACATCCATGTCGTGAACGTGCTCTTGCCTGAGCCCGGAATGCCCGTGAAGATGGCGAGGGTGCCGGGTGCGGGCCTGAAGATCTGACCAAGCTCTCCGACGCCGGGATCAATCGCGTGATCCATGCCGTCCCTGAAGAGCTGTACGGCCTGCTCCTCGTACTCCGTGGCCTGACGCAGCCCTCCAATCGGCCAGGGCGTTGCGTTCGATACGCACTCTTTCAGGGCCTCTCGACCGTGCTTCCTGAGGACATCGTTCGCGTCCTTGCAGTCATCCGGGTACTGCATCCTCCAGCACCGAGACTTGCCGATCCTTCGGACGATCTCCTCGGCGAGACACTGGCCGGGTGAGTCCGCATCAGATGCGATGATGATTCGTTTCGCATCTTTTAGATACTTGTCAGCATTGTGCAAGTACATATACTTCTTGCTTGTGCTGTCGATCTCGTCAGAGACACGCTGCGTCGCTCCATTGGGAACGGACGTTGCAAAGATCCCGATCTCCTCGAATGACAGGGCATCCATCTCGCCCTCCGTGATCACGAGGTCGCCGCCGGGGAACTGGTCGATTCGCCAGAGGTCTTTGGCCGCACCAGTCTGACTGAAGTTCTTGATCCCATCCCTCCACTTAGTGGCGGTGGTACCATCTAGATTGTTGTACTGGAACCCGATGCACAGAACCTCAGCCTCTCGCTTCTTGATGTAAAGCTTTTTGCTCACAAGGCCGCATCGGTCTGCCGTGTCCGCACTGATGCCACGATCACGGGTGAGATAGCCGTACTGCTCGTCAGTCAGCCCGCCGTAAAGCTTCTCTACTGTGTTGGCTTGAGGTGTGACCGTATCTGTCACGATGTCGATGTAGTCTTGAATCTCAAATGTGTTTCCGTTGTCCAATTCCGTCGATCCTTTTTCTTCGCAGTGGTGGCAGATCCAGACTGCGACGCTCCCGTCCATACGAACCGACAAGCATCGGTCACTACTCTTCGTTCTTGATGGTCCACATATGGGACACTGAGTCCTGAAGTTTCCGTGCCTCTGATGCTGGTCGAGCAGGTGGCTCCTGATCAGCTCATCGTTCTCATTCTTAAGTGCATACACAGTCACTCGTCCCTCTCTCCAGTGATGGTGAATCTTCCTGATGTCCTACCAAGGAAAGGGCGAGACCGGAAGCCGATGCTACCAATCTCGCCCTTTGATACTTCTCCTGACTTGGCAACCGCCTTGAGCATACCGACGCATTGCTTAGTCACTTCTCTTGCAGCCGCAGATGGGAGAGCAGCCACACTCGCCATCACGCTATTGACCCAGCCCGGATCCCATCTGGCCAGATCGCAGCAGATATCAAAGCTCTCCGACTTACGCCAGCGATGGACAGCGGCTACTTCGGCGGCGGTTCCGTACCCCAGATCATGTACGGCTCCAATGATGACATCTCTGTACATCGATCGGATTGAATTTTTCTCAAGCGAATCCTCGCCCCAGGGCGATCCTTCGAGAGATTCCATGTTGCACCATGAACCTTCACCTGACGATCGTTGTGATAAACCAGTCCCTGAAGGAGATCCATGATGAGTTCCAAACATGCCAGATCTGGTCTCCTGCTTGAGTAGTAGGCATCTACCCACAGAACCACGTCACCTTCGATCAGCTCAGGAAGCTTAGGACATTGCCTCTTGAATGATTCCGAATAGTCAAGCGCCTTCTGGCTCTTGATGATGAGTGACTTGCCCGTGCGAGGGTTGCGTACGATGCGCCTTCTGTTCTTAGCCGACTGCGGCTGCCCGTCAATCCAAAAATCCACTTCCCAACTCATTTTCTCTTGACTCCCGGCAGCAGGCCTGTATTTTAGCACGGCCTGAAACATTACGCAGAGAGGATCCAATGGTCACCCTCACAAACAAGTTCAATCTTCCCAAGGCATTCGAGCGGTACAGCGCCAAGGACCCCTACACGAAGGGAGACGCTGACTTCTCTGTGACGGAGCTGATCGACTCTCCTCAGATCGCACGCTTGAAGAAGCTCCACGATCACGAGATCGAAGAGGATGTCTCTGATCGCATCATGTCCATGCTTGGCACGGCTGTTCACTCCATCCTTGAGCATGAGGCTGATCCGGGCGACATCGTAGAGCAGCGATTCTACGCAGACGTCTTGGGTAAAAAAGTTTCAGGCGGCGTAGACTGTTTGCATCCTATTGATAATAGTAACAAGTGGGGCATAAGGGATTATAAAGTAACAAGAGGTATGTCTGTTGTTCTGAATCCAAATGGTTCATCATCTTGGATCAAGCAGATCAACTGCTATGCGTACCTTGCTGAAGTAAATGGCTACGATGTCGAGGAAGGCGAGGTCATCGCGATACTGAGAGACTGGACAGCCGCCCTTGTCCGAAGAAACTCACAGTTTCCGAGGCATCCGATCATCCGTGTACCCATCACGATCTGGCCTTTCGAGGAACGAAAGGCATTCATCGAGCGATGTGTAACAGAGCATTCACATGAGAGCCCGAGGCAGTGCAACCCCGAAGAGCGATGGGTTGGTCGATCTACATACAGGGTCGTTGAGTACCGTCAGGACGGTGGCCTCAAGTCCAGGGCAAAGAAGCGTTTCAACACTGAGACTGAAGCGATGGCATTCATCATGAACGAAAACTTGAATGCCGAGATCATTCAGAGTGACGGAGAGCCTGTCCGTTGCGCTGGCAATTACTGTCAGGTCGCAGGATTCTGTGACCAATGGTTGAATGAATAGGAAAGGAACACAATGGACGATCTTACATATCAAGAAGTATGGGAAAATCTGAGCGCGATCGACGTCTCTGAACACGTCCAGCAGAAGGGCGGGCTTTCGTACCTCTCTTGGGCTTGGGCGTGGCAGGTCATGATGGAGAACTATCCCGAGATGAAGTTCTTCTTCCATGACGAGACGACGTTCAGCGATGGGAGTATGCAGGTCAACTGCACGGTAGCGATCAGGAACCTTGATCGAGACATGTGGCTCCCCGTCATGGACTACAAGAACAAGGCGATCCCGAATCCCAGCTCTCGTGATATCAACGATGCGAGGATGCGCTGTCTCGTGAAGTGCTTCGCCCTGTTCGGGCTTGGTCACTACATCTACGCAGGGGAAGACATCCCCTCTGGAAAGGCCGCCGCTGCCAGCAACGCAAGCAAGTCAGAATCCAATGATGACATGCATCGTGCAGCGGAAGACACTCTGATGGAGTTCATGAAGAACGCCGAAGACATTGAAGGGCTGCGTAAGTTCTTCAGTGACAACAAGGCTGCTCTCTCCAGTATGGAGAAGGAGTCTAAAGAACGATTTGATCGTGTAATGTCTGCCTTCAAGGCGAAGGCTGAAGAGATCAAGTCGAAGTCTGCCTAGTTACAAGGAGATCTAAAGAATGGCAGATCAGAATCCCGACCGAGGTATCCTCTTCCTCTTTCCCAATCAGTACAAGACTGCGGAAAAGCACCCCTATCTGACTGGAACTGGTGATATCCATGTGTCCGTTCTTCAGGAGCTGCTCAAGGAGAAGCCCGACGAGAACGGGATCATCAAGCTTCAGGCTGCTGCGTGGGAGCGAGTGTCCAAGTCAGGGCAGAAGTACTCGTTCGTGACGTTCAGCCCGAAGGTGGAGCGTTCCGGCGCTGAGATCCCTAACCCGAAGGGCGGTGCGAAGGCACCTTCCGACGACGAGTCGATCCCCTTCTAATGGGAGACGATGCCGGAAAGCTGGACATGACGGTGCTGCCTCCCAACGCCCTGATGGAAGCTGCTGCGACCATTCAGGAGGGAGACAGCAAGTACGGTGCCGCTAGCCGGTACGAGGGCGAGGCGCGTCGGCATGTTGCTGGCGCGCTTCGCCACATCGTCGCATGGATGGATGGCGAAAACACAGACGCCTCAGGATATGGAGCCCTGTCACACGCCGCATCGAGGCTGATGATGGCAAGGGAGATGGAGATTCATGCGGGTCGTACTGGTCACGGGATCAAGGAATCACACGAACAAGAAGCTGATAGGGAAGACTCTGTCTGAGATTGCACCCGATATCGTAATCCATGGTGGTGCGGTGGGGGCTGATAAGATCGCCTCGGAATGGGTGAACAATCAGCCTGAGGTCATCGAAGAGGAACACCCTGCTCAGTGGAAGAAGTTCGGAAGAAGGGCTGGACCGCTCAGGAATGAGCGGATGCTGGAGGTTCTGAAGACATACAGGGTGAAGGGTTGCGAGTGCCTTGTGGTCGGATTCCCTCTGGCTGGGTCAGTGGGCACCCTTCACATGATGGCTATTGCTGGCTCGTGCGATCCTCCCTTCATCGTGAATTGCTTCTTGGATGAGTAGAGACATGGAGAGGTGGCCGAGCGGTTGAAGGCACTGGTCTTGAAAACCGGCGACCCAAAAGGTCCGTGGGTTCGAATCCCACCCTCTCCGCCATAAATGTTACACGCAATAGGCTGGGCATAGTTACCGGATGAGCGTGAACGTCGAAGGGGGAGTCAGCAACGCTGGCTCCCCCTTCTTCTTGACGGTCTTAGGTAGCGATCGTCAGTCTTTAGCGATCGTATGAACCATCGTCCTCAGTTCATAGATCATGATTCCAGCACGGAAGATCACTTCATCAGGGATTCTTCCGTCGTTGCTTTGAGCCAGAGACTTGAGTGCGTTCTCGCATTCGATCAGCCTTGCTGACAGATTATCAAGCGAAGCATCGGTGTCACCTGATGACTTCGTCCGCACATCCAGCATTGACAACATCGTTTCCTCCAAGGAGCCAGTACTCTGCTTGGCGTTCCGTCTTCCTCTTCCACCAAGCTGCGTCCTGTGGAGTGTAGCGTGACATCAGCTCTGCCCAGTACTCATGCTGCCAGTCGTCCACCTTTCGGCGATCCTTCGACGCTCGATATCCGAGGTCAGTCGTTGATGACGTTGACTCGTGAGACATCCAGATGAGACTTTCGGTGACAATTCTTTTGTGAGCGCAAGCTAGGATCAAAACTCCAGCACTACAGCACTGTCCGTATGCAATGACTGTGATGTTTCCATGCCTACGGATCGCATCGTGTATCGAGTACATACTATCGACGTCGCCACCGGGTGTACTCAGATGCACTTCGATCGGATCCTTACCTAGCCGCTCCACTACAGTCCAAAACCAGTGGCCTGTGTCGCTCTCAATCTCTCCAGTCAGATGGATGACTCGTCTATCCCAGTCGATCCCGAGATTGATGATGTGAGCGATCTTCGGCGCTTTATCTAGAAGGATATCCTCAGGCTCTTCAAATAGATCAGACACGTTTCACCTCAATCAAGCCAGATTTGGCCTGTCATTGCTCGCCTGTTCCACTTCGTATGAAGTGCGGTGTACATCTGAGCGGGAGGTGAGGGAGGGTATCCCTTGGATGCTGCGAACAGGTTGTATCCAACGGCGGCTGGATTAACTGCGATCCTTCCTAGATCCCAGTACTGATGGAAGTGCCCAAGCATGTAGAAGTCTGCTGGGTATGACTTCTCCCAATCCTTGAGGGCCGTCATAAGCGGCGGAGCAAGACCTCCAACGCCGCGTCCTCCACCAAACTTCCCGTCTCCATGAAGAACGCAAATGGTGAACTCTGGAGTGACTGGGTATACACAGAAGTCCGACTGCGGGATGTAAAACTCAACACGATCTTCGTTCTTGTCGAAGTAATGCTCAGCCAGTCGAAGATAAACGTCGTGTTCAAAGCTGTACCTCTGGTTGAGCCCAGGCGTACGCATCCTAGTACTTCGCCCGTGGTTGCCATCCACGCAAGGAATGATGATCTTCTCTGCTGGACCGCTCTTGAGCAGAGTGTCGATGATCATCCTCTTGAATCTGTATGCCATCCTTGAGGATTCATGAGGAGTGTACGGAGTTTCACGTTCGCTCTTCTCGTGAAGCTCTCCGGCGATCATGTCTCCCATGAATGGCATGATCAAAGCTGGCTGAGGATTGCTGATCGCATCCCTCTCAGAAAGCCTGATCAAACCTTCGACATATGTCTTGACCTTCTGTTCAGCAATCTCCTCATTCTGCTCATTATGACCGCCCGTCTGGTCGCGAGTGAAGACCTCGTCATAGTGCTCGTCACTGTTCGGTGCGATCGGGATGACAGGGTACTGACCACCTTTTGACTTCTTGATCTTGACGATCGGGGGCTTTGAGATTGCCTTGGATAACTCTTCCCTGATTGATAGATGCTCTTCAAGGATGTCGATCTTCTGATTGAGCAGCCTGTTCTCTTGTCGAAGACGCTTGATAGACTTGTCTCTATCCCTCTTCTTCCTGGCATCCTCTAGGTCACGCTCTCTTGCTTCGGCGAGAAGTTCTCGCGCGTCCGGCAGGTCGGTGCTCATACAGAAATCTCCTGGCTGCATTATCAGAGACGACAGGCATCGCGCTCATATGCGGCCTAGCCAGATCGAGGGAGGCCAGTGCTCCATACTCTCCATCGAAGTAGGCTTTATCCATCAGTTCCCAGAACCAAGACCTCTCCTCATCGCTCAGCTTTGAAAGCCAAGCGCCGAGTTGAGTCTTAGGGATGCGGTTCTTCTTTTCTGATTCAATTACGTCTTTGGGATTAGGCAATTTTCTCTTCATCCTGTCCTTTCTATGACCGATCGTACTCCCTTCTCAGTTCGACGAATCGATCAAGCTGCTCATTCTGCTTGACCCTGAGGCGATCAAGCTCCCGCTTGAGGTCCAGCGGGCCTCTGAACTCCTTGTTCTCAAGTAGGCTCTTGCGAATCTTGCGGAGCTGATCCATCTGTCTGTTAACAGGGGTCAGCTTCTGTCGGAACCTCAGCTCATCCTCGTACTTCTCTCTCATACGAGATCGAGACGAGCCCTGTGCATCCTGAACGAGTCGGTACACGCGGTCAAGGTTTTTCTTCACCTCGTAGTACTCAGCGTCGATGCCAGTCGCCTTGGACGGGCTCGTGACAAGGCGACGAAGCAGCATGATGTCACGCGCTGCAGGAGCGGGGCGAGGAGGCGAGTACCACTCATCCAGAACGAGGCCGGGTGCCCTGTTCAGATGATCAGCGAACCCCCAGAGCATCGTCAGCAGACCGCCGCCGATCGTGCCGACGAGGTTGTCGAGATACCGAGGCGAAAGTCCAGCGACAGGGCCAGTGACCTGACCCAAAAGCTGAGCAGCCATCGTCGTACGAGGGCCATATCGCTCCGCCGCAGGGAGATCAAGCTCCCAGTACGGATCGATCGGAACGCCCGTGTGCAGATTCTGGTTGGACATCCACTCGATGATCGGCCGAGCAGACACAGGGATAGCCGAGCCCACACCGAAATTCGTCGTGATCGTATGGAGCGCAGAACGAAGCGCATCTCGTCCTGCAGAGCTTGCATCGCCTGTCGCGATCTTCAGGACCGACCGAGTCATCTGCTCAGGCACGGTCTTGAACAGAGTTCCAAGCTCAAACGGAATCGGAATGGTCAGGTAGTGAGCCGTCCCAGGGATCGGGATGAACCAGTGATCATCACGCCTGTAACCATGCTCACGCTCGTACTCGTCATCTCCGAAGTTGAGCATGGCGAGAGCGGCAGATCCTGCAGCGATCCACTTGCCTCGGTTAACGAGATTCTTGAACACAGTATCAGGATCAAGGTTGTCGTAGCCAACGGGACCAAGCTTCATTCCAGCACGAGCCAGCTTATCAACACCCTGGATACGTGCGTTAACGAACGGAGCCATCGCAGTGATGATGCGGAGCCCTTGACTGCTGCCACGCCGGTTGAAGTTCATCACCTCGACGGCCTGATGCACAGCCTCAGCCTGAGCGATGATCGCAGCTTCCTCATCCGTCTTTCCGATCTCCTTGAGCTTCTTGTACATACGCTTGTACACATGAGCGTATGCAACCTCGCGAGTGGCAGACTCTGAGGCGCTCGACATATCGGTCAGCTTGTTCCAGATGTACGAGTCAGCAAGGACATCCTCGAATGTGCGCTTGCCATCCTTGGGAAGCTTGGCTGCACGCCTGAGAGCATCAGCCTGACCCTTGATTCGGTGAGACGAACGAACTGAATCCCATCCATTCGAGACGCCGTATAGGCTCAGGATATCAAACTCTTCCCGCTTACCCTTGGACTTCAGCAGGCGTCCCGTCATCGAATCAGGATTGACAGTGTTGTCTCGAATTCTCTTCCACACATCAAGCAGCATCCTTGGATTCGCTGCATTGATCAGGAAGGTTTCGACCGAATCTCTGAACACGTTAGGAATGATGAAGTCAGGCGTCTTCGTCACTGTCTGCCGGAGCACCTGAGCAGGGAACGTACCGAGAGCACGCATACCGGGTGAGTTGAGGATGGCCTGGAACAGCGGGATGTTGTCCACTCCAGCCATCATCTCAAACATCAGGTTGTCATCGACCTCAAACTCCTGCTCGATTCCATTCACCTTGATCTTGACGAATGATCCATCGTCTGGACGCTTGGCCTCAGACCTGGGGCGCATCGTCCCCTCTGCAATCCCGCCCCGGATCGTGCGATACAGAGCAACATTCCGTCCGCCGGAAGTCAGGATGCCCATCGCATTCCTGATCGTTGCCTCCACTCCATCGACGAGCTTCTCATCGATGTCGATGTCCTTATCGCTCCCCTTCCCGAATCCGACGAAGTCACGGAAGACATCGTAGTCTCGCATCGTGGTGATCTTGCCGGTCCCCTTGAACCGAGACTTCTGATCCTCCCACATTCGGCGGACGGCAGCGTTCGCCTCCTTGTCCAGATCGAGATAGAAGGGGGTGTAGTCAGTCGAGCGCATGAAGTCCGCTTCGGCCTGAGTGATGAGCCCCGTGTTCTGAGCGAAATCAATCAGCAACTGATTCCAGTTCTGAAGGTTTCGGTATGCAATCGCAATCTCAGGATTCTTGGCAGCGAGAGCAAGACCTTCATTGATTTGCTCGTCAGTCATACCAGCGTATCGAGGGCCGCCAGCAGCCTCGGCATCCTGAAGCATCATCGCGCGCACAGCACGAGCGTACTGGAACAGCTCAGGAACGAGAGACCGATCACCCTTGGTCAGCGACTCGAAGATCGTCCTAATGCCACCGTTCTGATTACGCTTTCCCTCGGTATACATGTCACGAGTAAAGTTTGTCTTTACTCGCTTCTGTGCATCCTTATCGTACGTCCATACGCCGCCGTTAGGATCGACCTCCAGACGCAGATTGCGATCTGGTCCACGAACTGCTCGCATGTTCGTCGTGTTCGTGAGAGGAAGCGCGATTTTTCTGTACACACCATTCGCCATGTCTCCTACTTTAGTCTGGAAGTAGTCGATCATCCCATAACCAGACACGCCGTTGAACATGTCAGCCATTCGATGAAGCATACGGTATGCCGCTGCTGACTTTACAGCAATGTTCAGGTATTCACTTTCGGCCTCGTACTGAAGTCGCTGATCCTGCTTTTCTGCCGGATCGAACTCGTCGATGAATGTGAACCGGAACCTGCCAACGTCCACAGACTTACGCATGTTGGGAGCTTTGCGCCAGTTCTGGATCGCAGTCGTCATATTGTCCAGAACCTTGCCCATGAAATGGATCCAGCCCTTGGGCTTGTACTTGCTCTCGACAACCTTGGCACCCGTCGCATCGGCCTTGATCTTGTCGGAAGTGACAGCCTTCTCGCTGGGCTTCTTGACGGGCAGCGTACCACCACCCTTCTTGCGGCGGTCGGACCAGTCGTGCTGGGCCATCTCAGCTTGAGTGAACTGCTCAGCGTGGGCGGGGTTCTTCAGAGCGAACATGGCGTCCGTGGACACGCTCTTTCCGCGGCGGGACTCAACGCCACGCAGGGCTTCGACATTCTCTACGTTCGCAGCATAATCCTGACCAACGAATGCGTTGTACAGATGGTACTGAGGTCCGTTACCGTCCTCGAAATAATCGAAGACGAAGACCATAGGCTCCTTGGTCCTCGGATCATTCCAGATCAGGACGTTCCGACCCGGGCCATCGGAGAACATGGTCATCTCGCCAGTGTTCGTGTATCGAGTCTCGCCAAGCTTTTCGAGAGCGCCGTCCAGCATCTCCTTCCAGCCCTTGAAGCGAGTGTTCTGACGGATGGCATCGTTCTGAGTGTCGAGACGAGCCTTGCCAAACCCGGTGCCGTTGGGCCGAAGAACACCTTCCTTCACAACCAGATCAAATGACTGACCAGTCCGCCGACCGAGCTGATCAAACGGGACTGAGCCAAGAGAAGTGTCAGTAGGTACGGGCCTAAGGCTGGATGCTTCATCCTTGCTTAGCTCAAAATTAAAAGTGAACCCATCCTTAGGGCCTTGTCCGTCCAGAGCATTCGAGAATTCAGGATGAGACAAAGGGAGATCAAGGTAGTAAAGATCAGAACCTTCTCTGTAGTTTCTTGCGTACTCTCTGTCTGTACTTACCCAACGCTTACCATCAACTCCATTTGATCCTCCATGATAAACTCTAACATAGTCAGGAGCAGGTTCAGGTAGCTGATTAGGACTTACGTTTCGCAGCTCTGGGCCATTCGGCTCAATGCCTAGACCGTATCGGTTGACGACCGATGCGATATTCCCAGGGCTGGACATGATCTTCTGCAACGCTTCGTGCTTCTTTTCCGCATTGCGGAACCGAGCATCACGAGTCGTGCGGACGATGTCCTTCTGGATGGGAGAATCAATCCTCTGGCCACCGAGGAACTCAGGACGATCCTCGCGAGTGGACTCTTCAAGGGCGCTCTGTCGAGAACGAACGATGTCATCAGCCTTACCGGCTGCGTCCTTGGAGTAGGGTACGAAGTAAACCATCTTCGTATCTACGATCTTGTCACCAGAATACTGGCGCTCCTCGACAACGAACCCACGCTCAGGCTTGACCGTATAGCGAGGCTTGGGCTGGGGCGGAGGCTTGACCAGTGAAGCCTCAGGGCTGAGGCCACGGCGCATCTGGCTAGGCGTGACGGTGCTGGGGCTGACAGTCGGCGGGACGATCATCTCGGCAGCGAGCTTGTCAGCTTCCTGCTTCGACTTAAGGATACCGCCGGGGATGATCTCTCCAGTGTCCTGATCACGAACAACCCATCGACGAGTCGGAGCCTTGGTCTTCTCGACAGTGGTCCTCGTCGGAAGAGTCGGAGGCGCAGTGACACCGCGCTGATCACGCACTCGCTGATCGAGAAACCTACGATCGTAGATCTTGCCATCGCGCTTTTCGGCAAGACCACGCTGGAGATAAGCAGAGCGAACCTGATCGAGAAAGTTCTTCCTGAACTTATCTCCCATCCTCTGCTGGACTTCTTTGGTGGAAGGAAACACGCCTTCCATCTTGTCGCCGGGCTCTCGGCTATCAAGGATTGCCTCGACAGCATCGACCGTGTCAGCCAGGGTCGGGTCCGTGGCAAGAGAGATGGCCTCTACGTCGAATACGAATCCCTTGTTCTTGTTCTTCAGGATGCCAGACCTGATCATCTCGTTGACGATCGCACGAGCACGCACAGTGTACAGCCCGTCAAAGCTCTCGATGCGAACCTTCTGGCCCTCTTCCTTGTTCTTCTTGAGAAGAGCTTCCTTGGCCTTCTGCTGCTCCCTGAGGTCAGCCTTCTTGAGACGATCAGCAATCTTCTCTACGAGATCAGTCTTGGCCTTCGGCTTCTGCTTGACCTGCTTCGTCCTGACTTTCTTCGGTGCCAGTGAAGTGGCAAAAGAAAGCGCCTCGGATTCACTCGTCAGAGGAATCTTGGTCTTCTGCTCAAACCTCTGAAGGTTGGATATTCGCTCGTAGATCTTCTCGATCTCTTTCGGGGTCGCATCCTTGAGCTGTCGCTTGCCGCCAGTCTCCTGATAGATGATCGCAGAGAGTCCAGCCATCGCCTCTTTGTCTGAGTTGTAATCGATGTTCCTGTCTTCAAGA
>Ga0208019_1001181_pt1 | contig 13982 bp, 20 predicted proteins | sample CB_VirMetaG_5_FD_184540 | JGI IMG/M metagenome (GOLD analysis project Ga0208019, IMG submission 184540) | Freshwater to marine saline gradient viral communities from Chesapeake Bay - CB_1508_1D Viral MetaG (SPAdes) (version 4) | ecosystem: Environmental > Aquatic > Marine > Coastal | place: USA...
CCCATAAATCTTGCTATGGGGGACGTATTCCTTGTGATTTTTCATTACCTCGTAAAACGCTTCAATTGATTTTTGCATCATCTTTTCTTTCTTATTCATTTTCATACCTCCAAAAAACGTAATCTTGATATTTTGACTTCAAGACCCGTTGGAATGGGATGATTGGGTCAATGACTGAATACACAACCCCTCGCCTGCTTTTGGTTTTCAAAATGTTGGACTCAAAATAATGGAATAAATCCTTGAAATGATTTGTCTTAAATTTTTGTTTGCTACCAAATTGTGACCTCATCATTTCCATGATTTCCATACCACCAAGCGGAACAGGAGAAGTCTTGAGAACGTGATAGGCACAAGCAATCTCCATGATGTTCTTCGCATTACGAATTTTTTCACTTGGGCCATCGGCATATTTTTTCATAAATGGTGAAATACCTGTATTCGCCACCATAGCACACGTCTTTGAACAAGTGTAAAATGCCCGTTGTGCCGTCGGAGGCTTGCAGGCAGAATTGCAGATAAGACAATTCTTGTTCGGACGGCTTTGCATAATTTACGAAGGTGAATAACAGGTATTTGTAGTTATCGGGATAAGAAATACAAACTACCAATGATAACAATACCGATACCAATTAAACCTTTGTTCATTCCGCTTTGACTGTCGTAAATGCAAGAATCATCGTCAAGCGTTGCGGTTTCATCAAAATTGCGAGCATTCGGGTCACGACAACCAAGAACAGGATATGACTTTTTCATAGCCTCTTTTGCAGATGCTTCGTCGGAAAAGGTATCATAATAATCCAACGGATATTCCGTATCGTCATCATTAAATTTGATTTTGGGATTGTCGGAAATAAATGATACCGAAGTGACACTTCCCGAATCCCCTTCTGTTCCATATAATCGCCATTCCGTATCGCCAAATGATGAATCCACACGATAAACTGCAAACGCATATAATCGGTTTTGAATATTTTTGAAACCCGTATCAGCAACCTTGTTAAACGTCAAGTCGGGGGTTGCATACGTCACGCCGTCTTCAATGATTTGAGCATCAAAAATCAAATTTCCGTAAATGCTCACCACCTCATAAAACTTTGTTGCGTGTTGATGTAATGCTCGGCATTGTTTAATTGAAGGTTCCCTAAATTGCTTGCCGCACCGCCACCAATATTAACAAGACCTCCGCCGATGTTCCAATTCCCGCCGACTAATCCGCCTCCACTTGAAGACCCGCCGCCCGTGGAACCTCCTGTTGATGCCGCACCGCCACAATATTTGTTAATGTCCGCATTTCCGCTTGAAGAAACAACGCTATACCAATTGGGGCAATTTTTCGTATCATATATAGTCACGGTTTGACCTGCTTTTACAGAATTGTTTGGACAAGTGCATTGGACTTGACGACGAGCGTAATAGGCTCCGAAACCGGGGATTAGGGTTGAAATGTATGCTTTTTGGTCATTCTTCCACTTGTTTAGCACATAATATCCGCTTGCATCTTTGTGAACAAGGGGGAAATTGAAACTATTGAATAATTTGTAATAGATAACTGCTTCGTCCGTTGAGCCATCTTGATTATCCACAACCGAAACTTGTGTTCCGCTAACGATTAAGTCATCAATGGAAACTTGGGTGTAATTCACATATTCCCCATTGTCTTCAATCACACGAATTGTTGCAGGGAGGGTTTTCGTTTCGGTTGGAATAGTGCAACCGTAAGGAAGACCCGAAGGAAGATAACCCGTTTCTGCATCGGCAGGGAAGAATTTGTTTCCTCCACTTTCACCAATCAAAGAACCGACTACGGTGATTGGACTACCGTAATTTGTCCAAGAATTTGAACCTTGACACTTAACTTGCATGGTAAGTGGTTCGGGACTTAATGAGTTTCCATTCAAGTCTAACATGACGTTCTGCGAATTAACTGCACTTCCGTTTGAATCAACATATCGCCAACGACCACCTGTGTCGGTGAAATAACCATTTTGAATAGTGACTGAACCTTCATTAGCGGCGGGGTAATTCGGCGTAAAGCCACCAAATTGCCCAAGAACCAATTCCCACGTTGGCTTAATTGCATCAACAGATTGCATCAAAATAGACTTGGAAAGTGAACCACGAATGTCATTTGCAGTTTCATTAACAGTCCATGAACCTCCCGATTGCGTATCACCATGACGTGTCAATTCCCAAACATAATCGCCTTGAATTGATTCGGGGACTTCAGCCCACGATTCGTAAGCACCCGATTGTAATACATCAACAACGAGTTTTGCATTGAAATAATAACGATTGTATGAGGAATTGGTTGCCGCAAGAGGGTGTTCTAACTTAATTGTCATTCCGCTTGAGTCCCAAACGGAACCGGGTTCACTTGGAATCAAATCCTCAACAGGGATGATTTTTCTTTTCTTAACTTCGGGGCCATCATCGTCTTTCTGTAATCCGACGAAACCCTCCGCAGGCGTTCCTGTCGGTGCGACTTGTTGAGCAGATGCCCTTCTTGAAAGCAAAAGTGCCGCAACCGCTACACCGCCTCCGATGAGCAAACGGGAATCCATGATTTCTTTTTGACGGTTCAGTTATCTAAAGACTTACAAGAACATTCTTCGGAATCAATGTCCTCTCCGCAGACTTCACAAAGGTTAGGCATAAGGTTGATTGAATTTTATGACTATCTAATTAGTGCATCAAGACCGTCGTAATACAAAAAACGAACAATTTTCAAGCACTTTTGCACTTTTCGCAAATCGGAAGGGCCTTCATGTATTCATCGGTGTGATATTTTTCGGGAATCCACTTTGACCGTTCACCGCACTTAGCATAACGAACCCAATCTCCACCCCAAACGGAATCATCTGTTTCAACCCAACCGCTAATGTGTAGCACCGTTGGTTTTTCAAGAGTCTTTTGTATTTCTTTCCATTCCTTAGAGCCGTTAATTTCGGGACAATTTCTTGAATCGTGTCCTTCATCTCCACAAGTGCCGCATTTTCTCGCCATCAATCTAAAGGAAGCGTCAAGACTACATAAACATTATTCATCCAAGAGCCATTGAATTTCCATCAAATACAAATCATAAAGCAAAAAACAAATCATGCAGGGTTGGTGTTCGCAAATGCAGACCTTTTTGTATGGTCGCATAAGAACGTTTCCTTTGTTCAAATATCTAATTGCGTCCACGGCTTGTTCAATGGAGGGTTCTCAAGATACGAAAGCAGGTTCTTTGCCCATTCTTTGGGACAACCACCCAATTTCTTAATCAAACCCTCGGTGTGGTTGCAGGTATGACAAAGGACACCCCGAACCCTTCCCGTATCATGGTCGTGGTCAATACAAGCCGTTGCATTCTTTCCATTCAAGGAATTGTGGGAAACCGTTGCCGAACAAATGTTGCATTCGGTGATTGTCCGAATTTGGGTTTCGTAAATCCGATACGAAGTGAGTTTGTAAGTCCGCTTCTTTTTTTGACACTTTTCGCAAACAAAACGGGATTCTGTCGTGTCCCAATAGGTGGCGGCTTCTTCGCAGGGTTCAGTCCCACCAATTGAGCATGATTCTCCGTAATATTGGAATTTGAGGACGCAATTTGCACACAAATTGTATTTAATGTTCTTCAATTTCATTCCTTCACGGTGACAACCATTACATTGTGCAATCGGGTTCTTCCAATCAATTTGTTCCTCTTCGGGGATTTTGGTAATGACGCCTGCCTCTTCCGCCTTGACAAAGGATTGTGGACGGTTAAGCCATCCTTGACGGACTTCGTAAAACTTCTCGTAATCGCAAAAGTCCATGCTTTTCCAAGCGAGTTTGCAGGCATTACAAAGAACCTTTTCTTGGGTATAACTACCCCGCACGGTTCCATCAAAATGTGTTGAACAAGCATCACATTCGTAGCCAAAATATCGTTGCCTATCCACGCATTCCCGACACAATTGGTATGTCGTATTCAAGATTTTGGTAAGGCTATTGCACCCACCACGACAAATGCCCACTTCTTTTTTCTTCAAGCGAGAACCTTCGGGAACGGGTTGAATGGGACACTTCCCAAACGGCTTCATGTTGAAGGGGCAGATGGGGGTATATTTAACATTTACCCAATTTTGCATCACGATTCTAACTCTTTCAATTGACGTTCAATGTCTTCCAAACGCTTTTGAATACGAAAACCCCGTGCGTGAGGATATTTCTTTAGAATCCTTTCCCTCTTCGCAATCAATTTTTCTTTTCTAATCCCAATCACCTGCCGCAATAAGGTATTGCTTCCCAAGAGGAATCGGGCTTTCAACAATTTCCATACGCATTCGGTATTCGGAAGAATAATCCTTTAGTCCACCAACATACCGACGCTTCTTTTCAATCCAACCACGGGAAATCCACAACCTCAAAATTGAAGGCCAAACTCCCATTTTACCGCTTTGGTTGTTTTTTCTTTGCATGACTTCCATGATGCGTTCATTAGTGACCCAACCATCGTTGCTTCCATACAAACGCTCATGCTTTAGGAAATACAACATCGGAAATACCTTTGCAGATTTACGAACCTTCTTTGTAGTCAAAATTCTGCGAGAACATTTTCTTGAGCAATACCTTCGGTCGCAATCGGACTCATTATAACGCAAAATAACTTCGCCACCGCAACAAAGACATTCATCTTTGATTTCGGGATAGTCCCAAAAACCCGAAAAATTCTTATGGAAATTGCTACCCTTTTCTTTCAGTTTTTCACCACGATTCACCCTTTCTATGTTCCTTTCATTAAACAAACGGCAATATTTAGAGCAATAATGTTCTTCACAAAATGATGCCGTATCAACGTATGTGATTGCTCGCCCACATTTACAGGTCGCCATGCCTTAACTTTCAGCCAACGGGTATATGAACCTTATGACGAATTCTCCCACCAAAGGTGAATTTAAGGAGAAATGGGGGTTTCAATCTTTGCATAAACAACGTAAAAATCACCAATTGGTGTTTCTTCGGGGTCGTGATAACCGCTATCAGCAATTGTTTGCATAATCATGCCTTGCGAAACAGAAATGGAACGCCAAGCAGTTTCATTACGGAAGGTTTCTTTGAAAATGATTTCGTCATCCATCAATACCGTAATCGTCAAATTGCCTATATCGTGAAAGAAATTTTTGATTTCTAAATGTAGCAAACCCGATTCGTTCAACAAAGTCGTATTCCCCATCCCCATTGGATTTTCATTCCAAAATTGGTAAGCATGGAGGAATTCGGAAGACGTTTCGTATGTGACTTCATTATTGACTTCAAGACCCGTGGGTGTTATGGTGATGCTAACCATCAAAACAGATAGCAAAACTGCAAGAATCGCAGAAACCGATTTAATCACGCTCAATCACCAAACTTTGTAAGCAACAATCAAAGAAACAATCAACGCAGATGCAGAAGCCACCGTGCGGATAAAAGCCATCGTATGCTGATGCCGATTCAAAAATCTTGCATCTTTTTCAGCGAGAGCCGCTTCATAGATTCCCCACTTCTTTTCAATGTATTCCATCAATTCAATATCCATATCATTCATCCTCCAAAGGAAGACCTGCGACCCACTTTACCATTTTTCGCTCATCATCGGAAGAAACCGAATAAATACGAATGTTGAAGAAATCACCTGTCGGCAAAATTTCAATGTGGGCTACGGTGTGGTCGTCGTTTTTAATCCGAATCAAATGCGGTTCTGCATCAACAATTCGGAGGTTCTTCACCTTAATGTAATCTTCAAAATCTTCGCTCATTTTAATCACACCTTGTCAAAGAAAACCCATCGGGTATAATCGGGTTCAATCGTGCCGTCGTGCATAGCAAGCAAATAAGCATACAATTCCTCAAACGATTCAAAGACGAAATTGTGATTCAATTTACCACGCAACCACATGGACATACGAGCCTTGCCGCCTTTGTGAACAATCAAGGTCGGTTTCCGATGCCTCAATGCTTCAAAAACTTCATCGTATGTTCCGCAAATGTGAACGTCGGGGTCAATATAAGCCACCAAGAAATCTGCGACCTCAACCATTCGTAAATCAACAAGAACGATTTCCTTTGCTATTTCCCGCAAATCATCCCAACGCCGTAATTCAACCAATTTTGAAATCATTTCTTTTTCAGCACCAATTTCATTAAACCTGCATTGTGTCGTCGGTTTGTCCGTCGGGTCAAGAACCGTAATGCCCATCTGTTGTAGCAAAGGCGTAATCATTTGTCGCCAACCAACACCGTCGTCTGCGGCATGGTCAATTGGCCCCGCAAGATAAGCACGTTGATTGGTTAGTTTCCCTTTAATGGACTTTTTAGAACCCTTCATGGGGTGTTCTAACTCGGTCAAAACCTCTTGCATTTCGCAATCATCGTCTTGAATAATTGTGCCTTTAGATGCCGTGGGCATAACTCTTGATTGAGCGAAAGGGTATTTAATCGTTCTTGTTAAGGAAAACGAATGCCCCACCAATAAGAGCAATACCAATTACAATGGGAACCAAATTATTGCTTTTTGTGGTTTGTTGGTTGCCTACAATATCCGTCGTATTATCCGTCGTATTGCCTGTGTTAGAATCTGCTACACAAACACCCGTGGCGTCTTCCGAATAACCACTTTTACAAGCCCCACAAGAACCATTTGTATTTGTTTCACGATTTTGACCTGCACAATCGGGAGGGGTTGGTAAATCGGATTCATTAAGAACATAATACGTTCCGTCGGGAAGGGCATTAGCGGCGGCGGTAGCACTTTGTTCAAAAGACATATCTTGATTGCCGTAATTTGCCCCTGTTTTTACGCCATTTAGATATGCTGAAACGTAAGGCGTCCCCGCAGTTTGCTTCATCACATAAATTTCGTCGGTATTGTCGTATGAATAATCCGAAGGCAAAAGAGTCGCCGCACTAAAAACATCATGTCCAAACAACATGAAATCACTTCCTCATTCTTATTATCTAAACATTACGATATGAAACATCAATTGCGGCAATCGTTAGATATAAAGAAGTCATCATCAAGGTTGAAGCCGCAAGGAAAATCACTTCTCTCTTGTCAGTTTTCCACATGACGTATGCAGAACCAATTGTTCCAATGGCCCCTACAATAATACCGACGCTAAAAATCGTCTGCTTATAGTCATCTAACCATTGACGCATAATAATTCTTAAACGTTCTCGTTATCTAAGGTTTATCCAACCCACAAGAAATACAAACCGCATGATTTATGGTGGAATATCGGTAGTCGTGAATACACAATTTATCAATCTTTTGCCGAATGTGCGAAATGATACGCAATTGCGTTATGAATTCACGGGAATGAATTTCCATACCTTTCAATTCTTTTGACAAAGACCAATAGGATTCCGCCATTTCCTTCACGTCGTCCATGAATAAACCATCCTCTTCTGTTTATCTATACCTTTTCAAAAATAAGGGTTTTTACCCACCCCATATTTGTTTTCATACATTTTTCGGTATTCCGTAGCCGCCATTTGAGCCTTTCTTGCCGACCATTCGCCTTCATCCCCGCCTTTATTACCTTTCAATAACTTATTGCGGGCTTTTTGACGAAGGGCAGGGTCACGATAAATCTTTGGGTCGGGTTGGTCTGTAAATCGTGCCTTAGAACCTGTTCCCTCAATTGCTTCAAAGACTTCGGAACGATATTTCGCCGTCTTTTCTTCTATGTCATCGGGTTGTTGTGAAAATTGCTTTCCTTTTGCCGTATCTCGGCGTTTCTTAGCACTTGTGCGAGCATATTCCTCATCCGTTAATGCCTCCCTCGCTTTAGCAGGTAAATAACGCTCTCCCGTGGCTTGGCTACCTTGTGTTGAAGGCTTACCCGACTTCGTTCCCCAATCCTCTTTAGTCCACTTATCTAATGACTTTTGAGCAGGGGATTTGGCTTCAAAGGTTTCGGACTTAAAATCAATACCGAGAAGCGATAACATGAATGATGTGTTATCTTGATACGGACTTTCCATACCTGCGGCATAATATTTGTCCGCTTCTTTGGAATACAGAACCTTTGAAGGTTGAAGACTCGTTTCGGGGAAATTCAAACCAATGAAATAATCTTCGTCCACGATGTAATCTTTGAATTTGTTTTTCACTTCTTGAGGCCATTCGCTAATGTTGAATGAAAGCGACCACAATTCACCATTTTCAGCACGTTCAATGGCTTTTTCGGAATCGCCCTTATCCTTATTTTTCCTAATGAAACTTTTGGTTTCTGCTTTGTTTGCGGGACGGCTTTCAACAACCCTTGCATAATATTTACCACCCCATTCGTGAGGAATCTTCACCAAAGCCCCAATCGGGACTTTGTGGACTTTGTTTGCTCTCCACGTTGGATGAATGTATAATTCCGAACCCATTTCCATTTTTGGCTTAAAATCGGTAAAGCCAACATCTTCCATCATTTTCTTAAATTGCGGAGGGGGCCTCATGTCTTTCTTTTTCGGTGTCGTCGGTCTTCCTCTCCAAACTGACCATTCATTCCCCGTAATTTCTTCAACACCATTTTTCGTTTTAATTTTTGTTTTTTTAGTTTCCTTAAACCAAAGGGTTTCAATTCTTGGTCTGTCTATTTTGGGGTCAAACCATCTTACGCCCATTCCCTCAAATCCCCTTTCTTCGTCACCACCGTAAATGTGATTTCCCTTGAATACCAAGTGTTTGTAAGGATTTCCATAAACACCGCCTTTTTGTTTTCTAAGGTATTGGATGAAGGTATTGGACATCTTCCATTCCATTTCATTTGGTCTAATGATGACTACGGGATAAACACCGTCCCGTTTCCATGTTTTGCCTCCAACCCCTCCTAACCTTTTTTCAAGATACCACAATTTCCACGCAAACTTGTGGGCTTCCAATTGAGGTCTAATTTCTTCCATCATGGCCTCGTAATCTTGAGGATTTTTAAGAACGAATTTTTGCTCATTATTGACTTCAAGACCTTCGGCGGATTTGGAAACCGAAAGTGAACCTTTCAAACCGAAGCGTTTCTTGTAATCAGCAAAAGAGGCGGATAATGACGGCTTATTCCATAAAATCCATCTTGAAAGCGAACCTGCGGTCGTTGGGTCTTTCCAATCTTCCTTCGTGCTTGTTTCAAAACCGCCTCCATGACGCTCAAGATAGCGTTCCATTCTTTCTTTATCACCATGCTTCGTGTAATCGCTTGCACCACGTTGCCCAAAATGCGTGGTCTTGATTTTATTACCTTCGGCGTCTTCAAAAACCGCCATTAGTTTCTTTTCGGGATTGGAAGAACGACTGATGACTACGGATGCGGGTTCGGTTAAGCGGCCTTCTGCCGCTAAACTTTTCCCTTATCACCATCCTCAAAACGTTGGTTTTTATCTGCAACACGCTTGAGGTATAACCGCATAATGTCAAATTGGCTTTGGAGATTTTCGCTTACCTTTTTCTTACCCGACGGGGTATAATCTTTTATATTCTTCATTTCAGATGGATGTTCAAAGAAATTATCCAACAGGAATTTTTCATCGGTGATTGAACGGTATGCTTTGAGCCGCACTTTTTCAGCCTCTTCATCGGAAAGTCCAACAATAATTTGTGAGAAATATTCCCGCCACCTTAATTGTGTGTCATTTTTGGTAATATTGAAAGGTAGCAAGCCTCCTTCAACGTATTTTTGGTAGTTTTCGGGGCTTCTTTGCTGATACCTTTCATTATCACGTTGAACGGAATTAACGTGTGCATTATACCTTGTTTCTTGTAATGCTTTCACTTGTTGGTTCTTCGGCAAAGATTCCCAAATGGGAAAACGAATTGTTCTGTTATCGCTTTCTAATGACGGGAATCTTGTCGTGGGCATACGGTCTGCATTCCATAACAACGAGTCTTGCATGGAAACCCAACGTTGGTAGTCTTCGTTGAAGATTTTGATACGTCGTGGAGTCAAGTTAGCAGGGTCGTATTTTGACATACGAATGAATTCCTGCAACGGGCCTCCCACGGAATTATTGATAACAAATGGGTTGCCGTATTCATCCTTCCAAAGATTCGGAGTTTTTATCGTATTCTTATCTGCGAATTCGGGCGAAGTGATTAGAGGAATCATCAAACCTTCATCCGTAGCCCCATAATAAACGATTTTGTATAGATAGGTTGCAGGCTTTCCACGTTCCTTTTTCTTAATCTTTTCAATGTTTGAAAAAATCATTGGTGTCGGTTCGTATAAACCTTGAAGACGAAGCATGGATTCTAAGGGGTCAAGGACATAGCGGGGATTGTATAATTGGTAAATGAAGTCCCTTGTTTTATCTGTTGCCCTTTTCTTCGTCATTTTACGATAAAATCCCGAAGATGGAATCACACGCAAACCATGATTTTCATTTTTGTAAAACACAAGATAAGTGTCTTCTGCGGTTGCACCACGCCCTCGGTTTTTGGAATATGGGACATTTCCAAATTTAACAAGATATAATTTGGTCTTATCGTATTCAGTCATGCCGACGACTTCAATAGGAATTAAATCTTTTTCAACACGACCCCAACCTTGATAAATTGAACCGTATGGAATCCTACCATGCTTTAACATTTTGCTCAAGAAACCGTATGTCGTGAAGGTAATTCCGTTTTGTTTGGTTAATGGAATAAACCTGTATTTATCATAATCTAATGTAATTTTGCCTTCTCCGAGGTCATTTTCGTATGCTTTGTTCCAATCGCTTAGTGTTCGCTCCCGTGCGGCGGCGACGAGTTTTTTTGCCTCTTCCATTCTTTCTTCTTCGTTGGGGATTATGTCTTTGAGCGATTTCATGTATTTTTCTGTTGAAGGTGTGTGGTATTTCAAATAATTGACTTTACCTATATTTTTGAAAAAATTGATAATGTCTTCTTCCTTCACATCCGTTTCTTGTGACCAACGGACGTTCACGGAAGGTTTTGGAGGCATATATGCTTCTGCATCAAACTCTTCGGCATTCGTCACAACAGAATATTTTTCGGGTTGATAACCATTGATAACAGAAGATTGTGTCAAATTTGACACGGGAATTTCTTCCAAATCGGCATTTTCTGTTGCTTTAATCAAATTTGTTTCCCGAAGGAAGAAATATCCGAGTCCGCCCGCAAATACAGTCCCAATGTAAGGCATCAATTTTTGACGGAAAGTTTGCTTTTCTTCACCGATTTCCATTAACCCTGCACCGACTACGAATGTAGCCGCCGCAACGAGGACGGTATCACGAAGAACACCCATAATTTCATCTATGGGTTCTTGCTATCTAATACCTTAGTTATTCATTTCACGCAACATAACGACTTCTGCTACCAATTCGGCAATCTGCGATTCCATGTTTTGAATCCGGGCGTCTTGAACACCGCCCGTTTTGTCCTTTTCCGAATGCGAATCTTCGTGACAATGAGGGTTTCTTTCCATGTCGGCGTTGTGACGAACCATAATTTCATCCATAGCCCTCAAGTGACCTGCTTGGGCTTCATAATCGCTAATTTCGTTTTGCTTTTCTTGATTCCACGTTTCAATAATCTTCGTGACGACAAGCAAAGCAGGCCCACCAATGATACCAAGAATGGTGACATAATCTTCGCTTGATTCAAGATACATTGGCTCCCAAGCGGTCAAAATAAAGAAACCAACGGCGAGCATAACCCATGAATACACAATGAGCAAACCCGTTCTTTGCATCAGCCAATCGTTGTTTGTTCGCTTACGCTTATCTTTAGCCATAGGAAACCCCCACGGAAGACTTGTGTTTTCTTCTATCTAAGGTCTTCGTTTCAATCGTTTTTGATTTCAACCTTATTTGTCATAATACAACAAATTTCGCCATCGGATTCGGTGTGAAACCGAGTTTCAAGATTCCAAAGACCCTCTCCGAGATTTTTCCAATCGCTATGAGCCATCGTGATTCGGTATTCGCCCGTTCCCGAAACGGTGAACACAGGCAAAACTCCGTATTCAACGGTGCTTTGGTAAGTGTTGTTGTGATATAGGCTAAACATGAAATCCACTTCGCCTTCACAATCGTTGTTGGATTGAATAATCATGGCGACTTCTAATTCGTTGCCGTTAATCAAATACAATTCGGCCTCTTTGTGAATTAAATCCATAGCACAAGTCGGCTCGGATTCCATCGTGACCCATGCTTCGGGGCCGTTCCACATAGAACCATCGTATGTATAATAATCAACAGTCACATGATAATCGCCTGCGGGCAAATCAAGGTAATGTTCATTGATGTTAAATTCATCATGGAAATTGTATTCTAAGACTCTTGAATCATCACCAACCATGATTTCAAAATAGCCATTATTCATGTGAATGTTGCATTGGTTCAAATCACGGAATGTGACTTGCACACGAAGGTCGTTGTTAAATCCTTGTCCGTTGTGGTCGTGGTCAAAAATGGCTTCGTCTTTCCACCACCAATCGGGTTCACAATCTCCGTTTCCTTCGCCTCCGTTATTATCCCAATAACATGAACCATCATCCCAAGAAGCACCGGGGTCATAATTTTCAGCATCGGAGGCTAAACAACCGCCGTATTCATCGTAATAGGGGTCGTAATCTTCTTCGGAACCAAAAACGTCAATGACTCCAAATGCTTCCATTGAACCGCCCGTAATCAAAAGCATTAACGGAATAATCGTAGCCATTAACTTTTTGATATTATCGGCTTTTCTTTGAGCAGAAGCAATCGCCCTATCCACAATGTCGCCTTCAAGGGTTGATTCCACCTTGACTTCGGTTTTGTTTTCACCGCCGTTCAAAACAGAATTTTTAGAAACTTCTTGAGAAATGGATTGAACGGTTGTAATCAATTCCGCCGCTTCTTTCAATTGCGAAACCAAATCGGCTTTTTGTTTGTTGGATTCGTTCAATTCTCCGTCATCAAGGAGGTCTTGCAGAACGTCTTCAAAGGAACGTCCTGTGGCTTCCGCAAGAAGTCTTGCCTTCTTGACGACTTCCTCATCACCCGACATGGGGTTTTCTTGACGGACTTGTTATCTAAATTATGCCTTTTTGACGAAAGCAAGGGCTTGTGAAACCTGTTCGGGTGTCGCTTCCTCTAATGGAATCTGTTGCCCATCTTGTAAAACGATAATGATATTCAAGATTCATCCCATTCCTTAATCTTTTGTGAATTTGATTCTGCGGACTCTTCCTCAATGAATACCTCAAAGGCTTCCGCAAAACCTTGCATGAATTCTTGGACACGCTCTTGTTGTTCTTCGTCTGCATTGAATAGGTAATGATGAATGCGAGCCAATTCCATATATTGAAACCAAGAACGAATGTATAATCCCGCAAGCAAAAGTGCGTTTAGACCAAGAAGCCAAACTGTGTCCATGAAAGGTAATGGGTGGAACAGGTATTTAACCGTTCAGCAAAGGTCGGTGGTGATGAAATAAACGACGAGGGACACCAAGCGAACCCAAAACAGAAGCAACCACTAAAGGCTTACCACGAAAACCTCACAATACAAAGTGGGACGTGATGAGGGCGGTTGTCCCTAAGACTTTTGCACCCACAAATGAATTCGTTCCCAAAACGTTAGCCAAACGTAGCGAAATGAGGACGGCATCAATAGCGAGAACCAATGCTATGTCTTGAGGAATACCGAAAATCTTCAAATCGTGGGTGTCGTGAACGGCTTCTGCTACGGTTTCAGTCATTTCATTCACCAATCTTTCGCTCAACAATTCCACCGAGAATATAACCGCCGACTAAAGCACCTGCGATACCTGCATAATAAGGCAATCCTGTGACTTTACCTGCGGTCGCACGGTTGGTCAAAAAAGTCGCTAATACAGTCGTCGTTAATGTAATCCACTTCATATCATTCACCTTCGGCCTCATATCCTTGATTCGCCATCATTTCCCTGTCGCAAGGCTGACATAATTTATAACCTTCTTCAACATAGCCAACAGTTTTATTAACTGCACCGCATTCATCACATTCTAATTTATTTTCATCAT
>Ga0208019_1001183_pt1 | contig 13952 bp, 24 predicted proteins | sample CB_VirMetaG_5_FD_184540 | JGI IMG/M metagenome (GOLD analysis project Ga0208019, IMG submission 184540) | Freshwater to marine saline gradient viral communities from Chesapeake Bay - CB_1508_1D Viral MetaG (SPAdes) (version 4) | ecosystem: Environmental > Aquatic > Marine > Coastal | place: USA...
ACACGATGGTTGTAGGATCGGCCTATTTGCATTCAGCTATGCGACGATCCAATTCCGCAATCTGTTTCTGTAATGACTCACGCTCTTTGACTAGTATCGCTTTACGGTCTGCATAACCTCTTGGTATTCGCACCGGACGCACTTCCTCAACTTCAATTCCATAGGCTTTTTTGTCTTCGTAATACGCTTCAATGTCTTCCCACGACTCGCTGTAGCAATAACCCAATAGCTGATTCCGGTCCAAATGCTTCGCGTAAATCGCGTAAATCTGCTGCGTGTCACCGTCAATCGGTGTCTTCTCAAATGCCATCGAATCATCCCCCAAATGGAATTGCTGGTTGAGTCATAATAACCATTCTCCTTTGTTCCCCGTTGTCTTATGAGCAAATTATACTACTATTATCGTCCATTGCAAGCACCAACCTTGAGAAAACCGAAAAAGAACAGAAAGACATACGTTCACTGGAATACACGTATCAGAGCAGCCGCCAGCGGCTGCTCCGTAGCGGCCTAGTAAAAGAATAAGGCAGGAGTAGGCGGGAGTAGGCGGGAATTGAACCCGCATGGGTATTCAGAAGTTAATTACTCTTCTGTGCTCACTAATCCCTAGAAAATTAGATTGCAAACCCGGTCAGATATTGCGGTCTGACTGCCACAGTTATCAATAGTGGCCCCTACTCCATATTGTATGGTGAAACCCCGTTTTATTATAGTGGACCGTGCTTCACCGTTTACCACTTTACAGTATGAGGAGCTTTCTCATACCAACTGACATTCTCGTCAGACCTGCATTATACCATGTTCTCAGTCGTTGTCAAGCGGTTTTGTTACATTTTTCTGCGTGTTGACGGGCAAGAGCGTAAGGCGGAACGCCGTTTAAGTTTTTACCGATCATTCCCCCGCACTCGCAGCACGTCCATTCGCCTTTGTCCCAACCGGCTTGATAGAGCCTATTGGCCGAATCGGCAATTCCAACCAATTTGTCGTATCGGGCTTGTGCGTCGTCTTTCAACATGGTTCCACCAATGCGTTTAAGTTGTGACGTGGTAAATTCAGACATTATTGCCCTTTCGGCACGTTATGAAACACGTTCCAGTCAAAATGTTCGTCTGCGACCTTGCCGTCTACAATTATAGTAGGATCTTCGGGCAATGCAAGGATTAACTGGTTCAGGTCGTTGCGTAAAGACCGCACCTCAGTTTGTAGTTGTTGAAGCTCTGTTGGTGGTTCTTGCTCTAGTGGTACATTAGTTGCACCAATAAACAATGCCCCAATAATAAAAAGAACAAAGAATCCGCCAACCATAATGTCTTTCATTTCAAAGCCTCCAAGATTGATTCGGCCAAGATGATGGCCTGGTTGTAGGTCAAGCTGATCGCTTTCCCCTCAAGAAGTGCCCTAGGTTCGCTAATCATTAGTTGAATGGATTTGCAATTACTGGCGTAGCCTTTGTCTACGACAGACTTAGCACAACAGTAACGAACCACATCCAGATTGTTAGTGGTCAGTGGACCACCCTCAAGATTTAGAATTTCCGTGCTCATGGTAGTTCCTCAATTTCTTCTAATTCGAAATCCCCAGGCTCGACATACAAGCCAGACATTAGATTGGCGACTTCTTTCTCGTAATGAGAGAAACTATCAACCGCCATGTGTTGTCTAAGCATTATACTAATAAAGTATCCACGAAGCAAGGACAAATCCGGGGAAATCCACATTCTGCGAATCTTATCTGCCGGGACAGGATCATAAGATACAACCGCCCCTTCCATATTTTCGCAAGAATCGTCATCATCGGTGATATCGGCATCCACCTCAAAAACAACTACTTGAGAACCGCCATAAGCTAAAGCACATTGGCCGTTTTCATAAGCCCTTTCTACGGTGTACAAATCTGCGTTTTCTTGTTCGCATTCGTCCATTTCGACCAACTTGTCAGATGACCAGAAATAGATATTGCCGTTACTCACATTCCAATTCTCATTGATTCCACCCACGAAACCATTCTTGAGAATTTCCCTTGCACGCTCTAATGTGGTTCCATGATAAAGCATCTTTCTCCCCCGTGTTGTTGTTTCCCTCTTATGTCACCATTGTACTGTAATTATCGACCATTGCAAGCGTTATCTTTAAGATTTTAGTCAGGTATTCTTGTGACATACGTACAGGAGTAGATACATTAGAGCGGCCCTTCGAGGCCGCTCCGTAGCGGCCTCTTCATGGGGTAGAAATCAAAATATCCCCGGCAGGACTCGAACCTGCAACCAACGAATTATGAGTTCGCTGCTCTGACCATTGAGCTACGGGGATTCCTTTGGGCTTATAAAAAGAAAAGGGCGGGTTATTTATTTGCCTTCATCTTTTACCAGAGATTCAGACTTAGGATAGGGGAATGGCGGGTTTCCGCCATCCCCCGTTTGTCCTTAAGTTACGCGACCAGATCGAACAGCAGCTTCTCCGCTTTCTGTACGTACTGGTCACTGAACGCCATGATAGCACGGGAAAATGGCGACGGATTACCATGCCGGGACTTATCATGTTGAGTATATCCCTGGACAGCGTTGAATAGCTCCCATCCAGAATATTCCGGGGCCATGCCTTCATTCAATGGTCGTCCCGTTTTGAATCGTTCGTTGAGAAGACGACCAACAATCTTCTCAATACGATTTTCTGCGACCGTTTTTCCCCGTCCCGTTTCTTCTGGGACTGGTCCAAAAACATCTTCCAGGAATCCTACCAAAGAGACTTTGGTTTGTTCAAGAGCATCAATTCTTTGCCCCAGAGCTTCCCATGATTCGCCAAGAACGCCGAACGTTTCAATCAATTCATCCATCTCGGAGCGTAGGTTGCTCATATGACGAATCGAAACAGTCGTACCTTTGACCATTCTCATGATACTCAGATTCTTGCAAACGTCACGATAGTAGCCCATGTTCGCTTTGAAAGCCTGACCATCATATCCCGCATTAATGATGATTCGCGGGAAGACGTTATCCTTTTGGCCGAACACGGCTTTGCGTTTGTCCATTGTTGGTTGAACGGACACATAGTGCCCCTGATTGAAGAAACAGGTGACATCGACTTCACCATCAAACAGCGTGGAAGACGCTTCAACCAGAGCAATGACATCGTCAGTCTGGTGTGGAATATAGTTCCGACTCTTGGCATTGTTGCAAGAACCAACGAAAGACGCATTGTCAGACCGGAACAGACCATAACAGGGAGTCTTCATTCCATCGGGACCAGACAAGGGGAACTTGTTGACCTGGAAATCGAACTCTTTTTTGACTGTTTCAGCAATGTCACTTGAAAGAACATTCTGCATCACAATTCTCCTTTGAAGAAAAAACCCCGTGTTGGGCTGATTGCCCCCGCGTCTCATGTCACTAGTATATCATATCGGCAGACCATTGCAACTTAATTGAGCTTAATTATCAAAGATTGTTCGATCATCCGTACAGGTCAGTCTACAGCAGAGCGGCCCTCAGAGGCCGCTCCGTAGCGGCCTCTTCAAGCCCTTCATCTCAGAGTTGCCAATCTGCGGGAACTGTTGGTCTCAGAAACATCGGGTCAATGAACCGTTTCTTGCTTGTCGCAATACATACGGCGACTTCGCCAGTAACCCTTACAATTCTATTGAATTGTTTTCCTGCTGTTGAAAGATACATGTAGAACATAATGACTTCGCTTTCAGTTAAAATATTGAGCAGCGGGCATCATGCCCGCCACTCAATCCACGGGGATGGAATCAAACCGAGAAGGACACTAAAGCTCTTTCCATGAAGCTAGCGAATCCTCTGGTATAGTCTTTTTCGCTAGTGATGGCGTGAACGCACTCGTGCATCAGAATTTGCACAAACTTCTGAAAATCTCCGCTCACCACCGATGAATTGATGGCAATTTCGGTGGAACCTTGTTTAGCCAATCCGCCACAATTCTCGTCTGTCTTCAGGATTCTGACTTTGATGTCTTTCATCCTGACATTATAAAGGGAACCAAATTGAGTAGGAACATCGTCCATCCAGGCTAGAGCTTTCATCCCTTTTTCTATGACTTTTTGCTCTGCTTCTGTCGCATCGCGGAAGATGATACTATTCGCCAGATCTTGCATCGTTTGAATTTTTGATGTTGGCAATTTCCATTCCGATGGAAATACTACCGGATTCCTTCCGTAGACTTCTATGGCATCTTTGATAATCCAATCCACATTGGGACAGATCATATAATCTTCGCCATGTACTTCGACTAGGGCTGCGTGCAAATGCTCCTCACATTTCTCGCCACACAACCATAGGTTCGGCATTTCTGTCCAACATTCTTCATGCTTGAGCAGTTCGGCCAAATGTTCTTTTTCTGCGTAGCTTTCGATAATGCCTTCTAAACGCCTCCAAGCACAATATTGGTTGAGCGTTCGGGTTTCAGTAATTTCGATGTAATCAGACTGGAAGTCCAAGCCTGTATCAACTGACATATTCCCGACCCATACTCCCTTTTTGAATACTCGCCCCGTGCCGACTTTTAACTTAAAATCTTTAGGACAAAAGTAATCACTCAGGTTATCAACGATTTCCTTGAATGGAGTATACGGGATAAAAACGTCAACGCCTGACTCGCTGGTTTGTATACCGTCCACGATTTCCAGAAATCCGCCTTCATCAAGGCAGTTCGAATAAAATTCGCGGAAGATGAACCAAATATCTGTCCAGTCTTCTTTACCGAAATCAGTAGTGATTCCAGTCTTATGGATCTTTCCGGTCTTTGTCTTGAGACCGACACTTTGAAATTGTCGCCCCCGAAACTCAGTTTCGAAGGACGTGAGAGTGTACAGATTTCCCTTGTCGGAAATCTTCAGCGAGATACCCATACGCAAAGCCTGAGCCATAGCGTACTTGATACCAGAACCATAGAGGCCAATGGGATCTTCGCCCATCTTCACCGACGCCCCCAGCATACCAATTGCGGTAATAACGTCGAATTCACCATCATTGTGCATCTTGATCCATTTAGTCATTCGTTCATCCCCATGAAAGAAAAAGTTGGTTGCCGTCCCATTGAGAGAGCATTGTAACACAATCATTGTGGCTTGCAAGCTGAAAATTCTGACTTTTTGGTTTTCCTTTGTGTCTTGTTTTCCGCTGCGTCTCGCTCACTCACACCTGCGGTGAGTGAGACGACTCGGCTTCCGCCGGTAAAACAGACAGGCTATTTTTTCTGGTAAAAGATAAAGGCAGGCAGGGACAATTTCCCCACCCGCCCCATATCAAAGAACCGATATCAAGAAACCTATTTTGGAAGCCCTCTTGACGTTCCAATCAGTTCGTTTCTGACGATCTGATATTCTTGTGGAGCTTTAATCCCCACCCGCGTCTTGATGCCCGTTTCAATGATCATAATTTCGATGTCGGGTTTTCCCGGAATTTGAATCGTGATCTTTTCGTCTTTTTTTCTTGACAGTACTAGCATACTAAAGCCTTCCATTCTTTTCTAGAAGTGTCATTATGAACAGGAACAGACCTGTTCCAATTACGTAGGGGGCCGCGTCTTGGATTGCGTTTATTAGCATTACTCCCCCAGCGAAAAATTTGTGTACTCAACATCCATCTGAAACGCTAACTCATGGATCAGGTCCAGAAGTGGACGATTGTCCTCATCTGCCCCATTCTTTGCGTTCTCCCGACAATTTAATGCCAGGGCACGTATGATGATCATCCGTTCAGCGTCTTTCATCGTTCTTCCTTCTTTTCTGGGGATTGTTTCCGTCCTCTTCAATCTTCAATCTTCAATCTTCACAGCATTGCAATTCGATTTGAACCCGTCTCATATGGGCAAGAATCCTCTGCTCACGTTCCATTGCTTCGCGAATCGCAATTTCTTCTGGTGTTTCTTCCACAACCTGGCCTTGTTCTTTTGCCAGACTTTTGAGCATTGACTTCGGGCCGGTCACTTCTGGATTGTTCAAGGATTTGTAGAAATCAGGACTAACCATCCCGAACAGTTCTTCGTCAGAGATAGCATAACCCCTTCGGACTTCATGGGAAATCTTACCAAAAGCGTTTTCGAAGATTGTGTGCGACATAGTGTTTTCCTTCTAGAAGACAGTTTCCGTTTGAGAAGTGGATTGTAGCCCATTGACAGAGAATGTCAAGCGATTATTCGAAGAAAAGTGATACCTGATACGAGAAGGGAACTGATTGCTCAAACTCAGCATCCGGCACACTGCGGTAATACTTTTCGTCGTCGAAAAACTCTTCACACGTCACATCATCGAAATCGTCCATCGTTTCCGTCCTTTTGTTTTGAGTTGTTTTCCGCTGCGTCCCGCTCACTCACACCTGCTGTGAGTGGGACGACCGGCGAAGAACGGGCAACACGCCCGCCTTCGCTTTTGATCATTCATACCCTACTGTACGTCTCAATACGCTCGCGAGAAAGGCGTCCACCTCCACTTTTGTATAGGTGTCGGGATAGAATCCACCTTTGTCCAACCATTCTTTCAGGTCGGTGGCGTGAACTCTCGCCATTGTGAAGTCACCGATTGACATGGCATTAAACATAGCCATATATGTGATACGTGGGTCCACTGGTTCCATCCTGTCTATTCGTTGACGAAGAAAACTTCAAATTCTGTCCACATTGGTTCATTCATTTCACGTTCGAACGCTTCGGCCAAAGTATCTCCGGGCTTCACAGTGATTCGACCGCATTGCAAATAATCGTCGAAAATATCTGACCACAGGAAAACAAACCCCACATTCCAGATAGTGTTGTCCCATTCAGTAGTGTAACCCTCTGGAATTGGTCGCTGAGTGATTGGCTTCATTTTAGAACTCCGTCCTGAATAAAAGAAAGTGGAAGTTGCAACCCGTAGCCTAGCCCCTAGTCCCGGCAACGTTGACCAACGAATGGGAGCTTGGTATTGTATCGACGTTTCCTGTCCTCACGCTCCCAGGCAATCTCTTGAGCCTGACGGATAGTGCAGTTCACGTAACAGCCCTGGTTCAGATTCTCCTGGTCTAGGCCATCAGGGAATGCATCGACAAATTCGGGGATTGTATTGAATTCGTACACTACATGACCATCTTTAAGGCAAACTGTGATCATCGCTCTATTCTCCGTTGATTTTATTCCGTTGCGTCTCGCTCACTCACACCTGCGGTGAGTGAGACGACCCGCGAAGCACGGGTAACACACCCGTATCTCGCATATGGGTTACTGGCTCTCCGCTTGTGATATCATAGCGGATAGTTCTTCCACTGTCCAGACCCGATTTGGTTCTTTGTGGGATTTTCTCACAACGTGGCTGACATGCTGCCACATAGCAGCTTCTGACCATTCGTTGTAGACATTTGCGTTCGCTACGAAAAACTCGATTGCTTCTGGTCCGTTCATCTCTTCAATCTCCGTCTAAAGGGCGTTCCGCGGCTCATTTACTGTGCCTTCGGGTACAGGGCAATGATTGCGTCAATCACATCTCCTCGCCGCACGAGATCATCCATGCTATCCAACCCGTTTGGCGTTTCGCGAGCAGTCACATCAATGACTGCGTCATGTGCGTGATCCAACGCATCTATTTCGTTTTTGAAAGCCTGATCACTCATTCCGTTCATCCTTTCTTGGCATTATACGCCTCACACTCAGATTGTCAAACGTTATTTAAAAAGTCTCCTGCATTTCTCGCACGAGCAGCAATTGCGACTCACGATACTCGCAGAACTCAAAGAAGTTTCGGAAAGACTGAAAAGTGTGCTTATCTCCGCAAGATTCTTCAAAGATCCAACCGTCTCCGGTCACATAAAGCGTATGCCCTGCGGCCACCAGCGTTCCCACAATCCGCTTTTCGTATGATGTCAATTTGATGTCAAGCATCGCCGTTCTCCGTTTAGTGTTTTGTTTCCGTTGCGTCCCGCTCACTCACACCTGCTGTGAGTGGGACGACTCGGCTTCCGCCGGTGCCACTAGTGGCTCACTTTCGTATACTGATCGCAGGTGCAGTACTTGGAATGATGGGCTGCATGGAGACCTTTGTATAGTAGCCCCATACCACACGCCGCCTTGCCCCTGTCTTCTTGTTCACTAGAACAAGTATTCGCTTCTTCTTGTTATGTTGTACGATATCCGTACAACTGACAACCTGATCACCAGTACCATTGAAGCAGCGAACAACATCACCTACTGACAGTTGGTATACTGATTTTCGCATTCAAACATCCCTTGAGATCAGACAGTGGGAAACAGCCAGGCCCGATTGTATCAGACCTGGCAAGCAACGTCAAGCCTAGACGTAAATCATTTCGTCAATCATCTCGCTGACGATTTGGTCCATCCTGCCTGATTCAAGCAGTTGCTTTGTGATCAGATCGTCGATCAGGCTAGCAACTGAGTCGTCGAGATCGTCCCGGAATAATGGACCATAGGTTTCGAGTTCGACAACGCCTTCTGGCATATTTCTGATGTCGTTCTCGACTGTGACCTTGAATGTGACGTGTACTTCCGACTTTTCAAGTCTTAAGCAATCTTCGAAAAATTTAGTCATCTCAAACGCTCCGTCAAAAGAAACCAGAGGAAAAGCCGGGTCGCATGATAGCAACCCGGCACGCAATGTCAAGCCTAGTCTCGACAACGCTGACCAACGAATGGCAACTTGGTATTGTATCGACGTTTCCGGTCTTCTCGCTCCCAAGCTATTTCTTGAGCCTGACGGATAGAACAGTTGATATAACAGCCCTGGTCGAGATTGTCCTGGTCCAGACCATCAGGGAACGCATCGACGAATTCAGTGACTGTATTGAATTCGTAAACAACAAAACCATCTTTGAGGCAAACCTGAATCATCTTTTGTCTCCTTGTGTTGTTGACTTGTGTGAGCGAATTATACTCTAGTTATCGGCATTCTGCAAGCCCAGTCTGTAGTTATTCTGAAAAGAATTCTAAGAATTACACATAGTTCCAAGAGAAGCTGGCAACTTGGAAGGTTTTAAAATCTCGCCCAACAATACGGGAAGCGGCAAGTTTAACGGCGTCGTATGACCCATCAGTTACGAAGGTCAACACTTGCTCAAACTTTCTTCCGTCTTCCAGCGTGACATGTACCTTAATCGCTTCTTGAATCATCATGTTATCGTTTCCTTTGGTTTAGTGTCGTTTCCGTCTGATACCTAATTATAGGCCGCCGATTCTTGTGGTCAAGAGGTAAATTTTCGGTTTTTACCTAAGTCGTTACTACCAAAGGGTTTATCGATTTTCAATTCTTTTGAATTTTCGAACAGGACACTTAGGGGGACAGGACAGGGGGTTTTATCTTGTAATTTGTTCGGGAGTAGTAGGAATCTGTTGGCCGGGGGGGTTCAAACAAAATTCGCCAAACCACTCTCCAAATTGTCTCACCCTTACTACCCCGCTAAGAACCTGAATCATCAGGAGCCAATATAGCAATCTCTGGATCAATTTCCTTATCCAGTCTCTTTAATAAAACATTATAGGAGCATCCGCATCTTGGGTCTACCGCCCACTCGCCCACAGTCTGCTTCTCGCCAAAAGCTATAATATGACGAGAGGTAGTCCTATTATTGGAGTTCTCAGTATGTGTAAATTTCCGGAGATTTGTCCTTTGATTATTGAGTCGGTCTCTATCCTTATGGTCTACTAATATTTCAGGGTCTTCAACCCCTAATACGAGTCGATGCATTCGCACTTCTTTACGGTTAATCTTAGTAATTGCATAACCGTCTCTATAGTTCCATGAGTAGCGAATAAGCATCCCATAATCTTCTTTTGAGACTTTGGCGAATTTTCCCGCCCCCGCTTTTCCCGATAGTGCTATTTGTAAATAATTCATTTTTGGTGTATTAACCTTTTGGAGAAGAAATTGGATATAATAGATTATACCCTTACCTGGAGAGTTTTATGCTTATAAAAGAAACTGAAGAGTTAAAGAAAGCCGTGGCTTTAGAACTTCTTATACCAGACCCATGTTTAATGAAAGCGAAGGCTATACTTGAACCAGACACACCTGAACATGATCCAGACGATAGCGAAGAGGTTAGCGACTAAGTACGTCTTTGGTTATTTCGATATAAAAGACATAGAGCAGGAAGCAATAATTTTTGGATTAGAGGCTTATGAGAGATGGGATCAAACCCGGCCTTTAGAAAATTTTATTTCTGTCCATATGTCTAATAGACTCAAAAACTTTAAACGCGACAATTTCTTTCGTTTGGGATTAGAGGAATCGTCTCAAAAAAGACAAAGGTCTAATGAGACAAAAAGAAACCTTATGCGACCTATCTCTATCCACCCCCTTTCTCTTTTTACAGAAGAGAGCATTGATAATCAGGATTCGGTGGATTTTCTGCTATCAAAAATGAGTCCTTTAATTAAAAACGACTTCCTACGTATGTCTAACGGGGTGGTTATTACAAAAGGTCGTAGACAAGCGGTAATTGATTCTGTCAAAGAAATTCTGGGGGAAGACTGGTGAAAACAGGAAGACTATCAAAAGCGGAATGGGACTATATCGAAACTAACTGTGATAAACTTACGGCAGAAGAAATTGCGGAAAATTTAGATCGGGCAATTGACCCTATTCTGAAGCATTTGAGTAAGATAGGTAAGGGGCCAAGTACTAAGAAGAATTTTGAAGTACAAGCGGCCTATGATTTAAAGAGCAGGCCGTATTGGAGCGAATTGCAAGCCCAATTTTCCGAAGAGGAACTCAAATTGTTCCTTTATCACTGGTCACAGATTGTGGGGCAATTCCGTAAGGATATTCTGCCCACTGAAGAACTTCAGATTATTGACGTGATTAAACTTGAGATTCTGATGAACAGGGCTTTACGGGAACAACAAAGCTCTATGCAAACTGTGGCGGAATTTGAACAGTTAATTGTTAATGAAAAACGGAAACCAATAGAGGATCGCGATGTTGAACAAATCTTTAATCTGGAAAGACAAATAGCCACATTACGTGCGGCTAAAGAATCTATATCAAAAGAATTTAAGGACTTACAAGATAAAAAGTCTAAGATGTTTAAAGACTTAAAAGGTACTAGAGAACAACGTATTCAAAAGCTGGAAAATAATAGAGAGACATTTGACGGACTGGTCCAAAAGGTTCTACGCGATCCTGAATGGCTAGATGAACAAAACCAATATATGGAAAAATTCCGGCTTGCTGTTCAACAAGAAAAGGCCCGCCTGGGGGATTATCATCAATATGCTGATGGAATGATAGACAGGCCATTACTCAGTGCTGATACTGTTGATTAATTATATGGGGCTTGTCCTTTTTCTAGATATTTCCAGATAATATGTCTCTTTGTAGGACATATTGAATCCTTTTGGCTTTATCTTCTTTTGAAGAAACTTTGACGGATCATGGACTGTCTTGAATCCAACATTCACAACGGAATGTGAACCTATGTTCCCACCGTCAATCTTGAACTCATAACATTTAATATATGGTTTATCAGGTTTAACAAGTTCCGCAAGAACGATTCTCAACTCAAAACCTTTAGAGTCTAAGAACTTATTCATGGCGGTAAACCAGTTTTTTCTGATATATCTCTTCTGATAAGGAATCTCCCTCATAGGAATGCCTGTTAAAGAACTAATGCAGGCGGGGAGACAGCAATTATTTCGGGCTTCTACGGAACGTTGATAAACTTTGCGAATTTTCACTGAGGACATATATTTTTTCTTATTTGGGATATAATAAATTGTTAGCTTACCTGACCTTATTATTTTTCTAGGATAACAAATGCAAGTAGCAGTCATTTCTGGAGTTACAGGACAAACAGGATCTTATCTAGCTGAAATTTTGCTAAAGAAAGGCTATTTTGTAATTGGCTTCTCTCGGCGGGTTTCTGTAGATACCTCTGGTAGAATCAAACATTTATTGACTAATCCTAATTTTCAGTTTGAGGAAGGCGATATTTGTGATGCCCATTATATTACGTCTTTGTTGACTAAGTATAGGGTATCTGAATTTTATAATTTAGCGGCCCAATCTCATGTAGCTACATCGTTTAAGCAGCCAGTGGTTACGAGTAAGATTAATTATGAAGGAGTTTTGAATATCCTTAATTGTATTAAGGAACTATCTCCAACAACTAAATTTTACCAAGCAAGCACGAGTGAACTGTTTGGATCGAGTTATGATACCTATCAGTCTATAGCCTACACAGAGCATGGTATCGGATCTGTCGAGAAATATCAAGACGAAAATACAAAAATGATGCCCCAATCCCCATACGCCGTAGCAAAGCTGGGGGCACACCACCTTGTACGCTTGTATCGTGAGTCATATGGTATCTACGCTGCGGCGGGTGTCCTGTTCAATCACGAATGCATCAGTTCAGATACGCCCATATTATACAAAAATGGTAAAAGTATACATATTGATTGTATTAAAGACTTTTTTGTGAAACATGTTCCAGGTGATAAAGGGGTCGTTGCTGATGACTTAATGGTGTGGGATCAAACTGGATGGACTAAGATTAAATATGCCTCTTCTTTTCAACACGATACTGTAAATGACAACAAAGGTTTAAGACGTATTAATTCTAGAAATTCTGTATATTCTGTTACAAATGACCACGTTTGTATTATGGATGACGGAGAATCAGAATCTAAAAATATTAGAGTTGGTGATAGGGTTAAACTTGTTGATTACCCAGATATTGAAAAAGAAAACGATCTTGATCCAGATTTTTGTGAAATGTTAGGAATGTTAGTTGGTGACGGACATATTCAAGAAAGTCATGGTCAGTTTACCAATAAAGACTTAAAAATTAGAGAGAGATTTTCTTTCTTGTGGTCTGAATACTGTGGAGAAAGTACATATTATTCTTCCAAGTCAGGATTTACTGGTGATGAAGTGGGTAGACTTGATTTAAGAAACGTTTCAAAAATTAAAGATTTCGAACTCTATACAGTACTTACAGACGTTTTTGGACATAGGAATAAAAAGGTTCCATGTCAAGTTCTTAATTCTTCTGTAGACTGTATGGAAGCTTTTTTAATTGGATATAATGCTTGTGATGGCCTCAAGGCAAATTCTTGTACTTATAATTTTAAAAACTTTAAAACTAATTCTGCGACTTTGGCCGCTGGATTACTATTCTTAGTTTCTAAAGTTACTGGTCAAAAATACAACATTACTTTAGAAGAGTCAAATAAATGGGGTAAGCAGCAGTTTTACTATTCCATAAATCTTCTATCTGATAGAGAAGATTCTACTTCTAAATATGAAAAGGTTAAGAGTTTATTAGATCAAAAAATACCTCAAAGACAAATTCATAGAGAGACTGGAATTAGTAGATCTTTTATCCGTAAAGTGTTTAATGGATACGTCCCGAGTAATACTCATTATCTAGAAAAATGCAATAATGAGATTAAAAAAATTATTGACATTCCAAATTACGAGGGCTGGTTCTTTGATTTAGAAACAGAAAGTGGAACATTTGCTGCTGGAGTTGGTCAAGGTGTAGTTCACAACTCTCCACGTCGTGGAGACAAGTTTGTTACAAAAAAGATTACCAAATGGATTGGTGAGTTTTCAAGATGGATGGATACCCAGCAGGGTTTTGAGCAGGGTCAGTTAAGAATGGATGATGATCCAAATATCATTTACTTTTCACCATACGATAAACAAGGTTTTCCTAAATTACGTTTAGGTAATCTAGATGCAAGTCGAGATTGGGGTCATGCAAAAGACTATGCTGAGGGAATGCATACTATTTTACAGCAAGAAAATCCTGACGATTTTGTACTATGTACTGGTGAAACTAGAACCATTAGGGAATTCCTAACAGTAGCTTTCAAGCATATAGATATTGATGATTGGCAACCCTTTGTAGTTACTGACCCGGAATTCTACCGTCCGGCAGAAGTGGATTACTTGAGAGGATCATGTAAAAAAGCACAAGAAATCTTTGGATGGGCACCATCCTATAG
>Ga0208019_1001184_pt1 | contig 13952 bp, 17 predicted proteins | sample CB_VirMetaG_5_FD_184540 | JGI IMG/M metagenome (GOLD analysis project Ga0208019, IMG submission 184540) | Freshwater to marine saline gradient viral communities from Chesapeake Bay - CB_1508_1D Viral MetaG (SPAdes) (version 4) | ecosystem: Environmental > Aquatic > Marine > Coastal | place: USA...
TCATCACTCACACCGTCAGGAAACCTGACATAGGTGTCGTATCCCTCAACGTAGACTCGTTTCACCGAAATTTAGTTCCGTCCCAAGTTGGTTCATTCCCGCTATCACCAATGCTCCCAATGCCGATTGACTCTGCATAGATGTCACGGTCGTCCTTAATGCGATTGCGCAGCGTGATAAGCGAGGCTCTGGTGTTAGCATCAATGCTGAATATGGCTGTGGGGTCAGCAATGATGCCGTTAATAAGTTTCTGCTCAGGTTCTGTGAATGCTCCAGGACCAACGATATTGATTCGGAGTGCCCCAGTAAGCAGCGCCTTGATTGTGTTGGCTTCCTTCCTAAGCTCAGGGGTGATGGTCCGGTTTGGAGTTTTGAGGATTTGAAGCAATCGATTTACGCCAGTGTCTACTTTCTGGTAAGCAGTATGAAGGCTACGCAGCTCATTGGCGGTTTCAACGCTAGGTGCTACACCAACACCAGGGATCGTTCTGGCTTTGTATTCGTCCTGGTATTTGACGTATGCCAGTTGCTCGGATGGCGTCATCGCCTGCTTGTCCTTAAACACCATGTCAAACGCTAGCTTGCTTGCCTTAGGATATTTCTGAACCAAGTCAGCCAAAGCAGATGAAAACCTCTGATTGGTTTCGTCGGCAGTTTCCTGCCTGATCGTTGAATCTCCCTCGCGTTGACGAATCTCAAGCAGATCCAGCTCCTGCTGGGCTGTGTTCAGCTTATCAAGCAACGGATTAGTCTGTGGTTGCTGCGCTAATTCAGGTTGTGCTGGTGCTGTCTGCTGAGGTTGAGGCGCGTTTGTAGGTGGTGCTGACTTTCTGCCGCGACCACTGGCAAGCATTGCTTGCTTCTCCTCCATAGCTTGAACAACCAGTTCGGGTGTCTTGACCTCCGAGGGGACCGTTCGATCCTCCATCGACATCGCTGGCATTCTGTCTGCTCTGTAGTTACCGCCCTGGGCAACTCGCTGTGGGGCTATCTGCTGCAGGAATGACGTGCTGGGCTCAGGTTCTTGAGGGAATGAACCAACTGGAGGCAGGGACATGTTGTAGTCAGTCTCTGCTTGATCCCGCCGCATTCTGGCTGCCTCAATCATCTGATTGTTGACCAACTGGTCTTCAACCATCTGTGGCTGAGAAGCAGCGAAGGCATCGCGCATGAAGCCTTGTTCCTGCTCCTGTGTCATTTGCTGAAGCAGAGCTGGCGTGTTCTTGCTGTATTCAAGCAGCTCAGCAAACCCCATGCTTTCGGCTTCCTCCTTGCTTAGCAAGCCAAGCTGCTCGAGCGTCATGCGCATGCCTTTGGAGGCCCCGCTGCGTCGCTTGTAGTCCATAACGCCTTGCGAGATGCTACGCCCTGCGTCGGCTAACGCTGCGCCGATGATCTCGCCACCTCGTGGCGTGACGTTTTGAGTAACTATCCCCTGGCCTTGATAGGATTGCTGACTGTATGGCATTAGCTTGATTTGGATCCGTAGTAGGAACCGATACCGCCACCCAATGCGCTCAAGCCACCTGCAATGACACCGGCTTTGGCGTTGGTTGAGGCTATGGCAGCGTTATTGGCTGCGTTAAAGTTGTTGGCGTATAGCGAACCAGCATACGCTGACTCGGGGTTGAAGACGTTGCCTGGGTTAAATGATTGCCCCTGACCAGCAACACCCATGGCTTGATTAATTTGCACTCCAGGTCTGCCGAGGATTGCCAGGAACGGGTCTTGTGTAGTTGCCATGTTTAGCCCAGCAATTTGCTGACCAAACTGTTGACGACGTCTTTGCAACTGCTCTGCTTGAAGTCCTTTGACCAATGCTTCCTGGCCGATGTCAGCCATGCCGTAACCGAAGCCACGAGCGGCTTGAGCGCCTCGCACGGACTGCTCCAGTTCTCGAGCAACCGATGGTGGCAATGATGCACCCGATTGCAGGTCGGTCATAGCTTGCAGGTTTAGCTCGTCCATCAAAGCTGCTTGCTCTGGGTTGCTCGCTCTGAATGCTTCAGTGGCTCTAGGGCCTAATCTCTCAACGGCTGCGATGTCTGCTTCACGAGCTACATCTCGAGCGGCTGCATCGGCTGCGCCAAGTCGAGGCATGACATCGCGCTCATACAGGTCGAGAAGCCCTGGCTGTCCTTCAGAGCCCAGCAGGGTGTCCCTCAAAACCTGCAGGTCTAGCTTAGCGTAAGCTGGGCGACCGTAGTCAGCGCTTGCCTCTGCTGCGTAGAGGTCAGGCGCTAAATCAACCTGCGCTTGTAGGGTGTCCCGTTTCTCCTGTGCGTAGTCGCGTGGCGGTGGTGTATCAGGTGCGTATAGGCCCATCGTAGTTGTCCGTTTGGTATTCCCTGTGTTTCTTGGTGAACTCCCGTAATGCGTTCCAGCCGCCACAGATGTAGACGGCAGCAAAGACCACCTCGTGATACAGCGATTTGATCACGTCTGCGTGGGTTTGCTTGACTGGGTCGTCGGAGTCCTCCCAGGCATTGGCATCTAGCCAAGCATTGCAGCCCATGATAATCAGCGGCATCAGGAACCCACTGTGGGCTTTGTAAAATTGGTTTTGTCCCAGCGCCAACATCCATGCCAGTTCACGCTGAATCATCTCCTCATCAGTAAGCACTGCTTCACCGTCAATGATGTCATCGAGGTGATGAGCTCGGTCGGCAAACAGTTCTACGAATTTCCATGCCTGCTCGTTGTTGTGAGTCAGACGCATGAAGTCGGGTTTGATGCTGGCGTCGAAGACCGTCATGAGTATTGGATGCCAATCAGGTCTACCGTTAAATCGGTGTCCGTTGGGCTTCCTGACTGTGAGTGCCTGGAGTAGTTGAGTCTGAGTATTTTGTCTGAAGCACTGCACCTGACGTGTAGTGTCGTGCCAAAGAAAGCATGATCTGTCCCGCCACCGGCATCCTCGCCACCGCCAAACCGGCACATCTGGTAGTAGTTCCCTGGTGTGTTGTAGTCAGCGCTGTTGGTTACATGAGTGGCAAAAACAGCGAATCCGTTTCGCTTATGCCTCATGTAGTTACTCGTCGAGTAGATGTTGATCATGGCGACAGTGGGCGTGCCTCCGACACCAACGCTCGCAAGCGCTGAAGTCATGTCCAACTCAACCCAGCCAGCAGAGGCTGGGGCCACCGGACTTGCGAGATTGTCCGTGTATCCCAAAGTCGTTGTGAGTGTCTGTGGGTCGAAGTATGCCGTATACAGTGCGGCTCCACTGGGTTTGTCCTCCCACTGGACAGCGCCAGAACTATCGGTTGTAAGCTGCTTGTTGTTACCGCCACTGACTAGCCTACTAACCGCTATGCTCTCATCTCCTGTAGCAGCGGACCACTGAGGATCAACACCTGCGCCCCTGGTTTGCAGGAAGTAGCCATCAGTGCCTGGAGCCAACGTGGTTAGATCTCCGTCGGTGTTGTAGTAAAGCACCTGCCCGTGTGTGCCTTCAGCCAGTTTGGTCAGCGCGATGTTGTGGTCATCAATTTTCGAGTTGATGTTGATCGGCGATTTCAGTTTCTGGGTAGAGACACTGCCATCAGCAATGTCTGATTCACCGAGTGTGCCACTGCCCTCAACCCTGGGCGAACCAAGCAAATTGAGCTTGCTGTAGGTGACTTTCTCACCGCTTGAGAACGTGTAGCCAGGTCTGACTGTGAACGTGAGTGCCATGTTATTGAATCAGGAGTCGGCTGCTGTTCTGCAGATACCAGCTGCCTGAGTTGTCGCTGTAGAAAATCGCCATGTTTTTGGACGGGATGGTGACTGAGGTTGTTGCGTTTCCGAGTGCGTCTTTGTCGGCCAAATCGCCTGAGGTAATCACCACGTCACCGCTGCTGCTGTTGATAACGACTTTGCATGCCACCTGACTGCTAGGCGGTGCTGGTAGCGCGTAAGAACCAGCCGAAGCAATGACACTGACTAACTTGGTGTTGGTGATTGTGTTGCTCTCAACGCTGTGTAAAGCATTCCAAGCTGACTGAGGATCGCTGATGCTGATGCTCGGATTGCCAGCGGCACCAGTAGCGTTTGACCAGCTAAGACCTGTGGATGCTTCTAGTGTTCGTGCGTTGGCATTGCCTGTGCCGTCGATTGATAGCAATCCACCAGTCGCAAGCTCATCGATGGATCTGATGTTCCCTGAGACGTAGTTGAGATGCTCGAGTATATCGATGAACTGCGCACGGGTGACCGTAGTCGCTCCAACAGGTGCGTTGCTTGTGTCGATAGCGAAGTTTTTGGTGCTGTCTGGCATTAGTGAATTCCTCCGTGAACTCCCTCACGTCGTTGTCCTGGTGTTGATCCGCTGGTTACTGAGTGCAGTCGAACTCGACCATCGAGTCCTTCGACTTTGATCTGGAAGTAGGCTCCTCGGCGGTCAACGCGCAACTTGTGTGTGTAGTATTGATAGAGATCGAGCTGCATGCCTTGATCGCCGAGGATGGTTCCTACAGACGGCTTGAGGACCAGTGAGTAGTCTTCCCTGCCCGCTCGTTCGTGATCGTCGTCAGGGTTACCCAAATCCCAGTCATCAATACCGAAAGTCATGTAGCGAGTCCTGCTTGGGAACGTGTAGCTGGTGTCATCCAGTAGAACTGTCTCCTCCTTGACGCCATCCACGATGCCTGTGACTCGGTATTCAGGGTCCCAGGTGCTGATGAACAGCTGGGCTTGTTGATTGCGACGACGGTTGCCAGCTGCATAGCCGTAACCGCGAGTGGTGACCATGAACTGGATTGGTCTGTCCTCGACCTGAATTTCAGAACTGCAGAACACAGACAGGTAGGGATCATCCGCTGTGATGGTGATAGGGCTATCGCTCGTGAACCTGACCCCGCAATCAAGCTGGGTGACAGTGTCGGCATTGTGCGTCCATCCACCAGTATCAAAACCCTCGTGCAAGTTGTCGGCTGCGGTTTCACACGGGTCGGCAGACTCATCCCCCATATCCCAAACGCCGTCCCCTGGCAGTGCGTCGGTTCGAGGATCAACTATGATGTCATCAGTTCCGTCAGTGATGATGTCTGTGTCAGACTCAACCAGTGTTGAAAGCCTGGTGCCCACAACTCGTGTCCCATCATTGACACTGACCGTATTTCCGATCGCTGGTTGCCCAGTCAGGAGCAGGTCGCAGGTGTAGGTGGTTTGCGTGATTGGCCTGCCCTCAAGTTCTCCGTATTCGTAAAGACCTACTACGCCATCGTAGTCAACATAGTGAAGCTGCTCAGTGCCGTTGAAGTCGGCCACAAACAGGTATTTTATTCGGATGGCATCACCCTCGTCGTAGCCACTCCATGCTTGGTTCAGGAAATCATAGACCAGCACAGCATTATTCTGCTGGCTACCGTCCAGTGGCACTGACAAGTAGTATCGGTTGCGCCAGTAAGCAGCGGAAGCCGACACACGAGCCGTGTTCATATCGATACGATCGATCAACGGCTGAATCGGCGAGGACGCTGGCAGCGATACACCCTGCAGCTTGTTCTGCTCAGTTTGCCTGAGGCTTACGACTCCTCGCTGAGACAGAAACCATAGGTCACTACCCGTGTTGGCCACAGAGCGAGGTCCGACCAAACCGTATTCAGAGGTGACTTGGTCGAGAACTGCGTTGTTCTGCCACTCACCATACAGTCCTGTGACTGCGTAGATGCTAGTGGTCTTGAATACCACCACGGTCTGATCATTGAACGCATATAGGCGCTCGATGTTGTCTGCATCGCCCTGGTTGATTTTAAAGCTGCTGTAGACAGGGTCATAGCTCGTGTAGTCGAGGATGTCCGACACAGCCACGTGATCTGCTTTGTAGGCACCTGTAGGTCTGTGAGGAACAAGCAGTCGGTTCTGCAGGAACAAAGCTGTCTTGGCGTTTGGTATGTTTTCAGTTCCACCAGCACCAGATGCTGCAGGAGCTTCTACAAAGCCTGTCAGGAGGTCTGACATGACTAGGTGGGTGTTGTCATACCCACGGCTGAGAATGCATTTGTCGAAAGCTTGAGTGAACCAGAACAAATCCTCTGAGTTGACGTCCTGAAAGCTGGATGTCGGAACCGACAGTGTGACTGCTACGGGGACTCGAGTTGCGGCATTGCCCTGGCGAAGTCTCCAGATGTCGATGGTCGTCCCGTTTGTGGAAGCAGCGATGAGAATCCAGTCTAGGCCGTTGGGATCGTTCCAGACACCCACGCCAAACACATCACCAAAGTCGGCTCTAAATTGACGTGACCAATCGATGTCGCCGTTATTCCACTCGATCGGGAATTCAAAGTAGGTTTCACCGTAGGCGATAGGCATGACACCCATGCGCGGTTCGGCTACTCCGAATCGGAATCGAGCGTTTCGGGCATCAGCGACAAAACCAGCAGGAAGCAGGTGCGGAGCTGTCCGCATGTCTACACCGACGAAGCCAGTGTCTCCGTCTGTCAGCGGTGCATCATCGTTCTTGCTGTAGTCGCGGTGTTCTCTCACCCAAATACCCCTGCCTGTGTGAGTGTTTCATCAAGGACTTTGGCGCTGTGTGCCAGGTCCAGACTCATTGCTCTCTCAGACGCCTTCAAAACTCGCTCCGACTTGCGGTTGTTGAACACCTCCCGCATTCGGTCAACCAGACTGTCCATCGTGGGCACTGCCCACAAACCGCCGTTCTCATAAACCTCACCTGCTGGTTCCAGGTAGTAGTCGAGTGGGTAACCAACTGATTCATCGTAAAACTCAGTAATCCCTCCGAACGGCACTGATATAACTGCCCTGCCTGTTGCCATCATCTCGTGCTGGTGCAGTCCCCAGCCTTCACCTGCGCTTGCTGATACATAGGCATCCGTGTGTGCATACCAATCAGCAAGTTGCTGCTTTGACCAAAACTCACGTATCAACGTAATTCGATCGTCATCAATCTCCAGGTCAGGATCATCAGGGAAGCATTTGATCTCCAACCTGACGTCCTTCACATCGCTTGGGAACGCCTTGATGAATGCATCAACAACCATCGGTATGCGTTTACGACAACCACCAGCGAAAGTCCTACCAGCTGCTGAGAACACAAACTTGTCCTTACGCTCAACTGGTCTGTAGTGGTAGATCGACGTATCGATTCCCAGCGGGACTTTGGCCATCGGTCGTTTCACTCCCTGTGCATTGAACAACGTCTGATTGAACGTGCTTGGAACAATGACCAGTTCCGCTGTGTTCAGGATCAACACGCCTTCCTTGTGGAGCTTAGTTGATTCCCACATCGTATTGTAGACGATGCGCTTGCTTCCTGCAGGACTGTGAGTTGGACAATGCACAACCATCTCCCAATCCTCTGGCTGGTGCTTCCTCACCAGCGATTCCTGAATCAGCTTAGGTATGGGCGCTTTGCCCATCTCCATGCTGACTGGATAAATCGCTACGTCCTTGCCTCGATCAACAAAGCCTTGAGCGATGTTGAACAGGTGTAGGCTGTAGCTTGTATAGCCGTTAACCGCTCCCCTCAGGACACACCGTGGCTGCATGTTACTTGCCGAGGATTCGCAGGGCGTCTTGGACCAATGACTGTGTTCCTGCGAGCTTCTGCTCGACTTTGATTTTGGATTTGGCTTCAGCAACTGCGTTTTGGTCCAACCGTGTCAGCTGTTCTTTGAACTCCTGTGCCGCAGATACAGCCGAGATCATGGCGCTGCGGTATTTCCTACCCCTGACGTGACCGAACACTGCCAGGGCTCCGATAACGACGTTAGCGGCCATACCAGACCACGGGAACGGCGCTATAGTGCCTACAGCTTGTATGCCGTCCTTGATGGATGGGTTAAGAACCCAGCCATTGGTCGACACGAGCTGCTGCTTGCCCTCAGGTGTTTCGATCTCGGTCTTAACAACCACAGGGTCATACAACGTGTTTCCAAGCTGTGCGCAGCCGCTTAGGAAGTAGACCGCACTACAGAGGAATGCTGCTTCAATCAGTTTCTTCATCGTTCTTGATAATTGATCGCCACACTTGGATTGATTTCCCGACCATGTAGACAGCGGTGGCGATGGCTATGATCAGTTTGAACGTGCTTTCCACGTTGCCGATGGTCACCCATCCCAGAGTGCCTACGGCCAAAAACCTCCCTATCTCCCCAAGGTCGCTGCTAGACATTGTTAGGCCCAGACTCGTGCAGGTGTTGCAGGTGTTGGGTCGACTTTGTAGGGCTCCAATGCGGAACCGTCTTCAGTTTCCGAATGCAAGCATCGCACATTCACGTGGTAGCCCAGTGCGTATTGAGGTGGACGGATCTCACTCCCGTCCTCCGCGTATTCACCAGGGACGTCAACCACCAGAGGAAGAACATCGATGTTTCTGTAGTTCTGGCGTTGCTCGGTTTCGGTGACCACTGGATTCTCAGGGTCTGAGTTATCCCAGGCAATCGGCACCTCTGTGTAGAGCACGCTGTCGGCTTCAGCCTTGTCAGCAAATTTCAGGTAGTAGTCGGTAAACATGGTCATTGATTGGTGGTCAGTTGTTATCAGGATGTGATGGCAGCCAGCTCGGTTGAACTCAGGCTCTGGCTGTAAACGGCAACTCGTTTGATGTGGCCGTCTAGCTCAACGCCGCTTACGCTTTGTCCCCCAATCCTAAGCGTGTTATATTTGGGGAGAGTCCCAGCAGTGTCTTCCGTTGATGATGTGCCGTTGGCTGCGTATTTAAACGAATTGTTCGTGGCTGCAATTGCAGACTTAAACGCACCAGCCGTAATACCGCTCGCAAAGTAGGCTTGGTCAGTGCCACCATCTCGCACGTAGCCTGACCCTGAATTGGCGCTGCCGTTGTATATCAGCAAATAGCTGTTTGAGTTTTCTTGCAAAGCAGCAGCAAGACGATTGTTCGGTTTGTTTGCTGGGTCACCGAAATCGCCCTCTACGTAGAGCGTAACGTCTTGACCAGCGGTCAGTCCGATGTCAGCGGTAGGCGCTGAGGCAGAATCTGATGCTCTCGTCACCGCTGAGCCAGAGGTTGAGATTAGCGATGACAGATGACCAGCTTCAACCTGTGCTCCCCAGCAGAGAATTCCTGAGTAACCGTTGCCAGTGTAATCAAACGTGGAGTCACTGTTAGCAGTGTAAATACTGACTATGCCAGATGCTGTGCTGGTTGTTGTCCAGTTGATTGAACAACGATACCATCCGTTGGAGACTGAGCTGATTGCCCCAACCACTGCCCCAGAGGTTGCGGCCACAGTGCCGTTGCTCAAGTTAAAATTACAATAACCAGACACGCCTCCAATGCTGGTAAACAACAGTGCATTGTTTCGCCCGGCTGCCTTTAGATACAAGCTATACGTGTAGCTGGTTGAGGCCGCTGGGGTGATGCTCGGCCTGTAGGCATAATGCGAATTGGTCGTTGGAGAGGTCTCGGACGCCTCAACGATTAGGTCAGCCGTTAACGTGCCATCGGGAGCTATCGCCGCATTGTCTATAACTGAGCTGTTAATTTTACCCCAGTAGACATTGCCAAACTCACTAGACCTCTCAATGATGTTGGTGCTGCTTCCCTCGATGAGCAGCCCTCTGCTCTGGCCTATAGCCTCTGACGCTGAGTCTGTTGGTGAATACTCGAATCGAGGCTGACCAGCAGTGGACACGCTTTTGAGCTTTGGAGCATACTGCCTCGCTATCTGTCCGCTGGTGTCTTCATGCACAAGCTGACCTATGGTGGACAGGTTAAAACCGTATGCGTAGACCCCGCTCGAACCATCGCCCGTGTAGGTGTTACTGTCGGCTGAGTCGCACAGGTAGAGGTTTAAATACAGTGTGGCAGTGGACCCAGCAGTGACTTGAAAACTGCATTTATACCAGCCTGATGAGCCAATCTGGCTGATGCTGGAATTTGCCGGAGAACCACTGCGAGTTGTTGCTGTTCCGCTGCCGCTCAAATCGAATTCGACGTTTGCAGCAGCACTGGCTCCACTGGTCGCAACTTGCGCGATGGTTCTGCCATTGGCTTTGAGATAAGCCACTAGCGTGTATGTTTCACCAGAGGATGCGTTGACTGAAATGAACGTTCGGTGCTGGGAATTCCCGCTGTCCTCAACGATGGACGATGCGGTGGTTGTCCCGTCTGGAGCCGCCGATGCATTAGTTGAGACCGTGGCTCCGTTCGACTCATTCCAAGCCGCACCGTTGGGGTTGCTGTAGGTTAGGAGATTCTCCGAACTTAGGCTTTTCTCATTGCTCCAGTAATGCACCGCACTGGGCGCAGCATAGGTGGGCGGCGTATCGCTTCGGCTGAACGTGATGCGAGGGTCGAGCCTACCTCCGTTCGCTGAAAAATTGCATTGCCACGAGGGCGAGACGCTGGGGAATGAATCTGAGTAGCTCATGCCAGCCTCCGTTATTCAGTTGCGGTTGGTGCGTCAGCAGTAACGTCTGATGCTCCATCAGTTGCCACTGGCTCTGGCTGAGGCAGCGATGCTTGGTAAGCTGCAATCACCTCATCAGTCCAAGTCGCATTAGCGATGGCAACCACTCGTGGGTCTTGCCCGTCCAGACTGTCACCGGGGCAGAGGCAATACCGGCTAAAATTTGCAGCAACCTCGTTGCCGTCTTTGAGAATCTGCTGACGCTCCCTGACCTGAATTGCGCCAGTGGCCAAGACTTCGATTTTGTCGCAGATAGTAGTTTCTTCTAATGCCATAATGATTTTTGTGTTTTGGTCCATCCCAGCTATCCAGCCGGGGTAAATTGGTTTAGGTTGAGGCGATATATTGGAACGACATCAAGACTGCATTTTTGTCAGTTCCAGAACCAGTGGTCATGTCCGCTGGTTCCATCTCAATGAGTTCTGTGCTGCTGGTTGTGCGCTTGGTCAATGTGAGCGATGCAACCCCATTGTTAACATAACCACCGGCTGGGTTTGTTACCCAGTTGCGACTCAAACCAACTGAAACAGCTGCATAATTTGATGAGCCACTGTTTACAAACGGCAGTCCAATAACCCGAACACTGCCCGATGCCCCAGTAGTGTCTAACCCGTCAGTCCTTATGTAAGCCTGACAATGAACCATTCGGCCTACTTTGACGTAGGTGGCACTTTGGACATCCATTGTGATGCTTGTGAACGAACCGCCAGATGGAGCGATTGTAGGCGTCCACGAACCAAATTCGTAGTCGCTTAAAACGGAGTTTGCTGGCGTCCCAGTGGTTCCAGTGCCATCTCCGGCAGAAGTAGCAGCAGACCCGAAATCAATGCCTAGATTTGCTCCAGCGACCAAATTTCCGGTCGAATTAATGGTCCAACGGTCTGAACTGTTTGTCCCGAAAACCATTGCATTGCTGCCGTGGTCGTAGCGGATGATACCCCTATAGCTGTCAGTTCCAGTGCCATCGCTAAAAAACAATCGTCCATTGTTAGCACTGCCGCTGTAAATTGTGATGCCGTGTTCGCCACCGTTGCCAACGACTAAATCGTCAGCGTTGACGTTGGCATTAGTTCCCGGCGAGGATGTCCCGATGCCGACTCGGCCCGATGAGTCGATGCGGACCGCCTCAACCGTTGGGTTGCCCGTGTGAACTTGAACGCTGTGTTTAGCCAACAGAGCTAAGCTGCTGCTAGTGTCAGCGGTAGCTGCAATATAGTTGGCAGCGTTTCGTGAAAAATTCGCAGTGTTGCCATCGGCGGCAATGCTGAAATTGCCGTTGGTTCCAGCAACCTCAAGCGGGTTTCCCGATGGGTTGACTCCAACCCCAAGTTTATCGGCGACCTCTAGCTTATCAACTGACACTCCGTCTGCGTCTTGAAACGCCATTGTTCCAAGCATGGAGTTCAAACTGACCTCGTTACCTGCACTCCCAACGTCAGGTATCTCCATGTTGAGCTTGGAGGTATCCAGGCTGGCGACATCACTTAGGTTGTTTGATTCCTCCAGGTAGGTGCCCGATACGCCAGAGCTGACCTCACTGATGAGATCGGCCTTGGCCATTTTCCTGGTGCCCGATGTAGCCCCATCGATGGCTACGAAATCATCGCTGCTGAACGTCGAAGCAGCTGTAGTGATGTCCTTAATGCGAGTAGTTGCCATGTCTTAGAAATCTGAGTGATCCAGTGTGCGGATTCCGAAGCCCTCATCGGTGACAAACACGTTCTCCTCCTCAGTCGCAAACAGCATGTCGTCTACGACGTTGTCGGTGGTGCTTGTGGTGATGAAGCCGAAGCCTAGTCCGAACCCAGAGTTGTTCATACGTCGTAGGCGGTGATGTCACCTGTTCCCAATACGATCTGTGACAGGTTGCAGCATCTCCAGGTTGACCCTGCTTGGATTGGAATGCTTGTGAGTGTTCCTCGCAGGTTGTTGCTGGCAACCGACGTCAAAACTGAACTTGTGTGTGCATACACGTGGCTGAAGCTGCCGTTGATTGTTCCAGAACCGACGAGACGCTCACCGGTTGCGCTTCCGAAATGCCCGTCGTCCCCGACTCGCACTGTGCGGTAGTTGTTGGCGTTATCTACGCCTGTCATTAAAACTGCTGCTGATCCCATAATTAGTAGCTCAATACGTTGAGTCGAGTGGTCTGCCCCTGCTGCTGATGCAGCTTGAACAGCTCGTGATCCAGCACGTCCCTAGCATCCGATTCAGCTACTCGCGCTCTATCTAGCTCACCGTTGTGGCGTAGGTAGTCGCTGTAGGTTCCTCGGATCAGGTAGTCCTGGAAAATTGCTGGGATGGACACGATGTCCCAGTAAGTCGGTTGTGCGCTTGGGCTGTTGTCTGACCCTGACGCGATTGATTGGTTTGCTGTGTAGAAGTTCCCCTGATTGATGTCGTAGACCTGATCACCAGAGCTGTAAGCAGTGCTTTGGCTGTAGCGATCTCCTGTCAGGCTTGGTGGCACTTTCCGGTAGTAGACGTGAGCTGTGGTGTTGTTCTGAGCGATCTGAATGCCGTTCTCAGACAGATACCAAGTCAGCTCCTCCACGTCTTGGTTGGCTTTGGGTGACTTAGTGTAGACGGCGAATACCTCGCCAATCTCGGTCTGCCCTGCTTGATTGAGTGCGATGTAGTTGCCCTCATCGCCACCGCTTTGAGTGATGGTGCGGCTTTCGGTCACAGTGACCTCAGGCCATTTAGCAGCTTGCCAGCCGAACTTAATGCGTCGACTAGCTAGATCTCTAAACAAGTTCCACTCAATCGTGGCTAGCGTCGTTGAATCGATGCCAGCTAGATTGAGCGTTTGAATTAGTGTTCTGCCGTAGTTTAGAGGGCTAAGACCCATAGCCTACTTGAGTGCGACCTGTGCCGCCTGATTTGACCCTCAGTTCGGGGTTACGATCGCCAATCCATTTGCGGAAGTCTTTGTCCTTCCATATCTCCTTGCCCTCGCGCTGAACCCACTCGTTGTAGACTTTGCTGTCTACCTCCATGGTGGCGCGACCGACACCGTCCATGCTACGACGGTTCTGGTTTTGCTTGGCGATTTCCTTCTGGCGAGCTGTTGCTTCAGCCAGTGTCTTATCGAAGTCCCGCTCGTATTTCTGAGCGAGCTTGTGTCTGATTTCGTCAGTGATGTCGGACATAAATTAGTCTCGGTTCGGTGAGGGCCGCCGTAGCGACCCCCACCAGGTGTCCGAGAGCCCCAGCTCGACACTGGGGAATTACTTCAAGTCCTCGAGGTCCACGATGTTTAGGTAGACTTTGAGTTTACCTGCGGTCAGCGTGTCGAGGTTTGCTGCTGTAGCAGTGAATGCGAGGTCGATGGTGTCAGCGCCGGTGTAGGCATTTGAGGTGCCAGTTCCAGCCTTGTAGGTGACCTCAGTGCCAGTCTCCTCAACTTCAGTGATGGTCAGGTAGCGATCTGGGTCGCCATCGTCACCAACTGTGTAGGTGAGGTTTGTCATGGTTGCTGAGCCATCGGTAAACGTAGTGCTCAGGATGTGAGGTCCACCAGTGACCAGCTTGCCAGCGTCCACAGCAACCGTGAGGGTCTTAGTGGTG
>Ga0208019_1001186_pt1 | contig 13937 bp, 18 predicted proteins | sample CB_VirMetaG_5_FD_184540 | JGI IMG/M metagenome (GOLD analysis project Ga0208019, IMG submission 184540) | Freshwater to marine saline gradient viral communities from Chesapeake Bay - CB_1508_1D Viral MetaG (SPAdes) (version 4) | ecosystem: Environmental > Aquatic > Marine > Coastal | place: USA...
CAGGAGTTTGTCAACACGATCAAACCCAATACCTTTCTAGACACTCGGTACGGTGAAGAGCGGATTGTTATACCTCTTGTTAGGAATAATAAACTTATCGGTATTCAGGGAAGAGCACTGTCTACAAACCCTATTAAATACTTAACCATCATGTTGGAAGAAGATGCACCCAAGGTTTATGGTCTTGACACAATCAATAAAGAATTACCAGTCTATGTGGTCGAAGGACCCTTCGACAGCACTTTCATCAACAATAGTGTGGCTTTGTGTGGTAGTGATGGTGAAATTGGTGATCTTGAAGGAAGCGACAAAGTTTTTGTATACGATAATGAACCCCGTAATAAAGAAATTGTTGGTAGAATTGAACGATGTATTGAGCGAGGTGAACGAGTCGTCATCTGGCCAAGTACCATCAGAGACAAAGACATAAATGACATGGTTCTATCTGGACATAAAGTTCAAGAGATAGTAGAATCAAATGTATATCAAGGTTTACAAGCAAAACTCAAATTTACAACCTGGAAAAAGATATGAGCAACGGATTGAAAGTTACTAAGAGAAATGGATCGGTTGAAAAACTGGATCTGGATAAGATGCATAAAATGGTTGATGAAGCAACCAAAGGTCTTGCCAATGTTTCAGCAAGTCAGGTAGAAATGACTTCTGGTATTCAGTTTTATGATGGTATCTCTACCGAAGAGATTCAGGAAATTTTGATTAAGAGTGCATCAGATCTGATTGATCTTGATCATCCCAACTATCAGTTTGTTGCTGCACGTCTTCTCCTATTTTCTGTTCGTAAACAGTTATATGGAAAGATGCATGAGTTTCCATCTCTTATTGATCATATTCAGAGACTTGCTTACGAAGGTGTGTATGACAAGGGTATCTTCAGTAAGTATTCTTTAGAGGAGATTCATAGGGTTGAATCATTTATTGACCATGATCGTGATTACCTGTTTACCTATGCAGGTTTGAGGCAGGTTGTGGATAAATACCTAGTACAGGATAGAAGCAGTGGTAAGGTCTACGAGACCCCACAGTTCATGTACATCATGATCGCATTGACTATCTTCCAAGAATATCCTAAAGAGACGAGACTGTCATATGTCAAACGATACTACGACGCAATCTCAAGGCACAGGATCAACATCCCAACACCAATCATGGCGGGTGTCAGAACACCCTTGCGTCAATTTGCATCTTGTGTTCTCGTTGATGTTGATGACTCCCTCGATAGTATCTTTAGCAGTGATATGGCTATTGGCCGATACGTCGCACAAAGGGCTGGTATCGGTATTAACGCAGGTCGAATCCGTGGGATCAACTCTAAAATCAGAGGTGGAGAGGTACAACACACAGGCGTGGTCCCCTTCCTTAAAAAGTTTGAAGCAACTGTCCGATGCTGTACACAAAACGGTATCCGAGGTGGTTCTGCTACAGTTCACTTTCCTATCTGGCACCAAGAGATAGAAGACATTCTTGTTCTCAAGAACAACAAAGGAACCGAAGACAATAGGGTACGTAAACTTGATTACTCAATCCAACTTTCAAAAATTTTCTACGAACGTTTCATTACGGATGGAGAGATTAGCTTATTCTCACCGCATGACGTACCAGGTCTCTATGATGCTTTTGGTACTGATCGATTTGACGATCTCTATGTGGCTTATGAACAAGATAACTCTGTACCAAGAAAAATTGTTGGAGCTCAAGAACTCATTCTGGATCTTCTGAAGGAGAGAGCAGAGACTGGTCGAATCTATATCATGAACATCGACCACTGTAACAGTCACTCCTCGTTCAAAGACAAGGTAAACATGAGCAATCTGTGTCAGGAGATCACCCTACCCACAGAACCACTCAGTCATATTGATGAAGAGATGCCTGGTGAGATTGCACTATGTATCTTGTCAGCTGTCAATGTAGGTAAGATTAAATCTGACGAAGAACTTGAGGATCTATGTGATCTTTCTGTTCGTGGTCTTGAAGAACTGATTGACTACCAGGAGTACCCTATCAGGGTCGCTGAGGTGGCTACAAAGGCACGTAGGTCTCTTGGAGTGGGTTTCATTGGTCTGGCCCATTACCTGGCTAAACTTGGTTATAACTATGACTCACAAGAGGCATGGGATGCTGTCCATGGTTTGTCGGAGTCTTTCCAGTACTACCTTCTCAAGTCTTCAAATGAAATTGCCAAAGAGAAGGGACACTGTGAATACTTTGGACGTACTAAGTACGCTGATGGGATCCTTCCTATCGACACGTACAAAAAGGATGTTGATGAGATTAGTTCACAGGAACTTACACATGATTGGGAGGGTCTTAGAAAGTCAATTTTGGATCACGGATTGCGACACTCAACACTGTCTGCTCAGATGCCATCGGAGAGCAGTTCCGTTGTGTCAAACGCAACAAATGGAATCGAGCCACCTAGAGACTATCTGTCCATTAAAAAGAGTAAGAAAGGACCCCTTAAGCAGATTGTACCGTCTTATCAATCACTTAAAAACAATTACACATTACTCTGGGAAATGAAGAGCAATGTTGGATATATCAATGTTGTTTCAGTGATGCAAAAGTTCTTTGACCAAGCAATCAGTGGCAACTGGTCGTACAACCCAGAGAACTATCCTGACAATGAGGTCCCAGTATCGCAGATGGCAAATGATCTGTTGACTACATATAAGTATGGTTGGAAGACTTCTTACTATCAGAATACTTACGACATCAAGACTGATGAAGTAGTTGAAGAGAAGTCGGAATTGGACAATCTATTAGAAGAATTGAGCAAAGTAGAGGAGGGAGAGTGTGAGTCTTGCGCAGTTTAAGGTCTCATCAGTTAATGATGTTATGGTGAATAAGATTGAAGGGATGACAGTTTTTAATACTGAAGTCCATGATGCCAAAAAACAACCTATGTTTTTTGGCAAACCTCTAGGGATTCAAAGATATGATTCTTATAAGTATCCTATCTTTGAGAGACTTACAACACAACAGTTGGGATACTTTTGGAGACCTGAAGAAGTATCTCTTCAAAAAGATAGGGCAGATTATCAAACTCTCAGGCCAGAACAAAAACACATCTATACTTCTAACTTGAAGTATCAGATCATGCTAGATTCAATTCAAGGTAGAGGACCAGGGATGGCATTTATCCCATATTGCTCTCTCCCTGAGTTGGAAGCATGTATGGAAGTATGGGGATTTATGGAGATGATCCATAGTCGTTCATACACATATATTATTAAAAACATCTATCCAGATCCATCAGATATTTTTGATCACATCATTACTGATGACAGGATTCTTGAGCGTGCAAAGAGTGTAACTGAGTCATATGATGACTTCATTAATACCGCACAACAATGGGGTACGGGTAATCAATGGAAGGAAGACTTCCGTGATACGTATACATCACAACAAGATATTAAAGATGTCAAAAGAAAACTCTTCCGAGCAGTTGCGAACGTCAACATCTTGGAAGGAATTAGGTTCTATGTCTCCTTTGCATGTTCGTTTGCATTTGGCGAACTTAAGCTCATGGAAGGATCGGCTAAAATCATTAGCCTTATTGCCAGGGACGAAAACCAACATCTAGCAATCACACAAAACATTTTAAACAAATGGGCAGCAGGTGATGATCCTGATATGAAACAGATCATGAAGGAAGAAGAAGAGTGGTTATATGCAATGTTCGACAAGGCTGTGAATGAGGAGAAGAGATGGGCTGACTATCTCTTCAAAGACGGATCTATGATTGGTTTGAATGATACTCTTCTCAAGAAGTATGTTGAATGGGTCGCAAATCGTAGAATGAAGGCCATTGGTCTCAAACCAATTTATGATGTTGCAGCCAAAAACAATCCGCTTCCATGGACACAACACTGGATCTCTTCTAAAGGTCTTCAGGTTGCTCCACAAGAAACAGAAGTAGAATCTTACGTAGTTGGTGGTATCAAACAGGATGTCAAAAAAGACACATTCGCAGGATTTCAGCTATAAATTCGAACACCAATGGGGTGGCGAAGATACTTGGTACACCAAGAGTAAGAGATGGGCGAACAAACAAAAGTTCCCCATCAATCATCTTGCCCTTGGTTTTATTGAGTGGTTGTGGGAAATGTGGGTAGATGGTAAAGTAGAACTAGAAATGGCGTCTGTTGATAAACAGACAGAAGAAATTCTAAAAGAATGGGAAGAAGACGCAGCAAAGTATTATGAACAACCAACAGTGGAAGAGGAACCTTCTGAAGTGCCCAACCTTCCAACTCTCAGAATTAGAAATCCAGTTGTTGACAGAGGGCCCGAAGAATCTGGCACAGGCATGGCGTCTACATACATTGCGATATCGTTTTCTAAACCATGGGAAGGAGACTGGAACGATTACGCAATAGCACTTTATCATCTCAATAAAAATCAACCTATAGAAGCCAAAAAAGTCGATGACTACATATTTCAGGACTATGAAGAAGACTGAGTGTGTGACTACGAGAACCCCTGGATTTATGAAGGTAAACCCTTTACCTCTGATCTTATTGGGGACAACTTTGGTTTTGTTTATCTCATTACCAATGACATCAACAAACGATGCTACATTGGTAGAAAGTATTTTTGGTCGTTTCGAAAACCAAAAGGAAAGAGTAGAAAAGTAAAACAGGAATCTGACTGGAAAAAATATTATGGTTCTTGTCCCGAATTAAAAGAGGACGTGAATCTTATTGGCAAGGATAAATTTTCTCGTAAAATTTTGTCACTACATAGTACAAAGGGAAAGGTTAATTTTGAGGAGACCAGACAATTGTTCCTCAATGAAGTCCTGTCTCGGCGGTTGACAGACGAGACTCCCTTGTATTACAATTCCAACATCCTCGGACGGTATTACCGAAAGGACTACTTTGAGTCACCCACGCTCTAAGCAAGAGGTGAATGTCGAATTCTATTTTACTTAATGTTTAGAAAATTATTTGTTGTGGCACTTGCTGTGGGTGCTACTATGCCATTACAGGCACAGGCAGCTACTTGTGGTTATGCCTCACACTATGGAGTAGGCGATGGATTTCATGGTAAAACTACTGCAAACGGTGAAAGGTTTAACGCTTATAGTAATACTGCAGCTCATCCTTATCTACCTATGGGTTCACGTCTACGGGTAACTAATCAAAGGAATGGTGCTTCGGTTATTGTTAGGTTAAATGATCGTGGTCCATATTACAGTGACCGTATCCTTGACCTTTCTTATGGTGCTTTCTCTCAGATTGCTCCTCCATCTCAAGGAGAAGCGAAAGTTTGTTATAAGGTGCTCTAAATATTGTGCCACTTTATCGGCACTATATGAACGTAGATCTACACAATTTCTTCAAGTATTATTCTGAAGAAAACAAGCAGCATGTTGCTGCTGTTCAATGGTTGGAAGATCATCTTCCAGCAGAGTTTATGTCTGATGATTCTGAATGGGTCAAACTATACAGACAGAAACCAAAGTCATCTGTATTAGAAGTTCCTTACTTCCCTCAGACTGATAACTACAGGGACGGAGAACGAACTTGTAACTCATCTTCCTGTGCTATGGCTCTTGAGTTCTTCAAACCAGGCACTCTCAAAGGTGCCAAGGGAGATGATGCTTATGTAGAGAAAGTATTTAATGTTGGTGATACCACCGATCACACGGTTCAAACAAAAGTTCTACAATCATACGGCTTGAAATCTTCATTCCATTATGATTTAACTTTTAAAGATTTGGATACTGAACTGGCTTTGGGTCGTCCAGTTGTTATTGGTATCCTCCACAGAGGTCCTCTTAGTGCTCCTAAAGGCGGACATATGTGTGTAGTTATAGGAAAGAAAGGTGATGACTATGTTGTTAATGATCCTTATGGATCTCTCAATGACGGTTATTCTTCTGATGTGTACAACGGCAGAGGTGCTGTCTACAAGAAGTCAGAACTCCAAGCACGTTGGTGTCCAAATGGAAACGATGGATGGGGTAGAATTTTTAGTTCTACTTGACAAAACTAAATAATCACTTATAATTACTTTGTCATGAGAATTTGAAGTGACATTAGAGCCGAGGAAGGTGCCCCCCGAGAGGGTTGTGGTATACCCCCCTTCTATTCGGATGTAGATTTCTATTCGTATTAATGCTTTTTAAAAAACTCGGAGCTGTTGCGGCAGTTTCACTTACAGTATTTGGTGTTACTAGTACACATGCTGAAATGATGACTGGACTGCCTATTGCGGTTCTCGATGTTAAAATAGATAAGGGTCCGCCACCAAAGGCAATCCCTATTGAAGTAGAAGAAAAAACTTGGAAGTGTCCTGGATGTAATACTAATGAAAAGTACGTTCTTGAACAACTCCAAGAGAAAACAAGAATCTCTGACCGAAATGCCCTTGCAACGATTATGGGTAATATTAAATCAGAGAGTAACTTCCATCCCAACATTTGTGAAGGTGGTGCTCGTGTAAATTATAACCAGTGCCATAGTGGTGGTTATGGTCTTATTCAGTGGACCTCTATTGGACGCTATAATGGACTTGGTAAGTTTTCTGCCAAGTATGGATATGATCCTTCTACTCTTGAGGGTCAGACTGCATACATGATCAACGAGGATGTTTTCCAACGTTACCTTCCAGAGTTTGAAGGTACAGGCCGTACAGTTTCTCAGTATATGGTTGCTGCTTATTATTGGTTAGGGTGGGGAATTAAAGGTCATCGTGAATTATATGCATATGATTATACTAAAAAAATGGTATTTTTATGATCCAAAAAGTCAAAACTAAACTGAAATCAACTTTCACTAAATTATATAATGTTTTTATTCCTAAGAGTGAAGATATAATTAAAAAGGTTGTAAAGAAGGTTGTGAGACCTCTCACACCCTTCAGGTCTGTTCCCGCACCAGTCATTCTTCCTGAGGATCCGTGGTTCGGGAAACCAATCCTTTCTCAAAAGGCCCTTGACAAACAGGGAGAGATCGACCATAATAAGAAGGTCGAGAGGGAGGCAACCCACCAGGTTGAGTCACCAAACATTCATCAAGAGATGTATGGGTTGGCGACTAAGAACTGGACCACTGTTAAAGAGACTCAAGGAGGTTCTGAGAACTTCCATGAAGGTCCAAGTGGATGGAACTCTGGAACTGGTATCAATCAGTTCCGTTGACTGCTGTAACCCCCTTGGTAGTTCAGGGTTAGAGACGATAGGAACTACCATTTGGGCAAGTAGCTCAGCTGGATAGAGCCACGCACTTCTAATGCGTTGGTCGGGGGTTCGAATCCCTCCTTGCCTGTTGGTTCAATAGAACCATAATAACAAGCCCTAGTAGCACAGTGGTAGTGCAGCGCTTTTGTAAAGCGAAGGTCACGGGTTCAAATCCTGTCTGGGGCTTTAGGAACTTGAGACGTTCCAACCAAAGGTGCCTAGCGGTTCGAATATATCGAAACCCTGTAGTTAGGAATCAGCCCCCTTTGGATATTCGCGGAGGACCTGCGTCTTACTCCATTACAAACTGTCAGTATGTTGGGTTGTATGCCCCACAGCAAGCATTCGGATAAGTGTGATGTTCTGCGGAATTAGTTCAGTGGTAGAACGCTATCCTTCCAAGTTAGATGTCGTCGGTTCGAATCCGATATTCCGCTCCAGGGGAATTAGCTCAGTTGGTAGAGCACCTGCTTTGCAAGCAGGCTGTCAGGAGTTCGAGTCTCCTATTCTCCATTCCCGAAAGGGAATATACACCATATTCTTATGTCTATAAATTTTTCAGATCTTATCTACGTTGTTGATGATGCTCTAACTCCAGAGTTTTGTGAACATGTTATTAAAAAATTTGAAAGTGACGATCAAAAGTCTGATGGTTGTATAGGTAGTATTGGTGGTCCAACAGTTGATAAATCTGTCAAAGATTCAATAGACCTTGGTATCTCACGTATTGACAAGTGGTCAGAAGAGGATAGTGTATTTTTTAATTCTTTAAATAAACACTTATCTGATTATCTTAATAGAGAACTTTTTAGCTCGAATAATATTGAAGTTCTAGGACGTTTTTCTAATTTAGATGATACTGGATATCAAATCCAAAGAACAACCCCTGGTGGAGGTTACACTTGGCATACTGATTCAATGTTTGGTTATCATAGAATGAGAGTTCTTACTTTCATTTGGTATCTTAACGACATTGAGGAAGATGGTTACACTGAATTCATGGATGGTACTAAAGTACAACCAAAAACTGGTAGATTTTGTTTGTTTCCAGCAACTTGGGAATATCATCACAGGGGTTATCCTCCCAAAAACCAGACTAAGTATATTTGTACAGGATGGCTTCATAAATAATCATGAAACCAGTTGATATCCTTTTACTCATTGGAGAACTTGAGGGGTGTTACGCACACACTAAAAGACTTGGTTTTATGGAAGATAACCAGATTCTTGAAGAAATGAAGAAGAGGTACTATCAACTCTACTTCAAACTATGCAAAGAAGAAAGTATCAATCCAAACTAATGGCCTATAGCTCAGTTGGTAGTAGCGAGGAGCTGTTAACTCCTATGTCCTAGGTTCGAGTCCTAGTGGGCCAGCCAGCTCGAATAGCGCAGCGGTAGCGCACCTCCTTTACACGGAGATGGTCGGGGGTTCGAATCCCTCTTCGAGCATGTCTCAATTACCTTTATGAATCATGATTACCGTAAGATGCAAGCAATGCAATAAAGAAATCAGAAGTGATCATCACACACATTGTTGTGGTTGTCCTAATATGATGACGGTAATTGAAGACAAAGTGACTGCCGTTGACCTTACAAAGGTTGTTATGGTAGAATCAAACAGGGAAACGATTCCAAAAAGTTTCCTATCACAATCTGATCTCTCCTATCAAGAAGAAAGGAGAAAAAGAAAGGTCAGAAGATTGGACTTTGAAGTCCGATAACTGGAGAGTTGACCGAGTGGTTTATGGTACTTGTCTTGAAAACAAGCGTGTGTAACAGCACCCAGAGTTCGAATCTCTGACTCTCCGCCACGGAATGTAGCTCAGTTTGGTAGAGCACTGCTTTTGGGAAGCAGGGGTCGCACGTTCGAATCGTGTCATTCCGATTGGGTAACCAAACCCCCACTAAATATTATCAATTATGGAAGTCTTCACAGTGCAAGAATTTCAAGAAAGATGGGACGAGTTGATACAAAGAGTAGAGGATGGAGAACATATAGGGATAGTCAATGAAAACGGCAATGCAGCAGTAATGATGCCTGCTGATGATGACACTTATAAACTCTACACAGAATTAAATAACGAAGCTCCCTAGGTTCTGTTGCTTATTGGTTAAAGCCCATGCCTTATAAGCGTGTGAACCGAGTTCAATTCTCGGCAGAACCATTGGGGGTTTAGCTCTCTGGTGAAAGCACCCTGCTCATAACAGGAGAAAGGTGGGTTCGATCCCCACAACCCCCATCGGACAGTTCCCCAACTGTCCTCTTGACTATCAAAGTCAAATCCCTTATACTACTAAGGTCAACAACACAGACAATGACTATCACTTCTAAGTTCAAAAAGGACATCACCACTCTTCGTTCCGCAGTGAATGGAGATTTCTTCCTTGACGTTAAGAATCCGAAACTTTTCAAAAAGGTTCGTAAGTTTTACGAAAACGATGGTGTTACTTTTTCTGGTGATCCACTTGATGATTATGATATTCTGATTGATTGTCTTGCAGAGGATCTGGAACGACAAGAGGTAGCCTGATGAAGGTTCTCCTTGAGAGATTTCCTTATCGATATATCGAAGAGGGAATTCTTGAAAATGGTTTTCCTGACTTTAGAATTCAAAAAATGAATTCTTTCTCAGGTAAGTACAGGGACATGTATCTGTGTGATAACGGAATGCAAATGTCAACCGCAATGGAAGACTTTGAATATACAAAATGGCTTGATCCAGATAATGTTCCTTGTTATGTAAGGGATAGGGTAAATAAATAGGTCAGAATTTATTCCCTATTATGGTATCTAGAAAAGTATCTGAAAGTGGTTCATACATGAGTCAGTATGACCAAGAAGTTGAGAAGAGACTTGGAGCTCTTGAAGCTGAAATTCTCTCACTCAAATCAGAACTCAAGGCAAAAGAAGAAGCACCTGCCTCATCATCTTCTGACCTTGAAGGTAAGTTTCAAGTCTTAGTTGACATTCTTAAAAAGAATCAACAACTCAATATTGAAAAACTTTCCAAAGGTGCTCTTTGAGTCACGGAAGGACTATAACAGTACTGGTCGGTGAAGGTCCCCTTCAATCCCGCGTTTCTTAGTTCGTAAAACTAAGTGGTGGAGTCAATGGACCCAACTGAGTTTACTAATTCTCTAAAGATTAGTTGGTGCGGATGGAGGTAACACTCCCGCCTGAGATTTAGTTATTACTCAGTGATAAAAATAACTTGGCGCGGCATGAATACCCTGGCGTGGAGGTCTTGACAAAGGCCTCCTTTTTTCATACAATACATACTATGTCGTTATGATCTGACATAATGAAGATCGGTTTTAATTGTAGTTCCTTTGACTTGTTTCATGCAGGACATGTGACAATGTTGAAGATGGAAAAAGATTTGTGTGATTGGTTAATCGTTGCCCTTCAGGTTGATCCAACCATCGATAGACCTGGTATTAAGAACAAACCTACACAGAGTGTATATGAGAGATATGTTCAAGTACAAGGTTGCAAATATGTTGATGAGATTCTTGTCTATGAGACAGAGGAAGACCTGTTGAATATGATTAAGACCCAGAGAATTGATATTAGATTTCTGAGTGAAGAGTATAAAGATAGAGACTTTACAGGTAAACAATATTGTATCGATAATGATATTGAGATTCATTACCACAAGAGACAACATAAGTATTCTTCTACGGAACTTAGGAATAGAGTTCATATGTTAGAAGAGAAAAAAAGAAACGAAAAGATACAAGGTGAAATTCCAGAACAATATTCTCCAGTAATTCTTGAAAAGTACGAAGAAAAATGAGTATTCTAGTCACAGGTGGTGCAGGTTTTATTGGTAGTAGTCTTCTTAGACAACTTAAAAAGTTTGAGGAAAGAATTGTATGTGTGGATAAACTTTCTTATGCAGCAAGTCTAGAAAACGTACCAGATGATATTGAATTTTATGTGGTGGATCTTGCAGATGAAGATTCCATAAAACAAGTTTTTGAGAAAGAAACTATCGATACAGTATTCCATCTTGCAGCTGAGAGTCATGTAGACAATTCGATCAAAGATTGTAAACCATTCATTCAATCTAATGTGATTGGCACAGTCAATCTTCTTCAGTGTGCATTAGAACATGAAGTCGATAGATTTATGCATATTTCAACTGATGAAGTGTTCGGATCTATCTCTTATGGTTCTTTTAATGAAGAGTCAAGATACAAACCTAGAAATCCATACTCTGCTTCTAAAGCTGCTAGTGATCACTTTGTAAATGCTTATAATAAGACCTATGGTCTTCCTACTATCATTACAAATTGTTCCAACAATTATGGACCAAGACAGTTTGGTGAGAAGATGATTCCCAAGATTATTAACAATATTATGGATGATATTCCCATTCCTGTTTATGGTAATGGTCAGCAGATAAGAGATTGGATTTATGTTGAGGATCATTGTGATGCCTTGATAGAATTATGGAACAGTGGTAGAGTGGGTGAAAGATATAATATTGGTGGTGAATGTGAGTTAAAAAATATTGACCTTGTTAAAAAGATTATGAATTTGATGGGTATGACTACACATAAAATTGAGTTCGTAAAGGATAGACCTGGACACGATGTAAGGTACTCAACATCAAATGAAAAGATCACTACCGAAACTAAATGGTCACCTACAACTGATATTACAACTGGACTTTTGAAGACTATTGAATACTATGAAAATCATCGAAACAACACTTGAAGGGGCATACATCATTGAACAATCAAAGTTCTTTGATGATCGTGGATTCTTTATCGAGTCATATAATAAGAGAGATCTTGAGTCCGTATTGAACGTAGAGTTTGTGCAGGATAATCACTCACAATCAACAATCAATGTTCTACGTGGACTTCATTATCAAATAGAAAATCCACAAGGTAAACTTGTCAGGTGTATGAGAGGTTGGGTAACTGATGTAATTGTAGACCTTAGAGAGTCTTCACCAGACTTTGGACAACATGCTATTGTTCAACTCAATAGACCTGAGGTAATGTTATGGGTACCACCAGGATTTGCTCATGGTTTTGTTGTCAGAAGTGACAAAGCTGATGTATCCTATAAGACTACAGATTATTATTATAAAGAACATGATAGGACTCTTTTATGGAATGACCCAGACTTAAATATTGATTGGGATGTAAAGGACCCAATTCTTTCTGAAAAAGATAAAAGAGGTAAAACCCTACAAGAGTGTGATAAGTATGAATAATCTATCTGTATTTGGTGCGACAGGATATATCGGTAGCAATTATTGTCGAATGTATCCTAATAATATACCAATTCCCCGTGGTCAGAGACATCCCGAGTCTGCTGATATTTTGTACCTCATCAGTACAACAACTAATCAGAACGTCTTTCAAGATTTACAAATTGATATTGACACGAATCTCAAGATCTTAACTGAAGTTTTGTCTCACTGTAAAAGAAAAGACACAGTGTTTAACTTTGTGAGTTCTGGTTTTGTATATGGTAATGATATTGTCGATGCAAAAGAAGATGATCCATGTGATCCGACAGGTTTCTATTCAATCACTAAGAGATGTGCAGAATCCATGGTGATTTCATATTGTAAGACCTTTGGTATTAAATATCGTATCTTTAGAATTAGTAATGTCTTTGGTATCGATCCCACAGTGACGCCAGGAAAGAACGTTCTCGGCTATATGATTCGTTGTCTCAAGAATAATGACCCTATCAAATTGTATGAAGGTGGTGATTATCAGAAAGACTATATGTATGTTGATGATGTATGTAGAGCCATGGATGAATTGATGGTCGTTGGCAAAACAAATGAGATCTATAACATAGCAACAGGAGTATCACGATCATTCAGGGAGATTATCGAGTATTGCAAAGAGAAAGTAGGTAGTAAAAGTGAGATTATTGACATTCCTTTCCCTGATGAACAGGATTACCTTCAAATTAAAAACTTTACAATGGACGTAGATAAACTAAACTCTCTGGGTTTTGTTCCTAAACTTGACATTGATACAGGACTTGATATGATGTGTAAAGTCTATTAAAATTTTAAAGATACATAGTAAGTAATTTATGGATAGTATGACTGATTATAAGAAGACTGCATTGGTACTTGGTGCAGGTGGATTCATTGGTAGTCACATGGTAAAAAGACTACGGTCTGAAGGATATTGGGTACGTGGAGTCGATCTTAAATATCCAGAGTATTCTAAGACTGAAGCAAACGAGTTCATTCAGGGTGATCTGCGTGACGTAAGTTTTGTACGTCGTGTCATCCAGTTCAAGGGTGAGTTGGGAAATTTCTATAACTCTGTTCCATATCGTGCCATTCGTCCTTTTGATGAAATCTATCAGTTTGCTGCTGATATGGGTGGTGCAGGATTCGTTTTTACTGGAGAGAACGATGCAGACATCATGCACAACTCTGTCTCAATTAATCTGAATGTCCTTGAAGAAGTTCGTAAACTTAATGAGACTTTTGATGGACATGAAAATGGAACTGCATGTGTTCGTCCTGCATTAGAACAACCTACTAAGATTTTCTATTCTGGTTCTGCTTGCATGTATCCAGAACATAATCAACTAGATCCTGATAATCCTGATTGTCGTGAAGAATCAGCATACCCAGCAGACCCCGACTCCGAGTATGGATGGGAGAAATTGTTCTCAGAACGTCTCTACTTTGCTTACAACCGTAATCATGGTATTCCCGTTCGTGTTGCTCGTTATCA
>Ga0208019_1001187_pt1 | contig 13935 bp, 20 predicted proteins | sample CB_VirMetaG_5_FD_184540 | JGI IMG/M metagenome (GOLD analysis project Ga0208019, IMG submission 184540) | Freshwater to marine saline gradient viral communities from Chesapeake Bay - CB_1508_1D Viral MetaG (SPAdes) (version 4) | ecosystem: Environmental > Aquatic > Marine > Coastal | place: USA...
AAGAGGAAGCAACTAAAAATTTAAATCCTATTGGAAATAGAATTGTCCAATATAGTAATATTGCCAAAGCTCCCTCTTCTATTCAGCAATATCATGAAAAAAAATTATTAGAAAAAAATAAGCCAATCAAAAAAGTAGTTTCCAAAAAGATTGAGACCCAGAAGCCTGACCCAATAATTTCTGATCCGATTACTGCGGAAGATACTTATAAACCAAAATTACTAGACGAACCTACTTGGAGTCAAATTAGACAAGGCTTCAGGGACAAAGCGAAAGCTAGCGTTAAAGAAGATGAAGAGCGAGCCCGTAAAGAGGGAGGTTTGGTTTGGTTGAACTGGAGGAACCCAATCATATGAAACTAACTCGAGAAAAATTAGAACAACTGCTTGATGATGTGATGGGTTTTGTAAAAGATTCAATTGCTACAAACAATCGTAACGCAGAAAGCATTAACGACTTAGTCGAAATAAATAGAATGTTAAAAAATGAATGTACACAAGAGTACAACGATAAAGTTAGATACAAAAAAGCATGGCAAAGAGCAATTTTTGATAAGAGGCTGCTGCAAGATGAAATTAAAAAAAGCAACTCAGCTTACCATGAGAAATTACATCAAGAGGAAACCGAACATTAGAAACAAAAACAAAGGTATATTAAATGTTAAAACAAATTACAGAATTCCATAACTTATTTTTTAATAATCAAGAGGGATATTATTTACAAGAATTGTCCCTAGCTGCTCGTCCATATGAAACAGATGAGGGTAAATTAAAATACCTAGGGGAAGAGATACCAGGTAAAAAATCAAAAGTTGTTAATTATGTTAAATATCCATATGGCGAGAGAGTATCTAAATGGCATTTATGTTTAAATGAATATGGCCATGGAATTAATGAAAATGGCGACAAAACTGATGGCAGCAACATCTTAGAAAAAGTAAATATTGGAAAGCATGTAGTATTAAAAAATCATGATTTAGGTACAGTAATAAGTCCGCTTGGCGCTGATGGTACAATCAAATTTGGTGCAATTGATGTTGATGTTTATGATGACCAAAAATTATTAGAAAAAATAGTTAATCAAATTTATAAAGAAAAAATCCCGCTAGTACCTTGTTATTCTAAATCTGGTGGACTCCATTTATATTTATTTACCTCAATTAAAATTGAATATTCTGAAATAAAAAATGCGTTAGAGTATTTTAAAAAGAAATTGAATGTTGCTGCTAAAGAGCTGTTTCCAAAACAAGCTAAGAAACCAAACTTACCTGGCAATGGTATAGCTCTACCCTATAGATCGACAATATTAGTTTATCAAAGTAATTATGGGAAAAATGAAAGTTGGCGAGCTTCAGAGCATGATCGAACTAAATTAGATTTTCATAATACCAAAAATAGAATGATAAAGGCGGATTTATCTTTAGCTAGTTTAGATGAGTTCCTGGAGCATGCCAAAATGATACAGGACTCCTGGACAAGAGAATTCTGGGACACAATTCCAATAGTGCAGAAAGAAAAGGAAGTGATTAAAACTACTTATGCTGCAACAGAAATTAAAAAAGGATCATTAATAAGAAATCCATCTAAGCAAACTGAAGCTATCATAAATAAAATTTTAAAAGGAGAAGAACACCCAGAGGGTGGAACATTTGATAACTGGGTCGTGAGCCTTGTTTATTCAGCAGTAGAAATTGATATGAGAACTGATGAGGAAATTGAAAATTATTTTAATAGAGTAAAACATAAATCAGATAAAGCTAATGAAACAGATTATCTAAAAAATAAAATAAGTAGCTGCAGAACAAAATACTCTAGACCAGATCCAGGTACAAAGATTGTAGATTTTTTAAATAATATAGCTTGGGACATGGAGCTTGATAAATTTTTTGATATGAGGACTAATAAACATCTTTCCTCCAAAAGTTTGAATAGAAAATTTAATAATTTATTTCCTAAGAAAACAACACCAACAGAAACATTTGATAATTACGAAGATAAAAATTGTGTTGAAGCGTTGATGTATAGACCAGATATCTATGATCCCAAAACTAGGATAATTAAAGATGGAACATGTACCTATTTAAATAAATATATTCCAGGAACCTTAGAACCAATTAAACCTACTTATGGAAATCTAAAACCTTGGTTAGATCTAATTAATTATTTATTCCCAGATAAAAATGAAAGAGAACATGTTTTAAATTGGCTGGCGTTCGTTGTGCAAAATCCAGGTGTTAAAATTAGACATGCTATAATGGTATATTCTAAGGACTGGCAAATCGGAAAAGGCTCAATGTTTTCCGTGCTTACAGATATCCTTGGCGAAGATAATTGCGAACCTGGTAGTGTAAAATCTATATTAGACAAGGGAGTAACCTTTACTGAAAAATTAGTAGTATTAATTGATGAATGCAGAAGTATTGGCGACCATAACGAAAATAAGAAGCTGCTGAATGATTTAAAGATCATAATAACAGAGTCTAAAATTCAGAAGAGATTGCTATACAAAGATTTTGGAGCTGCAAAACAATTTACTAATTTTTTAATTTTTACAAATAATGATGACGCTCTTTCAATAGACGCTAATGATCCAAGATATTTTGTAACAGAAAATTTAGAGAAAAGATTAAATCAAGATTTTTATACTAACTTCCATAAATGGCGACAAGACAAAGGCAGCAACTATGTAATGTGGGACTTATTAAATAGGGATATCAGTAAATTTGATCATACAAGACCCCCACCACCAACTTTAGCTAAAGCAAAAATGGCAAGTAATTCTGGTCATGTATTGGAATTAGATATGAAACAAAGATTTGATGAAGGACAAGAACCATTTAGCTTTGCAGCAAAAGTAAGAGGTACGTTAGAAGTAAAAGAATGGTACCTAGAAAATGGTAAATCCACACTTCAAAAAGCAGCAACTAATCCAAAAACTATTAACATGTGTTTTGAAAGATTAGGATTTAAAAAGATTGGTCAAGTGCTGCATAAAGCTAGAAACGAAAAGCCAACTTTATGGATTATCAGAAATATAAAAGAACTTGAGAAAAAACAAAATACGGAAATCTGTAATGATATCTGGTGTCCTATTTCTAAATTTACAAACAACCAAGAAGTAAAAGAAGATAGAGAGTTTAATTATAATAGACAAAAATCACTGGAGCCAGAAAACATTAAAAGATTTGAAAGTCAAGTATATGCAAAATAAATCTCGTAAGCAGAAAGGTAGACGATTGCAAAACTTTGTAAGAGATAATTTATTAAAAACATTCCCTCATTTAAAAACAGAAGATGTTAAAGTAGCCGTGATTAATGAGCCAGGAGCTGACATTAAACTTTCTAGGATTGGAAAGAAATTAATCCCCTACCAATGGGAATGTAAAAATCAAGAGAAAATGAAAACGGTATATGATTGGTATAAGCAGGCAAAAAAACACGGGAACCTGGAACCCGTCTTAGTATGCAAACAAAATTCTAAGGAAGAATTAGCGGTAATAAGTTTTAAACATTTATTAGAATTAATTAAATAGCGTGAAATTACATGAACCCACCTTTAAATGAATACGGAGTTACACAGTTACCTTGAAAACAAAAAACGACATAAATGATTTTATTCTAACTAGATCACAATTTGCCAAAAGACTTGGAAAAACAACAAATGCAGTACGCCTGGCAATGAGAAGAGGTAAATATGAGGGACTTTATAGATTTGATGGCAAACAATTTTTATTTAAAGAACCAATAAGAACGGGTGCAAATAAAGATAATGAACATGGTCAATCTGACCACCCTAAGAAGAAAATCTATAGAAGAGGTAATCACTATAACGCTAATTATCCAAATGAAGCGTTTAGAAAATACAATGAAGCTAAGATGTTAAAGGCAGTAAATGAAAAAGACCCCAATTTTATAAAAGATTATAATGCTCTTCGGAAAGAATATAATCTAAAAAAATCAGAAGAGCTGATCAAAAAAACTCAACCCATTATTCACAAAAACTATGGAAGAATGCTGCGGGGTGGCGAAAATATTATTTGGGAAAATGACTTCAAATTCAAAATAAAACAGAATAAAAGCAGCTCATTCCATCTAACAGGAACACCTTATAAAACTGCCTTAGAAAACAACTCATATGATAAACCTACTGATGGATCTGTCGAAGTAGATATATCTCGTTATAATGCAAAATCTGATCTAAGGACGGAGCCTAGATTTAGAAATAAGATAGATGAAGAAATTTGGAAATTAAAGAATAAAAAGATATAATAATTAATGGCCGACACGACACCTTATTTTTATCAATGGAGATATGAATTTTGGGATGAAATTTACAAAGGTGACAGAGACTCAAAAAATAATAGAAGTGGAATTGGAGAAGTTAAATGGAGTTTGGACAATCAAGGTCATTGGCGATTTGAAGACTGGGCAAGAGAACAGTTTTCACCAGGTAAAATTGAATATGATTATGATGATAAGTTAAATTCCGATAGGAAACTAACTAATAACACTATTGTATTTAAAGGAACCTGGAAAAACAATTATCCTTACGGAAAGGGAGAGTTTTTTTTAAACAATAAACTTTTTTTTGAAGGTAATTTAGAAGATGGATACATTCACGGTAAAGCAAATTTTAATATTTCTTTTATAACTTTAATATTTGGAATTTATAATAATCACATAAAAATACCTGATTATTTTGATGGTGATAATGAGGAAGAATATTATCAAAATATTAAAACAAACAAAGATTTTGGGAAATTTAATGGTGAATTTAAATTTGGTTTAGCTGATGGGTACGGTGAATTAAATTTAAATAGTGGACTTTCGTATAATGGAAATTGGTTAAAAGGTTACCCTCATGGAAGTGGTACTAAAAAATATTCAGATGGGAGAGTAGAAATAGGAGAATTTGGAATTTTAAATGAAAATACTTTAAAATTAACTACTGAATATATTGAAGAACCTAAAGGTCAATTAATTTATGGTACAAGAGAATTTGCAAATGGTGACAGTGAAAGTGTTGATAAAAGAACTTTGATTCAAAAAGCTAAAGCAATATTTTAATGTCAAAAATAGTATATCTAAATAATCACCTAGACCAGTATAGAAAAGACAAACCAATTACATTGGATTTAGAAGAAATTAGAGATTTGTTTTCTAAAGATAGTCAGTTTGGAATGACAAAACAGTTAGAAAAAATATTAATCAAATCATTTAAAGATAAACAAGATTTTAAAATTGTTCAAAGATTAATAGAACCTTTAACTGATAAAGTTTTGCTATACTCTTTAATAACTTTATATTGGACAGCATTTATTGTTTATTATCATAATGAAACTTTAGATGAATTAATTAGTAATTGTTTAAACTCAATAGATGAAAATGTAGTGCTATTAGACAGTCCAAGATACTGCAAAAAGGTCTACTTTTATTTGAATTCTCTCGAACTTGTGAATTAATAAATGATACTATAAATTAATCTAGATGCTCGATAAAATTCAAGAAGTAACGGACTCATCAATTAAATACGGTAAAAAACTCATTAGAAAAAAAGCTCTTGAGAATATTAGAGAAAAACTTGAGTTTGCTCAAAAGAAAGAAACTGATTTTACTAAAGAAGAAATGAGACAGATGATTGCTAAAGAAGAAAGTAAGATTTTAAAAAGTTTAGGCACCAAAGGTGCTATCACCACTATACTTGCAATGTTTGGGATAGCTAATTTCTAATGTTAAAATTTTTAACTAAACAATTTTTATATGGAAGATTATATCTATGGTTAAAGGAAAGAATTGGTGGAATACTAATGTTAGCTATTGCCATCTTTCTAATAATCTATTTTCACAATGAGTATTTAAATTATGTTGAATATAAAACTAAATTTGAAGAAAGTTATATCGGCTTATCTTTTGTAGTTAAAAATATTTTAATTTTATTAGTCTCAGGAAGTTATTTTTATTTCTACTTTTTTTTAAACAAAACAAAGCAAGTAATCAAAAAAGATGAGAATAATATCAATACTAAAACAGAAGAAAGCAAAAATGATATGGTGACTTCTCTTGATGAATTTTTAGATGATGATGAATTAAAATGAAAAAACTATTCCTCACCATTCTATTCACTCTGGTTCTAAGTGGGAGTGCTTATGCTAAAAAAATTGAAATATCTAAATGTTCAACAGATGGAAAATTTAATAAAAAAACATTTATCGATAGAAAATTTGTGATTGATGAAGAGAGAAATGTTGTAAGTTTTGTATCGATCTACCAGGATTCATATTTAAAAAAACAACGAGAAGAATTAATCAAAGAAAATAGATCAGATTTGCTAGATCTTGTAAAAAAAATTTTAACTCTTTCCAGACCTATAAACTACTTTGGAAGCGAATACGTAGAAGCAGTAGAAAAAACTTCATTTGGCAACCGTGGATATATAGTTAATTTAAAAGATAAAACAGTTGAAATTGTTGGTTCATTAAATGAAACCCCAACAATCTGGAAATGTAAATGATTTATTAAATGTAATGAATTCTGAACAAGCTTTATTAAAATTTATTAATAATTACACAACTCATAATCCGGATGATAACGGAGAAAAATACAGTCAAGATCAGGCAAATTTAATATTAACGTTTTCCTATTCTCTAGTTGAAAGAATTCATCCAAAAGTATTTGAGAATAATATTACTGAGACTAAAATAAAATTAAAATCAAAAAATAGCAAAGATGGCGAATTAGTTAAAATTTCACTGAACCATTTAGAAATATTACATTTTAAACTTATGTATAATATTGCTTATATAAAAAATGTTTTTCCAGAAAAAATTTCCAAGTTTAACTTTTCTGATGATTTATCTGAATTATACGGAAATGAGGAAAAAATTATAAATCTATATAAAGAAATTAAAAAGATAGGTTTAAACTAATGAAAATATTAAAAACAGATATAGAAACCAATCTACTGTTAGCAAAAATTAAACTTCAAGATCCTTCTGCATTAAAAATAAAAGGATATGGTTCATTATTCTATGATTGTGGATGTGGTGAAGCACACGATATAAATGATGATAATATTGTTAAATTTGCAGCATCACCAATAATTAAACTAATATTATTGTGTCCGAATAAATTTTATACATTTATTAAAATTAAAGGGTTCTTCAAACAAACTTGTATTACAGAGTGGTCAGTTTCAAAGAAAATATTCGAAAAAGCAATTTTTAACTTGTTTCCGGAGTGGACTGAAAAAGATAAAAAGAATTTTAATCCTGTTACATTATTTTATAAAAAATGAAAAAGTTTTTAGATTTATTCAAAATTAAAAAAAGCAAAGTAGTTGAAGAACTTACAAAAGAATTTGATAATAGATTGGAGGCTCAAAAAAAAGCTAATAAAAAAGCTGCTGAAGATGATGCAAAAGAAAGATTGCTAGCTGATGAGGTGTTTAAAAATTTAATGAACCAAGATTTCTATTTTGAAATTGATGACCTTATGCGCCATTTTGATAAAAAATTAATCTCCAATACCAGAGCTCAAAAATGTGGATTTAAAGTAGATGATAGATATTATACATTAACATTCCATTCTGATGGATATGATAACTTTCCAATTACCTATAGATATCTTCCAGAAGAAAATAAAATAAGAATTGATGTACCTGGAAATGATGGTTTTAAAGATAAAGATTTTAATATCAAAGAATCTAGAGAAGCTGAAAAATATTTTTTAAAAATGATGACAAGACATATGGGGTATAAAATTAAATGAAAGGTTATGTATGTCAGTATTAGAAATTATTATAGTTATTGAACTAGTATATTGGAGCTATAAACTACTTGTTGATTGATGAGTTTTTGGAATAATCTTAGGGCAAGTGGAGTTAATCTTTACGAAAGATTTTGCATAGAATGTAGGACTAAAAAATCCATCTCTCATTTTCCTAAACACCTAAAATATAAGAAATCTAAAGTGTGCTTTGAATGTTTGGGTGAAATAAAATGCACAACATGCAAACAAACGAAAATTTATGATGAATTTAAAGATAAGAACTCAGGGAGTAGAAAATCAAAAACTGAATGTTGGCAATGTTATATCCATAGAAAAAATAAATTGAGAAGAGAAAATTATAACAGAAAAAAAGAAAATGGAGAGCTTCCTGTTATAAATAGAGATAAAATTCCAATGCATAGCTTATTGTGGTCAAAGATAAGTTCTAAGAAAACAAATTCTTATAACAAAAATAATGCTCGTTCTTCTAAAGTTGAAATTACTAGTGAGGAATTTAAATCTTGGTTCGAAAAGAACTATGATGAGTCCTGCTATTATTGTGGTGTAACTTTGCAAAAATTTAGATCTAGTGAGTTTCTCAAAAAAATAAGACCACATATAAAAAACTTTGGCATAGACAGAAAAGATACAAAGGCAGGTTACAATATCAATAATATTGCTATTGCGTGTAATCTTTGCAATTCTGTTAAAGGTTCTTTTTTTAATCATGAGGAATTTAAAGAAATAGCAAAAAAATATATTAGAAAACTTTATGAATAAAAAATACCAATTAACAGATGAACAGAAAAAAAAGTATTCTGAAAAAGCAAAGTTAAAATATTTAGAATTATCTGATGCAGATAAGGAAATTAAAAAAAATTATAATAGAGAATATCGATTAAAAAATAGAGAGAAGATTAATAAAAAGACTAGAGAGTTAAAAAAAATTAAATTACAGGATCCTGAATATAGAAAAAAGGTTCGAGAAGCTAGAAAACTTGCTAAGAAAATAAGGAAAAAAAATGATCCAATTTCAGCTATAGGTGATCATATCAAAGATAGTGCTAGAAATAGAGGTATTGAAGCACCTCACTCTCCTTTAGAATATAAAAATTGGTATATTGAACAAATTAAAGTTTGTCACTTCTGTGGAAATACAAATGAAGCTATAAAAAATTATTTAGAATTAGATGGAGAAAAAGTAACAGTAAATCAAAACAGATTACAAATTGATAGGATTGATAGTTCTAAAGGATATTTATTAAATAATTTAACACTAGCTTGTTCGATTTGTAATACTCATAAATCAGATATAATTTCAGCTAAAGATTTTGAAGAAATAGCTAAGACATATATAGCTCCTAAAATTAAAAAGAAATTAGAAACAGCTAATTAGCTCAACTAATGACAACCTTAGATATTGATTATGCGTATCCTTTAATAAGTATTACATTTCAAAGAAAAACTAGCGATCTAATCTAACTAGGGAAATTCGTGCGTTCGAGCAAGCTCGAAAAAAGATCTGTCGCTTGGTTCCTGTTGCTTGTCGCTTTTGGCCTGGTGCTTGTTGCTTGAACTATATATTTATATTAATTAATTCTTTTAAAAGTAGTTAGATTGCCTAGATCAATAGATAAACATTATAAACACTTGAATAAGTGAACCAGGCATCCTAGGAACATCATTAGATTGATTAGATTATTCATTCACGCGAAATGAACATATTTAAAAAAATTCATTATCAAATATTATAAAGGAACATTTAATAATAATGTACCTTTGCGCGGAGTTCCTTTCTAATTATTGGCGCCCTTGCCCTTTTTGATTTCGAGCTCCGCGTTTATCCAGATGTATATAATCTATAACTACTAACGCCCGCACATTCCATTCCCTGCTCATCACAGATTGTAACTTTTTGAGGTTTTTCTCCTGTTAGATTTAAAGCGTTTGCTTTAGTAAAGAAACCACCACCATTAAATAATTGTATATTCAATGCAATGATCCCAACTGCAATTACTGTTAAAATTGATTTAGTATATTTATCCATTCTATCACTCCTTTTTATGTAGGATAATATAGGACACTTCATAGAAAATTTATAATTTTTTTCGAGGAAGTTTTTTAGATCATTAACCATTCAAATCCTTGTATTTATCCAAGTATTTAGGGAACCTAGTTTTGGGGTGGCACCCCTATTCAATCTAAATTAATTAACTTTCAGAAAGCATGCTTTAGGATCCCTATTAAAATTCCCGGTGCAATGGGACTTGATCCTTGCTGCATTCTAAATTTACCACGGATATTTGTAAAAGCGTGGGATAATTGCAACCTGGACGAGTCAAAATTATCTTCACAATTGGAGTCATATATTAAAAAATAAATTGGCTTATTTGTTATACAATTTGACTCCGCATTTTAATCTGGGGGTACCTTGGGGGTATTGCTGTTTTTGATTGATAGATAATTACCCTAATGATAGAATCAATTATTGTTGATTAATAGGATTAATTTAACTTTTGTCTTGGTTATTTAGGGGATAGTCCCAAACCAGATGCGCTACCAGGCTGCGCTACACTCCGAGTAGCTTGGTTATAGTTATTTTACTTATGTTTTCAACAAAAGAAAGAATAGAGAATGTTACTATTTGTGAACTTTTATTACTGCGCTTGGGGGTATATTGGGGGTATTAATCCAAAAAAATACTTCAATAAAATTGCGCTCCATTTTAACCGCCATTTTGTTTTGGGGGTACCACTGGGGGTATTATGCTCCCATGTTTTCCGCGTGGATTTAACTCAAATTTCATTCCCTTTTTCTTTCAATTACAAAAACATAAACGAAAGATAAAAATGATAAACTTAGAAGAACAGAAATTAAAACATAAAAATAAAATTGAATTCCTAAAAAAACTTGGAATTGAAACTGATTTAGAGGGAAGAGTTAGAATAGATCAATCAGTTATGAAAAAGCTTAGACCTATTCCAGAGGGAAATAGATACAGATCATTAATAATTTCAGATACACAACTTATGGGTTTCCGTGCAAAAGTAAGTCCAGGCGGAACTAAATCTTTTATTTATAGATACAGACCAAAAGGCAGCCAAGATAATGCTGCAATAGAGAAACAGATTATTACCATTGGTAATTGGTACGATAACTCAGATCCAAAAGATCGAGATAAAATTAGTATGACCCCAACTGTTGCTCGAACCATAGCAAAAGACATGGTAATTAAAATTGCTAAAAAAGAGGATCCCTATTCAATTATTCAAACCAGAAGAAGATCTAGATCATTAATGTCTGTTTATACAGATTGGATTAAAAAACGTGTTCCAAGTGCCAATTACAAGGAGAGCAGTAAAAAAGATTATAATGGAAGATATAAACTATATGGATGCCAACAATCTAAGAAAGAGATTTATAGAAAGTTCTATAGACAAGAAGCTAATGCGTTCAAAATATTTAATATGGAATTTAAAAAGATCACAAAAGACGATTATATTTCTCTACACAATTCATTAACTAAAAAATCTAAATCCCAAGCAAATAGAATGATTGAGGATCTTAGATTAGTTGAAAAATACGCTATCGAAATTGGAGTATTGGATAAAAGAGTTTGCATATTCAGTAAGAAAGAATTGAACTATGAGCCTAGCAGATTGGAAAGAGAGAACCCTTATGATAGAGATGAGATCAAAAGATATAGAAGATCCGCGTTAGAACTTATTAAAGAAGATCTAAAACTAAATCAGTTCAACAGATTTGTTTCTTGTTGCTTGTTGCTCGCCATTTGTATTTTAGGTGGTAGATCCAAAAGTATGGTTAATTGTATTAAATGGAACCAGATAGATAGAAAGAATAAGGTAATTAAATTTTCTAATACTAAAAACAATAAACCTATTGAGCTAGATTTTGATTACAGATTTTCAGCTATTCTTAGATTGATGGATAGATATAGAAATAAAATGAAGATACATAAAAACGATAAAAGATATCAGTATGTATTCCCTACCCTAAGTAAAAATACAAAAACTAAATTTATTTTTGACGCAAGAAGAACCCATAAATCAATAATTGAAAGAGCTAAGCTGCCGTATAAATGTATTCATTTTTTACGACATGCTTGGGCAACCAACACTTATGAAGCTACGAAAGATATCTTGGCAGTTAAAGAAATGGGTGGTTGGCAATCCCTTGAGGCAGTTCAAAAATATACGCTTGTATCAAGAGAAACTAGACGACAAAGATTGGCTCAAACGAGAGCTTATATGAATAGATCGACAATTTAACACGAAATAATTGTTAGCCGTGGTAAATTTATTCTATTTCTATATACTTAGTATATGGGCGCAAAAAAGGTTAAAAATAAAAAGCAGAAAATATATCCTTGGAAAGATAGTGATACAGTTGCAGCAGCATTAAAAAAAGGCTTGGTTCCGTATGTGGATTTCATGCCTATTCCTGGAGCCCGAAGTACTAACTATTATTGGTTTGATCCAAGTAAGAAAATAAACCCTAGAGATGATAGACAAGATACCTGGGAAAATTTAGGTAATATTGCTAAAAATTTTTACGATACACCAGGCGAAGCTATAGATATTTTGGTTCGTGGTTCGAGTTTATTTAAACAGCGTTCATTAAACACTTACATTCTATGTGGGTTAATTGAAAAACATAGAAAGCTAAAACCTAAAAATTTTAAATTGAATGCTTTGATAAGTGAAAATTTAGAAACCTATGCACCTTATATTGGAATAGCTTATGATAGAATTAATCCATCAATAAGAGATCAGCAGCGTAATGCAGCTAAGTATGATCCTAAAAAAGAATCTCGACAAAAAATAATTAATACAATTGTAGAAAAACATAGACGCTTAGTAATTAAAAAGTCAAAAGAATTTAAAGAATGGCTTGCTAATCATTCTGATTTAATCAAATAACTTCCCACGAATACTCATACTAGCGTGGGATTATATTACCACGCGGAATACATGGTATGACTTCAAATTTCCTTATGTACTTTTATGGGGTAAAAAATCCCCACTATGCAAAATAAATTAAATAATACATCTAGCGAAAGATGGGCGAATGAAAAAGAAGCTGCAGCTCATTGGAAGTTAAAACCATCGACACTTAGAAAAAGACGATCTTTGCTTGGACATGAAACAATGGAAATTTGGACAAAGCTCAATGGCAGAGTTTTATACGATATCCATGCAACAGATCAAAAATTAGCAAAAGGATTAATATAATGGCACGAACAAATAACTCTATCGACAAACCACTTGATAAGGCTCCAACAGTAAAAGAAGCATTAATGATAGCTGAAAAAGATCCCATGCAGCATATCGAATTAGAGTTAATGAATAGATTAGAACAAGCATTCAAAGAAGCTCAAGAGAACGGATTTGGTGGGGACTTCTCTGATTGGATTAAATCAACACCTGTAGAAGATTTAAAAGAACTAGCAAAATTTAAAGATGGGGGAAATGTCGTATCTTTATCTGACTATTTAAAGCAAAAAGAACCAATCAAAATAAAACAGCTAGATCTAGCTTCACAATTTACACCAGGAAAGACCCTGGCAAGTCTAACACCAAGTGAGCGAGAAAAAGTAAATATGCTTTTAAAATTAACCCTAGGAAAACAAGACTAATGATCAGTAAGAAAAAAGAGAGAAAGCTGCTCATGGATATTTTAAAAACTCCAATGAAGCTACCTAAGTCAAATGCAGAGATTGTATTATCGCCAAAGTCTTATTCGCAATTATTTAAAGATCTTGGCTCAAGAGCAAATATCAAAATAAAAGCTAAGCCGTTGAAAAAAGGTCAGCGGAGAAAGGTTGTTTAATGTCTGAATATTATACTGATAAAAATGGGTTTACAGCAAGAGTTGGGGAAGATTGGAATGATGAAAAATCAGATCAAACTTTAGCTTATTTAACATCTCCTAGAACTAAATTTTCAAAAGAAGATAACTCAAGTGTAATAGTTGTTAATGGAGAATTGACCACGGAGAATGAAGTTAAAAAAAGAATTGAAAAAGAAGAAGCAGCTAAAAAATTAAATCCTATTGGAAATAGAATTGTCCAATATAGTAATATTGCCAAAGCTCCCTCTTCTATTCAGCAATATCATGAAAAAAAATTATTAGAAAAAAATAAGCCAAT
>Ga0208019_1001188_pt1 | contig 13931 bp, 18 predicted proteins | sample CB_VirMetaG_5_FD_184540 | JGI IMG/M metagenome (GOLD analysis project Ga0208019, IMG submission 184540) | Freshwater to marine saline gradient viral communities from Chesapeake Bay - CB_1508_1D Viral MetaG (SPAdes) (version 4) | ecosystem: Environmental > Aquatic > Marine > Coastal | place: USA...
TTTGAGTTTATGCACTGCCTTATTTTTGTCTCTAAGAAGCATCAGATAACCTCCCAACCCTCACAATACAAATCTTTGGTATCTTTGTCAGCATAATCAGAACCAAACCACATTTTAGGTGCAACTACCTTACCTTTACCATTCTGAAGCCAGGCACCCCACCAACTTAAAGATGAGTTGGCAATAATAGCTCCAGAACAAAGACTCATGAGGCACAAGTCCACATAAGGTGTATAAGAACCATCTGGATACTTATCCTCGGGTTCAGAAATAAAGAACCTATCATCAGAGAAGAACGATTGTTCTTTCACCCACTCAGGAGAATCTGAACACACAATAACTGGTTTGTCCTCTGGGAAGTATGTAAGTGCCTTTTCATAATACTCAACTGGTTGTGGTGGATGCTGAGAAGAGCATTGAGTATAAGACCACTTAAATCCACGAGCATCAACGAGATTAGGATCTCCACGACGAACATGAAGAAATATTGGTTCCTCATCAAGAGAGTCAATCATTTCTTTACAAGGATTTAATATCTCATCATGAAATGTAAAGTCTTCACGGATTTGTGTATCAATATGTTTGAAATATTTTTCAGTCTGAAAAAATCCATGAAGAGAGACATCATTGGGACAGAGTGCAAATAACTCCTGATCGAAATTAAATTGTCTCTCGACAACTACAGGAGCGTGCCCTTGATCAAGGATATATTGATTAGCATGTCTCACACTATTCATGATAAAACAATTTGCAAGACTATAATTGTCTATTCTTGCAGTAGTAAAAGGAGGAATACACCACTCATAACCTTTCGCGGCAGCAAGTCCTCTTAAGGCAGCATACTGGAACATCTGATTGCCTAGACGACCATTGTTACCAAGTTCATTAAATGCTAACATTAATTTCTATTCCTCTCTTTTTAAGATAATCTTGATGTTCGTAATAATTTTTTAGTTTAGAAGAGTCCCAAGTTCTTATATTTTGCCAAAGGTTGTGATTGTCCATAAATTTTGGATTGTGATAATGAGAATTAAAAGTTCTACCATGTTCAAAATGATAGATGTCTGACATTACTCTTCCAACCCTAAATCCAAAAGAGCTTAGTCTAAAATAAAATTCACAATCTTCAGCTCCCCAAGAAACAAAATTTTCATTCCATAACCCAGCATCAATTTCAACTTGCCTTTTAATCATTTGACCCCATCCTATAGAAGATGCAACTCTAAACTTACTAGCATTCAAAGTTTCAAGATCAAAATTAGAATCCAATAAGGTTTTCATAACTGGATTTGAATAATTTACTGCCCATTGGTAGACACCGCAACCAAAGGGATAAATTGCATCACAATTGTTTTTTACAATGTTTTGATACGCTGTTTCACAACTAGTTTTGGGAACGATAACGTCCACATCATAATTATACACCACATCCGTTTTTGATGCAAATAAAAGATCATTAAGAATTCTTGTTTTGTGGAAAAACTTTTCTCCACTTTGCTCAAAGATATGTGTTAGATTATTAGTATTAACGTATTTTTTTATTTTTGGAAGAGCATACTGTTGAAAATTTGATTCAACATCGACTTCTTTTAAAATTACATATGACTCTGGAAAATTTTTAAGAAGATAAGTTACTGATGTAATTACGTTCCTTAGTCTGTCGTCAGATTCAATACGACATGGTAGCAAAAATGTTAACTGTTTCATGCTTCTGGTGTCACTGGTGATGGGTCGTTAAAAATTTTCATCCAACGTTGAGGAATCATATCCTTCATATTGTAATGTGCATATGCAGGTCCAAACCAAGGATCAGGTGCAACTACTTTTCCTTTGTCGTTTTGTAACCAGGCACCCCACCAACTTAAAGATGAGTTGGCAATAATAGCTCCAGAACAAAGACTCATGAGGCACAAGTCCACATAAGGGACGGAAGCACCATCTCCAAACACTTCATATGATGAATCTGAAAAATGGAATCTATCTCCCTGCAACCATGATTGTCGTTTACACCAATCAATCAAATCAGAAACAACAATTACATTTACATCTTCAGGAAATTCTTTTAAAGCCTTTGTATAATAATCTTCCTTACATAGAGGATGATATTCCTGCACCATCTGGTAAGACCATTTCTCTCCTCTTCTGCCAGTTAGATTTGGATTTCCTCTTCTAACATGAAGAAAAATACAATTATCTCCTCCACCCAGTGATTCGATAAATTCTTTACAAGGATCTAGATAATTGTCTGTAAAAGTAAAATCCTCCCTAATAGAATCAGCAATGTTTTCAAAATATCTTTCTGTTTGAAAATTGCCAGAAAAATTAGTGTTATCGGTACATCTTTCAAAGATATCTTCATTGAAATGCATGTCCCGATATTCTATGGTTCTATAAGGAAGTTCACCAGTATTCTTTTCCAAATCACAATTGGTGAGTTTAAATGCCTCGAACAAACCATAATTGTCTGGACGACTTACATTGGGACCTGGAATAGTCCAATCAAATCCACGATTTGCGGCGACACCACGAATAAAAGCGTATTGGAACATTTGGTTTCCGAGACGACCCTCTCTACCAAGTCCATTAAATGATACAGTCATTACTTACTCCATTTTTGAATATTCCAACGTTCAGGAACGATGTCTGAGGTATCTAGGTGAGTCATTGCAGTGCCAAACCATTTCTTAGGATCGGGTGCGATAACTTTACCTCTATTGTTTTGTAACCATGCTCCCCACCAGGAGAATGATGAGTTGGCAATGATAGCTCCAGAACAAAGACTCATTAAACACAAATCTATTTGTGGTAATAAAGTATTTTGTAAATTCCCAGTGCCATCAATAGTACGATAGTTATATCTTTCATTACTTTCGTTAAACAAAAATCTATCCTGCTGAAAAAATTCTTGCGACTTGCACCACTCCATGTCATCAGTAAAGACAAAGCAAAGTGTGTCTTCAGAAAATTCTTTTAAGGAATCTTCAAAATATGACATAGGAAGAATGGGATGATATTGTTCTCTTCCAATGCTATCAGATCGCCTTATATGTAAGAAAATAGGTTCAGATTCTAAACTATCAAGGTATTCTTTACAAGGAGTCAAATACTCTTCTTTAAACACAAAATCTTTTCGAATCTCATCTTCAATGTGTAAGAAATATTTTTCCGTTTGATAATATCCATTTAAACTCACCTCATCCGGACATTGTTCATATATCTCAGGAATAAAGCAGTGGTTGTCCTCTTGCATATATTGTCCGTTAACAAATCCAATATTAGATTTGTCAACATTAACCATTTCAAATGTTTCAAAAAGACCATAATTATCCTTATGATCATAGGTATCGGGAGGAATAACCCAATCAAATCCACGATTTGCAGCTATTCCTCTTAGGGATGCGTATTGGAACATTTGATTTCCCAAACGTCCATTACTTCCCAATCTATTGTATCCTATTGTCACAAATCCACCTCATAAAATTTTTCTTTAATGGAATTTTTACCATCAACGAATCTAACTCTTTCTCCATATCTGTGGTATAAATCATCTCTAATTTGATGAATTACCCTATTATCAGATTTGATATAAACTCTATGCCCCCTATTCAATAAATTTTTCACCAACAGTAACTGCTGACTTTCAGTGATTATATCACAATCTTTTTTATATGTCACATAATCAAAATAGAATACTCCTTCACCCACACTTTCAAAGTAGTCACAAAGATACTTGGCGTGTTGATTGTTAATTTCATCAGTAACAAATCCAAGATTATGATCCAATCCAAGACTTTTTGCATATGCGGCAAAGGCACGATTATCTCTTGGGAGACATGGACCACCATAACCGTACCCATACTTCAGATATTTTTTACCAACTCTACTATCATCTCCAATAGAATTTAAAACATTATCAATCTCATCTCCACACCCAGATCTACGCAAAATATCTCCAACCATATTAGCATAACTAATTTTAGTTGTGAGATAACAGTTAACAGCAATCTTTGTCAATTCTGCAGCAGTATTTGACATTACATAAACATTTTCTTCTGAGATTTGAATCCTTCCATAAAGTTCTTTAATTTTAAGGATAGTTTCTTCACTTGTTCTTTGAGAGTCAGATCCGAGAAGAACCATATCCGCGTTTCTCAAATCATTAATAATAGATCCTTGAGCAATGAATTCTGGATTGTAGTAGATTTCGATATTATCGGGAAGTTCTTTTGCAAACTTATCACAATCTCCAGGATTAGTGGTGCATCCAACAACGAAAGATTTTTTAGATGTAACTCCCTCAAATGATTTAACAACATCCCACACTGACGAAACATTGTATGATCCGTCAGGTAAGGATGGAGTAGCAACAAGAGTATAGATTAAATCACACTCATCAATAACTTCTTTGTTGCTTGTTGTTGCTCTAAAGTTTTTTGCGGATTTTAATAAACTAGAAACCTCTGGTTCATTTGTTAGTATTTCTCTATTGTTCAGAGATTCGACATAATCTTCTCTAATATCAGAAACTACAACTTCATATCCAGCTTCCTCACATAAAAGAGCAAAACAGATACCAAGTCTACCAGCACCAATTAATCCTATTTTCATGTTTCTTCCTCAGGGGTTATCTACGTATGGGTGAAGAGATGCGTTGGAATAGATATTCTCATCATCAAACAAATTATTTTTATACCTAGCATCACTCACAATATTTCTAGATCTGCAGGTGTAATATTGATACGGGGTAAAGTTTCTAGACTTCATATATTCATCTGTTTGTTTTCCAGTATTTGCTTCCAAATAATCTGCAGATTCATCATACTCAGCATCAACATAGACAACATTAGAAATATGATCTTTTAAACTTTTTAGGACATTAAGATCATTTCCTTGAGTATCGGTTTTTATTAATTCAATTTTATCATACTTAATGTTATCCAAAATATACGATAGAGGAATAGCATCTACCACAACTTTAATATCAACACTACCTTCAAATCTTCCCTTGGGCAAATGTAATGAAGATGTCCCCGCATCATAATTTGTTGCTGGACCACCATATCCATAAAACACTTTATTACATGGAGATTCTACATTATCAACTGCAGCTTCAATCATATAGAGGTTATCAGAGTTTTCCGTTCTCTGCCTAACACCTAAACATTTTGAAAAATTTACTGGATGTGGTTCTATACATATGACAAATACATCATCTCTTGTCGTAACCCAGTTTTTGCAATACGGCATATCACTAGATAAACCGATATCAAATCTGAGTTTTAATCCAGATTCTATTTTTTTGTTAATAAATTCAAAGTCAATTTCTCTTTTCATTTCAACTCCTGTAGGTTATTCCGATTTTAATTTTGCAGTGATTAACAGATGCCAACCAAGATTTTTTTCTAGGGTTCTAAACATTTCTGGCGGCATTTCAGCAAACCAAGGTTGCTTCACATATTCACCATTTTTGTAGGGTTCTACTTGATATGGGAAAATGTGATCTTGCTCGATAGAAAGCACCTCATACCCATCAAGCAATTCTACCACATCTTGCTTAGTGTATGTATTCACAATCGGACAACCATACTGAGCCTCTGGTTGATCAAAACCAGATTCAATCATATAGTTCTTCCAAGAATCTTTTGCATATAGCATAATCTTGAGAGTGCTGTTCTCATTCATATACTTTTTAATCTCAGAAAGAATCTTTTCTGGTTGAGGACTATGGTGAATCACACCAAAAGAATAAATTAAATCATAAGTTTGAACAGGAACAAAGGAAGAAAGTTCCTCTGCATTACCGAGATAGAACTGTCCTGGTTGATTATAAAGACTAAATCGTTGTTTAGCAATCTCAAGACTTTCTTTGGACAGTTCGACTCCAGTATAGTCTGCACCATTAAACGGAAAATTAATTCCAACTGTGCCTAAACCACAACCAATTTCTAAAACTTTCTTACCATCCCATTGTGGAAATTTGGTAAACTGAAGAATGTGATTTTCTACAAAAAATTTCTTCTTCGTAACTTCATTAAAATACTCTAATGTGCCAACTTCTTTTGAGGAATGACGAATATTACAAGGTCTGTCGTTCCAAAACTTTTTTACTTCTTCGATTGTTACTGTCATAGTTTTACGTTATAGTTGTAATCAGTTTTAATAGCGTTGCTGTAAGTAAAGTGCCAAAAATTGTCTCTAACAATACTTGGATTACTGTTCATCAAAGAGGCAATCAAAGAAAATGAACTATTTGCCATCACCAATAAATCACAATTAGACATATGATATAAATCAGATGTTGGGTGATCATTTAGATGAAGAACTATACTAAATTTTTCAGTTGCCAAACCTAGAAGATTAACAAAACCTTCATAAGTTCCTTGAGAATGTATGTGATAGGTTACATTTTCATCGACATATTTATTTTTTAATGTGGATATTAGATTTTTAAACCTTGGATAATCTCTCTCAGGATTATATATCTCACGATGAGGAGCAACAAGTTCTCCAGGAATATCATTTGGATTTCCAGATCTTATGTGATGGCATATGTTAATTCCCTCACCAAAATATTTTTTCCCAGAAAAAACTAAATTTTTTCTAACTCTATCAATTCTTTCTTTAGTAAATATTTCATCCTTTTTAGATTCGCAATAATTCATTATTGAAGTATTTCCATAATAAAGATCTACTAGGATTTCTTTATCTGTATTTTTATACTCTTCTAACAAAGAAAAAAATTGAGAATCCAATTGACTTCCTTTTACATATGCATCAAGATTTTTCAAATTGGGAAAATTAAAAAATGTCGTGAAAGAATCCGACCATTCTTCATTGGAATATCCAGTGTAAGAATGATGAGCCAAATTAGTAAACCCTGGAAATGTATACTTGACTCCCAAATATTCACAAAGAATATTTAATAAAATATGGTAATAAACTACTGATCCTATACCTTCTGTTCCTTTACCATCAGTTGGAGTTATTGTTAAGTGAAGGGACATAATTTACAGAATAAAGGTTGGAATGGAAGTCATTTTATGTTTGTTTTGAGTGTTAAATTTTTGATATAAATTAATTGATTCCGTTTGCTCTTCAGTCAGAAACATTGGATCTTCATTCAAACCTTTTTCCATAACCCATTCAAGCATTTCATAGGAAGTTCCGATTTGATCTTCATCGGTACGACCATCATCCCAAAGACCATCAGTAGGTGGAGCAGTAATAATTCTCTCGTCAACACCCAAGTGTTCACCAAGTTTCCATACCTCAGTTTTATAGAGATCTGCAATAGGTGCAATATCAATACCACCATCACCATACTTAGTGTAAAAACCTACACCATAGTCTTCAACTTTATTACCGGTGCCAACAACAATACCACCAACACTACCTGCAACCTGATACAGGGTTACCATACGAATACGAGAACGAGTGTTAGCTTGTGCGAGTTTGTTCGTTGCAAACCGTTCACCAATATCATTGGAGATTGTTTGTAAAAAAGAATCATAGACTACACTCATGTCAGTCTTAATAAATTCAACGTTACTAAACTTTTCAGACAACCACTTTCCATGAGCATCGGACAAAGATTCTTGTCTCTCAATCTGATTAATTGGCATTCCAACCACATAGGTTTTAATACCAGTCAATGCACAGAGAGTAGAAACCACGGAAGAATCAATTCCTCCAGAGATTCCTACCACCAGATTCTTGATTCCATAATGAAGACAGTAATCTGAAATCCACTTTACGATTCTCTCTTCTAGTTCATTAAAGTTCTCGATACGATTCATTTTACATACTCCTTTTTCATTTCTTCAAAAACTTTAGCAATTCCTTTATCTATACCAGTTTTTGGCATCCACCACCCAGTGATGTACATGTCTGCTTCATTTCGTTTATCCATTTGAACACTGTCTTTAGCAAGTCCAGGTTTGATTTTTACATCATACTTTCCAATCAAATTAAATTGTCCTTGGATAATTTCAGCAACTTCTTTGATCGATGTTGAATGGAATGAAGTGATATGAAGAGGATCTTCTGGTTTAAAGTCTGTATAGGACTGCATTACAATCTCAAGAGCTTCACAACAATCTTCAGCATAAAGGAACTGACGCTCCTCTGTGCCGTCGGTAAGCATTTCAAACTCACCTTCTTCAAATCCTCTACGGATAAAATCGGTGATGACATGAGATTTCTCATGATCTTTTTCAATACCATACACATTCCAGAACTTAACTGTGAGTCCTTTCAATGCAGTAGTATAAAGTTCTCCAACTCTCTTCATCACACCATAAGGAGAGTAACTCATGTTACTCATCTGAGATGATGCGAATACAAATCGCTTATTATATTTTTCAATTAACCCAAAAGCATTTGCCATCAGGCGAGTATTATTATTAATGAATTGGAAAGTGTGTTGATACTTTTTCAAGTAACGAGAACCTCCAACATCAAATGCAAGGAAGAACACAAAGTCTGCATCTTTGATTGCATTGTCAAGATTATGATTAGGAATCTGAGTCATATCTTCATCATGACTGCGAGCAAAATCAAACTCAGTTACTTCATGATTTTTATCACGAAGATATTCTGTTAGATACGCACCGATTTGTCCAGATGATCCAAGAATGGTTACTTTCATTTTAAATAATTTTCCCAAATAAAATCTTCTAATACTTCCATTTTTTTTACTCTTTCGAGATTATCTTTTATCGCATCCATCTTATTATAGTAAATATCATCAGATATGTCAAATTCATCTGTCAATTCAATAATTCCATCCATATTAAAATGATTGCCAATATCTGGAGCACCAAGATAAACTGGAATGGTTCCTGTGGCAAAGCAATCTAAAAGTTTTTCGGTGAAATATGTTTCATATTGTCCATTCTCAATGGCAACGGAAAACATATAATCACAAAGACCTTCTTCCTTATCTTCAATCTCATTAAATCCACGACCGTATAGATCAACTTGATCACCAATACGTTCCACCCATTCCAAACGTTTTACATGCCCTTCACACATTCTTTTGTTTGATGCAATCATAGAAATCATTTTAGATTTCTCATAAATTTTCGGTTCTTTAATCCAAAACCCCTGTGCAGGAACCCACTTATACTTATCGCCTAGGGCGAGAAGTCTTTGATCGTGAGTAAAAATAATATCGTAAGTATTCTCTATAATCTGTCTATTTTCAATAATACTTTCAACAAGTCCTCGCTTAATATATTTTGATTCTAAAAGCCAAAGATATTTAAGTCCCTTACGATTATCATTAATACCATGATTAATAGTATCATCGATGTAAAAAGTTCCTTCCGTAGAAGAATTATCATTAACCCATTCAAGAAATTTTGATTCTTTTCCGTGAACAGAATATCCTTTGTTTCCATTGGTAAGATGAGTAAATGTATTACCTACCAAATTATATTTTACTCTTCCCATTTTTTAACCTCCCAATAAGAATCCCACTCCTTTTCACCCTTCGGTATATCTTCTTCTTTAACAATTCTTCCATTTTGGCTTCCAAGAGAAGCATGGAAAAATGTAAAGTTATCAGATAGAATTTTTTTAAATCCACTAAACTGATTGTCAAGATCTTCATAAATCTGAATACCATCTCCATGTGTTTCCAAGAACATCTGGTGGATATTACTCGTATCGATAAAGTCTTTTTTGAGGGTTTTTAAGATAGTTAAATCACTACCTTGGGCATCCGAATAATAAAAATCAATCTTATTAACTCCCTCTTTCTTCAAAAATTTAGAGAGATTAATTACATCAATTTCAATTACTTTAAATACTTCTTGCGTAAATCCTTCCATAGATTTCTCTTCTTCAGAGGCATCAGCCAAACTAGAAGAAACTCTATTTGGAGTTACATAAAGTTTACTCTTTCCATCAAAATCAGAACAAGCAGCATTTACTAGAGTAACCCACTCAAACTTAGCAAACTTTGAACTTAATGTTGCGAAAGTTTCTGGATCTGGTTCAAACGCATAAACTCTATCAAACTGTGTATACAGTTCAGATAGTGACGTGCCTTGGTTTGCACCAACGTAAACTAATACTGTATTTCTTTCCATTAGTTAAATGCTCAAATAAATTACACTTAAATTCACTTATTAAGATTGTCCGAAAAAAGTAGTATCGGATACTGCTCTATCATCAATATAATAATCAGCTGTAGGTTTGCCAAGATGAAGTTCGTGAAATTTACATCCCCACTCTTTCAACTGGTTGTATGTGAAATCATAAAATTCTTTATGAGCCAACATGCGGGAATTTTTATGTCTACCCATCCCTCTAGCAGTTAAGTATATGATAATGTGTCCTTCATCATACAGTCTATTTATTTTGCCAATTCTATCCTCGATTGGCAGTGCTCCTGTATATCTAGTATCCTCGGTTTTGCCAGGGATACAGATAGTTCCATCGATATCAACTACATATCTTTTATATGATACTGACATAGACTGCCTCAGTTAATCCAAGAAGCAAAGTCGTTCATAAAACCGTTGTACGACTCGGTGGTTTTGGGGTGAGAAACCATCTCTTTGATAACAGGAAGTCCCGTGGTAACAATGTCAGCACCATAGTCCCATGCATCACACACGTCTTGCTGAGTACGAATGCTACCAGCGATGATTTGAGTATCCAAACCATTCTCCCTGATGTATTGTTTGGTGCGCCGCAGAGCACGCTCTACATCTCCACCGTGCTGCTTGAGACGGCAATAGAACAATGAAACGTACTTTGCACCAGCTGACGCACAGTGGATGAGTTGCTGCTCACTATAACAAATAGTGGCATTAATTTTCACACCTTCGCGGGAGCAGGTTTTAATTGCACGCAACTCTTCAAATCCAACAGGAATCTTCACATACAAGTCTGGACACACTGAAGAAAACTTTTCATAGATTTCACATGCTTGCTTTACGATTGCATCGTATCCTTCGGCAAAAACTTCCACACTCAGGGATAGTTTTTCTTCACCACAATATTCAGCAAGCCTCATGATCAGTTCATCAAAACTTCCTTGAGGTTCTTTTGCGATGATTGATGGGTTTGTGGTAACACCCTGAATAACACCCATGTCATTTGCAACCTTAATCTCATCAAGGTTGGCAGTATCAGCAAACAGATAATTCATTCTTCAGTAAATACGTAGGTTTTTCCGTCTTCGACGATATTAGAATCAGTATCATCGTCTTTATTTGACCATTCTATCACAACAGTATCCTCCAGTGCAATACGCATATGCATAAGTCCAGGGGGAATATGGAATACATCTCCCGCTTCTAGAATGAGAGATTTATTCTTGGCGCGTCCAATTCGCATACCAACTTTAAGTTTTCCAGACTGAATATAGTAATATTCGTCCTTCTTTACATGATATTCCATACTGCTCTGAGTACCTGCTTTCATGAATACTTCTTTTAGAGTAAAGTCTTCAGTAGCAAATACTGTAGTTATGTATCCCCAGTATTTTTCCCTCTTTTCTTCACACTTAAGAACTGGAGGGAGATCCTGTCTTCCATAACTATTGTCCGTAATACTTGTTGATTCCATTCTTTCGCTCAAAGTGTTTTGTGTAAAGTTCTCTACTCAATCTACATGGTTGAATATTAGAATTGATTGAGGTAGTATAGTATGCCATTTCAGCAATCTCCTCCAACACTATAGCACATTCTAGTGTTCTTTTTGGAGAATCTGAAAAAACCATAACACCATGCCCAGGCAATAAAATTGCTGGGATGTTCAATGGGTTTATCTTTTTGGTTTGATAAAAATCAACTACACATTGTCCAAGATTTTTTTCATATTCATCCAACTCATCCTTTTCTAGTTGTCTAGCAACTGGAATATCGGAGATAAAATAGTCTGCATGAGTCGTCCCTAAAATAGGAATTGGTCTTAATGCTTGCGCCCAAGAAGTGGCAAACTTAGAATGACTGTGAATAATAGATTTTATTTCTGGGAATGCCTTGTAGATTTCTAAATGAATTGCAGTATCTACAGATGGTTTCATGCCAGAAATCAACTTCCCACTGTAGATATCTACAATGCAAAGTTGACTGTAAGTTAACTCAGAGAAATTAACTCCCGATGGTTTGATAATAATGTTTCTACCATCTTCTGAAATGACACTAGCATTACCCCATGTCAACTTCACCAAGTTATTTTCCTTTAAACTTTTATTCAATAATAAACAATCTTCAATTTCCTTATTCATACTTCGATGCCACAAATTCAGATGCTTTTTTATTTGCAAAATCTGGATCGCCAGTTGCTAAAAGAGCTGCGTAAAAACAATCTCCTGCACCAATTGTATTTACCACCTTTTCTAGAGGGTATGCTGGGTAAGAAACACCATTAAACTCACACCCTTCAGAACCTTTTGTTATACAAATATTTGTCTTTCTGGAAGTGTGCTTTGCCTCTTCTTCATTACAAACAATATAATCAATATCAAAATACCTATTGTAATTTGATTCTCTACTGGATATTTGAGAAGAAGCATACGTTATCTTCCCAGAATCAGTGGCATGTTTGATAAACGTATCTTTAATAAATCCGCATCGATAGTCGGCAAATGCAATTATATCATATTGCCCTATATCAAAGTTTTCCAAAAAAGATTGAGAGTACTCTTCATTGACAGCATTGACTTGAAGGTGTTTATACATCGAGTCTCCGTGCTTTACCCAGTATCTGGTTTTTTTATTTTCTCTACCCTGATAAAAATTCTTAACTGTTAACCCATAAAATCTTTCTATGGTTTCAACGTGATCATAATCAACTGAAGTTGCAAATGTAACATCTCTTCCAAACTGAGCAAGAAACTTTGCGACATTTGCTGCTCCACCATAATCATAAAAATGATTATAAGGAACTGTTTTGATAGTTGGAGATTCTAGGGACAGTCCGCAAGCTTTCAATTCTACTGTTTCATCAATGATGGTATCTCCAACCACCAGATACTTCATCTTTTCTCGCACGTTTCTAACTCCCTAATCTTGTGCATAGTATTAGTGGTGGAATAATTTCCAACTAAAGGATACACCTTGATTTGAATGTTTTCGGGAATAACATCTCTTTCTCTAACCTCAGCAGCAGTCCACTCAGAACCCTTAACAATAACATCTGGAGAAAGTGTTTGATAAAAACCTTGTAGTTCTTCGGTGGAGTCAAAAATTACAACTTCATCAACATACCTATTCGTTTCCAAAACCTTACGACGATCTTCCTCATTATTAATTGGACGACTATCACCTTTAAGTTCTTTGACACGACGATCAGAATCAATCGCAACAATTAATTTGTTACCTTGAGCTTTGGCAAACTTAAGAAGTTCAATGTGTCCCTTGTGCAAAATATCAAAGACACCGTTTGTGAGAACAATACCGGTATTGATATCAATCTTAGTTACTCGTTTGATATGACGACCTTCACCCCACGCTTCATTCAACCACATGGTTGACATCTCACGCATTTCAATCTGAGAGGACAACCAGGTTCCCAGACAGAGGACGTTAGAGTCATTGTGTTCTCTGGACTTAACAGCAGTCAATTCGTTGTGAGCGAGCACAGCACGCACTCCAGCAAACCGATTGGCAACGATGCTCATACCAACACCAGTGCCGCAAATTAAGATGCCCCTATCTGCTTCTTTACTACCAACAATTGTGGCGAGTTGTGCTGCATAATCCACATAGTCAACACTAACATCCGAAGTATAAGGTCCAATATCAATAACTCTATATCCTTCTCCTTTCAGATAGGTTTTAAGTTGCTGCTTGTTCTCAACTCCATTGTGATCAGAAGAAATAATAATAGTTTTCATTTTAATTTGGGTGTAATAATAAGATATCCTTGATCTCTTAGATCAACTTCAAAGTTATGCGTCTTTTCAAATCTTT
>Ga0208019_1001189_pt1 | contig 13924 bp, 26 predicted proteins | sample CB_VirMetaG_5_FD_184540 | JGI IMG/M metagenome (GOLD analysis project Ga0208019, IMG submission 184540) | Freshwater to marine saline gradient viral communities from Chesapeake Bay - CB_1508_1D Viral MetaG (SPAdes) (version 4) | ecosystem: Environmental > Aquatic > Marine > Coastal | place: USA...
GTAAACGTCCTTCGCCATGGACAGCCAGATCTCGCCGCAGCGGCGCATCGCCTTCGCCATGTTGGTCATGTAGATGAAGGTCTGCATATCCAAACGGGTCTGGATAAGTTCAACAGCCTTGCCGGAGATGTTGCTGACCATCTTCTCGGCTTGCTGGTTGTTGCCAAGGATCTCGGCCATGTCCTGCTCGGTCAATTGCAGGAGTGCAGCCATTGCAGGCGGGATTGCAGGCGACTTGGTGTAAGCCACAGGGCCGTTGATCTGCGTCTCGCCATTCGAGCCAGTGATCGGATTGACCAGCAGATAGGGATAGTTCCGCAGGTTGTCCTCGGCCCACATGATCTGATGACCAGCGACCTGCTCAGGCACAAGGATGGGCTTCTCAACCGACGAAAGCGCGCTGATCTCGCCTAGCTTCGAAAGCTGCATATTCTTGAGGCGCTGAGGGTCTTTCGCCAGACGCACGTGGCCCATGCAACGCTCGACGTTATCGACAAACCAACGCTTGCCGTAGAACGGAACGATGGGGATGTTCTTGCCAGCGATGTAGCCAGCATCCTCCAGCACCTTGCCACCGCTCATGATGTACTTGCGCACCTTGCGGCGCTTCACACGCTTCTGGCGCACCTCAATCGTGCCGACAGCAGCGAGGGTTTCTTCTAGCGTCTCGTCAGCATTGAAGTCCGACTGCGAGTAACGCTCTTCCTCGCCGGTCACGGTCTGAAAGATGCGGATGGTCTCGCGCACTTCCTCAACCTTGTAGTACTCAGCGACGTACACAACGTCAGGCGTGAGCCAGTCGAATTCGTACTGGTGGATCTCTTTCGGCCACGTGGTTGGATCGTCACCCCATTCATCCATGTAGGCATCGCGGGTCATCGAATAGAGGACGAAGCAATACTTGGCGTCAGACTTGTCTTGGCGCTTGGCATCAAGGTCAAAGAACACGGAGCTGTCAGCGTCGTAGATCGGCTCGATCCGGATGCGCTGCTTTTCGTTCTCGTCGTCCTCGTCGTCCTCATAGACGTTGCGCAGTCGCCATGCACCGAAGCCACCGCCAACGCCTTCCTCGAACGCATTGTCGTAAGCTTCCTCTGCAACGCTGTCTTGCTCATCGGCACGGAACAGACCATTGCAGGTGTTCGCTAGATCGTCGTCCTGCGCACCGTCCTTGCTGATGAAGTCAACGGCGATGCGGTTGTTGCGGTATTCGTTGATGATGCGGATAACGCTCAGGTGGATTTTGTTCACCTCAAAGCGCGGCTTGTTCTCGAACTGGTCGCCAAGCGGGCCTTCCCACTGCGCACCAGCGAGCGAATAGAAGCGACGGTCTTGTAGGCACTGAAGGCGCTCATCCCGCAGCGCAGACTGACAACGGTCGAATTCAGCCATTCCCGTAGCGTGAACGCTGTTGAGCCGTTGTTCTCTAGTCGGACGAGCCATTCATCACCACCTGTTTAGCGTAGCCATTGGCTGGAATTCGACAGGCTTTTTTGGTGCAGCCCGTCTAACTGCCTCGCACGCATAGCGAAGCGCATCTATAACATGATTGTTCTTATCTTCCAAGACGGGCAGAATTTTGTTTGTCAAGGGATCTGTCTTGTAGCTGTAGAGCGTGAGTTCATCTATCGTGTGCGTGCAGCGCGGATGGACGATGATGTCGTAATTCTTCAGCCATTCAATGCCTTCCTCGACCGAGTTAGCGCCTTTGACGGCACGCATGATCTTCGGGAAGCCGTTCTTCTGCATATGGCTGATGGTTTCAGGGCGGGAGCTATCCGCAACAATCGGCCACTTCTCAGCCTCTGGGATCGTCAGGAATAGCTCTGGCGTGTTCACGATCTCGCAGCCGACCATGTAAGCTTCGTGGTCAATGTAGAGATTGCGGCCAACCAAGTGGCAGCGGATCAGAACCGTGGGGTCGCTGGCGAAGCCCCAGTCAGCGCCGAAGCGGTGAATTGCGTCAGCCGGTGCGTCAAACTCCTCGACCCGCCAGTTGCGGAACACGCGGCCCTCGCTGTTGGAGATATAACCGCCGAGCCAGATGTGCGTGTACTTGTCCGGATCGCGGGCGCGGTCAAACTCCATTTCAGCACGCAGCACATCGGGGAACCAAGGATTGTCCTTGTAGTTCACCTCCCGCACGATGGAGCTTGGCGGTGGGGTTTCGCCACGCAGCAGCGCATCAATCGGGTCGGTTGCCTCTCGCGGGTTCCATGTGAACCAAAGCTCCGAACCGGGCTTGCGGATCGTCGGACGGAGCAGATCAAGCGACCGCTGGCTGAGTGATTGCGCTTCTTCCACCCATGCGCAGTCGTAGCCTTCTAGCGACTTGATGCTGTCGCTTGTGTGGTTCTGCATCCCTTGGAAGATGATGAGACCGTCACCGTGGCGGGACTTGATCTGGCTCTCCTGCACCTCGAAGTAGTCCTGCACGCCTAGCTGCTCGATCTTGAGTTCCAGCAGGCGCTTGACAGACTGGGCGAGGGACTTCTGGATTTCACGCACGCAGACAGTACGGCGGCGCTGATCCATTACGTGCGCTTCAATTACCGCTTCAGCGAAGGCATGGGACTTGCCCGAACCGCGTCCACCGTGCGTGCCTTTGTAGCGTGCAGGCTGGAGGAACGGCTTGAACCATCGCGGGGTTTTAATCGTCAGCGTTGCCATCGATCACTTTGCGCACGATCTGGTGCATCATGTTGCCGCTGACATTGAGCTTCGCAGGCTCGTTGTAACCGTGCATTGCATTCAACTCTCTGACCGCTGCGACCTTTACCGAGCCGCTGCCTTCCTTATAGGCTTGCACAAGTGCCTTGACTGACATTTCGCGTGACCAGAGTTGTTTTTCTTGCACGGCTTCACGCAACTCAGCAATCCTTGCGGTAATCTTGCTGTTCTTCATCAGCTTCGAGGCCAGCGGATAAATCGTGTTATCCTTCATGCGGTCGGCATCATACGCAGCGCGATACGCATCAGCCTGCCCCAAGCCATCAGCAATGCCTTGGCAGAATGCTTCTTGCTTTGCTGTGAGTTTAACGTGAGGCATCAAACGGCTCCCCCGTCTCAGCATGGATGGCTTGCTTGCCGGTGAAGTCCTGCCAACGCTTGATGATTACATCGCAATATTTCGGGTCAAGTTCCATGAGGTAAGCATTGCGGTTGGTCTTCTCACAAGCAATAAGGGTTGAACCGCTGCCACCGAATAGGTCAACCACGTTTCGCTTATCGACTAATGAATAATAATCAAAAAACCAATTAACAAGCTCAACTGGCTTTTGTGTTGGATGCACTCTCTTTTTGTCATGTTCTTTTGCCATGCCAAATATGCCAGCCCATTTTACACGCGCAAGCATCCTTTTATGTCTAGCTTTTGACCAACATAACTCAAAAGTTGAACCGAACATTTTATCAGCTGATTCATCACCACGCTTATCCCAAACAACCCATGAACCAGAATTCCTATCAGGAATTAAGTCTGCATAATAATCAGCGCCCCACAAGAATATTTCTTTACAATAATCGAAGGCGGTTAAGACAGTATTGATAAATTCAGGGTTAAAATCTTCGTGGTCGCCCTTTACGTTGTCGTATTTAGCGCCGCCTGATATACCATCAAACTTTGACTTCATGCTCGAATAATCAGCGTCCAAAAACATACCATAAGGCGGGTCGGTAAACACCATATCAGCCTTCACCCCATCCATCAGCTTCTCAACCGCATCAATGCTCGTGCTATCCCCACACATCAGCCGATGCCGCCCCAGAACCCAAACATCGCCCTCAACGGTGACGGGCTGCTCCGGCACTTCTGGAACAGCGTCCTCGTCGGTCAGCCCTTCGGTCGGCTCAGGCTCCAGCAAGCCATCAAGGAACTTGTCATCGAAGCCAAGCAGGTCAACGTCGAAGTCCTCTAGCTTCAGCCCCTCAATCTCGGCCTTCAGCATATCCATGTCCCAGCCTGCGTTTGTGGCAAGTTGGTTATCTGCAATCACGAGCGCCTTTTGCTGGGCCTTAGTAAGATGATCAATGCAGATGATAGGAACTTGATCCATCCCTAGCTTACGAGCCGCCAGAAGCCTCCCGTGGCCCGCGATGATGACATTGTCGCCATCGATCAGTATCGGGTTAGTCCACCCGAACTCTTTAATGCTTGCGGCGATCTGCGCCACCTGTTCGTCGCTGTGCGTTCTGCTGTTCGCTGCATATGGGATCAGCGCGTCAACGCTCTCCATGTCAATTGATAAATCACTCACCTTTTGGCCTCTACCATTATCCGAATGTGCGAGATAGTTGTTTCTCTGTTTAGCAGCACCTTTCCCGCCTCTCTGAGTAAGTCTTTGGTCGGGCCGTCCTCACATCGGCTTGCCGCTAGGATAAGCCTGTCGGTTAGATCGTAAACGTCAGCCGAGGTGTATTTGGTTGGATGCTTATCCATCGTGCGCTTCAATGTCTTGGATCGGCAGCAACATCCATTGCTCATTGATGTAATTCATCACAGCGATCCCGCCTTGCATCCATGGGCCGTCATCCTGCTCGCCATCTCTAATCTGGCGAATAAACTCTTGGTTGCCATGCGTCTCCGCAACTAGGTCAGCGACAATGCTTCTTAAATCTTTCAGGGTCATTTCAACTGTCCCTTAAGTGCTTTGGTTCAAACCCGTTTAGCATAGCTTCAAGGGCTACTGCAACAGGGCCACTAACTGGAACATCTCCAGCCTCCCATCGCCTGACCTTTCGGCCTCCGTTTTGCGGGCTGAGAAGTAGGGCATCAGCCAACTCATTGACTGTCAGCCCCAGCTTTCTCCGCGCTGCTTTAGCGGTTGCGCCATTCATCTCTGACATCTCTTTCGTGCGCTATTGAAACCCAGAGCGCGGTAATCGCGAACACTCCGAAAACAAACCATTCTGCTGTCATCTCAGTTCTCCTAATTGGCGGGCCACTTTAGCCCCGCGCTTCAATAGCCGCTGGATACCGAAATATCTAAAGGGTGTAAAGCACTTTTTCCACCTTTATCGGTTTTCAGGATTGGCCCCTTGCCACTGTATGATGTCGCCTGCGCTTTCACCATCCGGCCAAGGCTTCCAACGCCATAGGCTGCTCTCAGTGTAGCGAACGATCCAGCCCTGACGCAGCTTGATGTCTACGAACTCGTGAGGCGGCTTTCGACCCCTGTTAATCGGCACTGGTGTCCTCTTTACAATATATGATTGCCTCCGCTTTAGTTGCTAGGCTGCCAAGCTGGACACCTGTTATATCGCAATAATGCAAGATGTCGATCAGCACATCTTCAAGCGCGATGTTGTGTCTAGCCAAGCCCCTCATGTTGCCAGCCCAGTTGTGCAGCAGGTCATCCATCAAATCGGCACTAGCCATCTCAAGCTGCAATAGCTTTTCGAGAGAGCGAATGCGTCCAACCAAATCGACAGCGGTATCCATGCGGGCAGTATATCACCGCCCGGCGATCAAAGGAAATCCTCTGGCTTTCTGATTAGTGCATCGACCCTCTGGCTCCCTAACTTCCTTGGCTCTTCAGTAGACCCGTGCCACTCTCTCAAGAACCTGTCAGCGGATCGGTAGCTACTTGTCTCCAGTTCGCGCAAAATGGTTGGCAGTATCTGGCCGTGGTAAGTGCATTCACGCCGAGCCGTTCTGCAAGCTGCGTTCAACCTACTGCGTGACACGCCAGAAATTTCAGCTGCCGCCACAGTGAGCCATTCAGTTGCAGCGTCATCGCTCATGCTAACGGGCCTGACCAAAGCTAGGCAAGCCGACAGCTGGCTAATGATTTCGCGCTTCGTAATGGTCGATGGCTCGTTGCGCTGCTGTCGCAGTGCCACTGACTTGGGTTCGTTGCTTTCCATTTCTTCTCTCCTTCACTTCGTAAACGTCAGCCCAACACGCATTCGTTGATTGATCTAGAACCTCTGCTACATCTTGCCCATCGGCCCGCATCTTTTCAAGTTTGGTCAGCAAGTTCTGAACCGCCCTGTCTGTCATTGGCTTCATGGTGGCGTTCCGCATATTAACAAAACCCACCCAAGCATCCAAAGGCAACCAATCAGGCCAGTCTCGCGTGCGTGTATCTCTAATAGTAATAGTGTTATTATCTGGTATAGGTTTGCCCTTCTGGGCAATTCCATTTGCCCTTGAGGGCAGATGCTTCTGCCCCTGAGGGCATAAGTCAGCATACCACTTGGTGCGGTCATACTGCTTGCTGTTGAAGTTGCCAGAGAGCACAAGGCCAGCGTCCTCCAGCTTCTGCAACGCTATCCGTATCTGCTTAATAGTGAACTGCGGATAAATTTTGCGCCAGCCCTCAACGCTGTTGTAAACCCACGCACGGCCCTCATGGATATTGTGGCCGTTGCCCTCGTTGGTAGCGCACCAGAACTGAATGCCGTGATAGATGGTAGCCGCATTAACCCCAAGCTCCACAGCAATGTCACCGTCATAAGAATAAATCATTGGCCCACTCCCTTGCTTGAATTGCAGGGGCGGCAAAAGGTCTGGAGGTTGTCCAGATCATCACCACCGCCAGCCCAGACCTGCTTGATGCTCATCTTGCCTTCCTTATTCCGTTTGCCTATAATAGCTCCTGCGCGTTTTCCTCTCCTTCCGCGCAAGGGCCAAGTTGAGCAGAACCACTCTGTTCCTTGGCCCTTTTTTCTGCCCGTTGTATTCTGTAGTCGTGCTGGGCGACCCCGTGCATGACAGTGGTGTGATCCCGATCCATCATCCGACCGACTGCGCTATACGAAAGCCCGCAATTCAACAGCGCCGAATAGCAATGCTGCCGTGCGACAACATGATAGTGGCTTTTGTTGCGACCAACCATGTCAGCGTAGGTAAAGCCATAAGCCTTGGCTACAGTATTGATCAGGTTTTTGTAGCGGTCTTTGGGTGTTACGTTCACCACTTGCCCACACTCCAGACAAACATTCATTCAAACCTCCTTGAAAATCAAATCATCGTAGAGAGCGACGAAGACCGCTCGACGTAGCGGCCAGTCTCTAGCCGCAAAGCCCTTGACCTCTTCGACAACAATGCGGCCCTGCTCATCTTTATAGCGAAAGTCTGCGGTGTAGCCGACACGCCTTCCGTTTTTGTGAGCGAGAGGCTTGCCGTTAATCTCAAACCAAAACTTTGGCTGTTGCTCAAGGTCGCTAATTTTGCCTGCTCGCTCCATACCAGACAAGGCATCGCATCTCGCCGCCTCTTTTTTTGAGCCGTGAGTGTGTCCATCAGCGCAGTTAGCTTTCTGCGCTCCATACTTATTGCCGAACCTCATTGATCGTTGCCTGCACCTGTAGATACTTCTCCAACGATGGCACACTATGACCATTGCGCCAGTTTGACAACGTGGCTCTCGTTACGCCGCTCATGACGGCCATTTTCTTCATTGAAACGCCAGCATCAGCCAGATCGTCAAAAAGCTGCTCAACAGCTTGCTTTGTATAAGTCATCATTATCCTTTCTGTGTTTAAGATGGGCGCTCCATAAAACACTCTTGACAGTGGTGTAAACCCTACTTATCACATTTTTTGCGTTACGAAGGAGAAACACATGACGCATCTAAACCAACGGCAAGTGATAGACAGCGAACAACGCGCATCTGATATGTGGCGGCTGGCGGATGGCTTTAGCTTGCAGGAACCATCTTTAATTCAGCACAATGCGGCAGCTATTTCAGAAACAGTTGAAAAGCTGCAATTCGCTTTGGCTCAAATTTCTGCGAAGGAGAAAATCAATGGCCGTTCACGCTAAACTTAACAAGGCCCGCCTCGCCTTTCACGCAATGCCGTTGAAAAAGTCGGGTCACAACTCGTTCGCGGGCTATCGGTATTTTGAACTTGCGGACTTCCTTATTCCTGCCTTGCAGATATTCGATGACTTCGGATTGTGCGCGACGATTAGCTTCAGCGATGCTTACGCCACGATGACAATTGTGGACATTGAGGACGGTTCGCAGATCATCATCACCAGCCCGATGGGATCAGCAAGCCTCAAGGGTTGCCATGAAATTCAGAACATTGGCGCGTGTGAAACTTACAGCACCCGCTACCTCTGGACTGCTGCACTTTGCATCGTAGAACATGACGCACTGGAAGCCACGACAGGCAAGGTTGAACCGCAATCCAAAGGCATGAGCGATGCGGACTTTGAGGCGCTGCAATCACTCGTTGACTCAACACAGACAGACGCAGCCGCGCTTTGTAAGCACTACAAAGTCAAGTCACTGCGCGATCTGAAACCAAACGACTACAAGGCTGCCCTTGCTGTCCTACAGAAAAAAGCGAAAAAGTAATGACAGAGAACATTGAACAGCGAAGCGATGAGTGGTTTGCTGCTAGGTGCGGATCAGTTGGCGCAAGCCAGATTTTCGATGTCATGGCGACCACGCGATCAGGCACTCCGACTGCTGGCCGATCCAATTTGAAAGCCAAGCTGGTAATTGAACGGCTGACAGGCACACAGGAGGATGGGTTTAAGTCTGCCGCTATGCAGTGGGGTATCGATCAGGAACCTAACGCCAGATCGGCTTATGAGGCGCATACAGGCGAATTTGTTACCGAGGCGGGTCTTTACTGCCACCCGGTCATTGATGGCACTCACGCCAGCCCTGACGGGCTTGTAAACGATGATGGGTTGGTTGAGATCAAGTGTCCGAACAGCGCCACCCATATTGAAACGCTCAAGACTAGCAAAATTGATCGTCGCTATATCTTACAGATGCAATGGCAGATGGCTTGCGTAGAGCGCCAGTGGTGTGACTTCGTGAGTTTCGATCCGCGAATGCCGCTGCACTTGCAGCTTTTTGTGCAACGTGTGGAACGCGATGATAAACTAATCCAAGAGATCGAAGCCGCCGTGGCTGAATTCTTGACCGAGGTGGCTCAAGATGTCGAAGCCCTGAACAAAATAGGAGAGTGAGATGAAACAGAATGAACGATTGTTAGAACACCTCAAACACTTCGGCAGTGTGGAGCCTATGCAGGCATGGACACAACTCGGCATTTACAGGCTGGCATCGCGTATTTGCGAACTGCGTCAGGACGGCCATCCAATAAAAAAGAAAATGGTGTTAATGACGAATCGCTGGGGCGAGGAAGTCCGCTTTGCACGATATACGATGGAGATGGTCAATGACTGACATTGAAATGGATGATGCAATTGATGCAGCGATGAAAAAGTGGCCGCTGTGACATTGCCTCCGCGCATTCCAAAGAAACCCAAGCGAGCAAGTCGCTGGCGTAGTCAAGCACATTGCAATTTTGTGCGAGGCCATGCTTGCAGCACTTGCGGATCAATGGTTGCAATCGAAGTTGCTCACGTTAGGATCGGGTCAGGCGCTGGCATGGCGCAAAAGCCGAACGATTGGTCAACAGTCAGCTTGTGCAAGGAGTGTCATCAAAAACAACATAGCGTTGGCGAAAGGACGTTCTGGGATAACTACCAGATTGACCCGATTGAACTCGCTGAAGCGTTCGCCAAAGCAAGCCCAAAGGCGGCAGAGATACGAGCCAGAAAGGCAGAGAAGTGAAGGAGAACTGGAAACCAATTAGTGAGCAGTATCGTCTAGCAGCGCAGGAATGGGTTGAACTAGATGCGGCTGCTCGTATGCTGGACGAAGGCAAGAGCGCCTTCATCGCGCAGCAAATTAACTCGATGGGCGATATGCCGCACTCTAAAGCCGACAGAGTGGTGAGAGCGTCAAAAGCCTATGCGGACTACATCAAGAAAATGGTGACAACGAAAACCATAGCCAACAGGCAAAAGGTTGAGTTGGACTATCTAAAAATGCGGCACATGGAAAACACCAGCGCCGAAGCAAACGCTAGAAGCGAAAGGAAGTTGTAATGAGTAATCGTTTTGATATTTGCACACCACGCCCAAAGAAAGACGGGGGCAGCTATTGGGTCAAAATCGGATCGGCATGGCAGGGTGACAAGGGCATCCAGCTTGTCTTTGACGCACTGCCTATTCCAGACAGCGAGGGCCGCTGTGTCGCTAACCTGTTCGAGCCTCGCAATCGTGATGACCAGCATCGCGCTAACCTAAGCCGTGGTCAGCAGCAAAACACATCACGCCGCGAATTAGACGATGAGGTTCCGTTCTGATGTCGAGGGCAGTAAACCTTGAGCAGTTGAAAGACGTAGTGTCAAAGCTGAAAACAGCGGAGAGGGTTGCGAATTACTATCACTGTTCAAGGGACGTTGCTGAAAGGATGATTGTGCTGGCGCAAAGGTCGGCAGCATCACAGGCGGCTAACCCTACAGTCTTGACCAAGACCACCCGACCTTCGTCATTCAATCCTAAATCTGACCCGCTAGAATGGTCGTGGCAAAAGCAGAAAATGGACATGGAGAATGGAAGCCGCAACCTACTGATAGCAATGCTAATCGAAGGCCGACACTGGCTGTCAGACGATCAGGCCACAAAGAAAGCGCGAGAATTGGGTCTTATTCCCTACCCGCGAAATTGCCGAACGCTATGCGCCTCACATGATTAACCCCAAAATCACCGAGGCTCGCGTTGGTGTTATCGTTGAAAACGATGGATACAAAACAGCCTAACCCCAAGGGGCTTCGGCCCCCACCATTTAAGGAGAGATGAGATGGCAGACAACTGTCAAGAGCAACTGCGCGAACAATGCGCGAAGATTGCAGGGCAAATTGAAACTGGCGAGTATGATTTCGATCCTGAGTATAGCGACGATCAAAGTCCGAATGCGTTTGACTATTTGAGCGGTGCTTTAGAAATTGAGTATGTGCGCGACAGCCAAGGCAGCTATTGCGGTGCAATCGTGCTTGTCGCGTTCGGTGGGCCTAACATCTGGATTGATACGCGCTGGCAAGAAGTTCGCGGTGCATGGTGGGGCAATAGTTGCACTGTGCCATATCATCGCGATGCATTAGGGCTAGATGATGCCCTAGAAGAATTGATGTGATGCCAACCAAGGAGAGATGAAATGGCACACAGACTAAACATAGGCCCAAAAACACCAGCCGAATGTGGCTCCGCTGATGCTTATTACAGCGGAGGCCGATGGTATGGATACAAGCCGCACTGCTATCGTGATAGTGGATATGTTCCTGATTGCGATATGACAGACAAGGAACTGCGTGAGTATCGTGAGGCATTCTTTGCGCAAGACGATGAGAAGGATTGGGGTCGATGATTATTGGAGCAGCAAAACCACAGCAGCAAAGACGGATCAGTTCAGATAACGCTTGGCCTTTACGTCGAGCTGATGGCAGAACATGGGCCGAGGCCAGCAGGGAGCAAAGCAATGATGGACAAAGAAAGCCCAGCCGGATCGTGGAAGCAGGCGATTGAGTGGATGAGGCAAGTGAAGAATGACGCGCCAGTGGCCGACAGGCCAAACGCCGAAGACTACCGCAATCGTGCGGAACGTGCCGAGGCTGAGTGTAAGGAAATCAGGCGCAAGCTAAATGTGATCGCGGCTATTCTGCGCGATCTATAGCTGCCCGCCAAGCCTCGACTGTCAAGCGATGCTTTACACTGCACTCCATGTAGCGAGCAATCAGCTGGCTTTCCCACAGCGCCCTCTCCGGATCGATGAGCGGGTCGGGAACGTCATCCAGTGGGCGGCAGTTACTCTCTAGGTTGGCCGGTGGCGGCGGCATTGGCGTTATCGATACCGCCTTGGAGCACGCTGACAACATTATCAGGAGCAGCGCAGCTAGGAGCAGGAGCAGGCACTTCACGATAAATCTCGCGGATGCTCGTTCCTCTGCTGGCTCCCAGCCCATCGGCATAATCTCTGAGCGTCTCGTAGGCTCTGGCTTGTTGCTCCAGTTCATCTTGCATCTCCTGTTGGCGCTCTGCCGCCTCTTCCAAAGCGTTCGCAAGTGCAGCATCGCATTGCCAATCCCTTATCTTGTAGCCCGCTGCTAAACTAGCAAGCAAAGCTACGCCAGCGATGTAGGGCATAAACGATCTAAAGATCATTGCTGTCTGCCCCTTTGATCTTGCCCCATTCACGAACCCCAAAAGCCGTAGCGCAAGCCGTAATCACCGCAGCCCAGCCCATCAACTCAACAGGCTGATTGTTCATAAGCGGAAGTGCAACGCCGTTCACAGCGACACTAGCCGCAATACCTACGCAGGTTAGCGGCCTCCACCAGACACGAATTGCTTCACGAACTTTTCCAAACATAAAGCTACATACCACATCGCCACAAAGCCGAACACCCAAACCGAACCAGTGCAGAGTAAGAATACCGCCGCAAAGATCGGCGGCAGGATCACGCCGGATAGTCGCGCCATGGCAATTGCCAATGCGGGCCATCTTTGAAGCTGCGCCAATCGCCACCCCATTCAATTTTCACGCCAACGTCTTGCGCTGCCTTTTTGATCGTAGGAGCAAGGCGGTGATAAATCGGCCAATCCCAAGACACCTTCCCGTCAACAAGCGGAGCAATGTCTACAGCGTGACCTGTCAGGTGGCGTGAACGCAACGTGCGACTAGCGCCAGAGGCTACGAGCTTCCGCTGGCGGCTCATGGTTCTCATGCCCTCCAGAACAGTGAAGTCAATGTCGGTTGTGGCGATGGCCCTGTCCATGACCTTGCGAAGATCAGGATGGATGCCCTCTAAACGCCTGAGGGAGCGCGATCCGAATGAGTATGGCATAAACTACCTCTCGCGCCCTTCTTGCGCTTCACGGGCCATCTGAGAGCAAGCCTCGCGCATTGCTACACCCAAGGCTTCAGCCAGCCTGTCCCTGCGTGGCTGAATACCGAAGAAAGCGAGGATGCGATTGACTAGCATGGGCGAAAAGTAACTTTTTTTGCATAAATCGTCAATTGAGTGTAAAAAGGGCTTTACACCCCCAAGGGATTGGGTTATCTAGGGTGCATAGAAACAAGGAGATATGAAATGCTTTTTGGAATTGAACTTGACGAAAACGGCAACACCGAACCGCTAACCGACAATCGCGCAAAGGCGATGGCCGCAGCACGGCGCAAGGCAATTAAAAACGCCCGCGAATTAGATAGCAACCCACCCGTGCATTTGCTGACGTTCAGCGACAACCAACCAAACGGCAAGCCGAACAACGCAAGTAACGCAATCGGCCAGATGGTTTTTGTTGGCAACACAACGCCCTGGGGTGATAGTGCAGCCATTGAATGGACAGATGGTGTAACCAACGCCTGACCGCCCACACCCTACCCTAACCTCAGAGGGGCCGAAGCCCCTCTTTTTATATGTCCCTCGCGGCCCTTTTGGTTCGCCTGCCCTGATACCAGTGAGCGCAGTCCCTGCACTGTAAACGCTGCACCTGAAAATTTCGTGTGAAAGAGTAACCACGCCTCTGCACATTTAAGGAACCACAAGCCGGGCAAGCCTCGCTGTTGCCAATCCCAAGATGCGGATGGTTTTTAATGTAAGGACGAAGTTTTTTATATAGTTTTTCGGTGAGCTGAGTGTCCTGCTTGTTGTATCGCTCCATCAGGCGCTGGGCCTTCTCGTCGCCAGCCAAAACATCAGTCCATAGCGAATGCCCCTGATGCTGCACTTTGCAGCCGATGCCAAGCAACTGGCTAACATGGTCTAGCTTGTGGCTGTCAAAGCGGAATTGCTGGCGAACCACCTTGTAGAGATCAATGGAAGCCGTAGGCGGCGGTGGCTCCATACCGCTCTTGACGAACTCTCCGCGCATATACTTGTTATCGAAACCATCGTTGTTGTAGCCGCACACCGCATCAGCCTCGTTCCAGAGGTCGTGCATGGCCTGAAGCATTCCCTCGTGGCCGTCCGTCCAATCTGAGTGAAAGTGAACCTTGCTCTTGCCATACCACTTAGCAGCAAAGCAGATCACGCCGCCGAACTCACGAATTTGCGCCAAGCCGAGGTTCTGGTCGCGCATCCCCCAGACTTCCGCAACCATCGGGCG
>Ga0208019_1001190_pt1 | contig 13921 bp, 24 predicted proteins | sample CB_VirMetaG_5_FD_184540 | JGI IMG/M metagenome (GOLD analysis project Ga0208019, IMG submission 184540) | Freshwater to marine saline gradient viral communities from Chesapeake Bay - CB_1508_1D Viral MetaG (SPAdes) (version 4) | ecosystem: Environmental > Aquatic > Marine > Coastal | place: USA...
AGCCTTCCCCGAATTTGAGGAGTTCTACTCTAAACGTTTCCGTTTAGGCACTCGTTTAGCTTCAAGGCAGCTGCTCTACCGAATGAGCTAAGAGGGCATTTATAGTGCGTATTAACTACGCACTTTATTTACGAATTTATTTAGCAATACCTAAATAATTCATAACATTTTCTGGCCATTATGAACGCTCCATACCTGCTGCTTCTGCAACAATAGCAGCTACTTCATCAAGTGATGAACACATTACCTTGGCAGTTTTCCAATCGTCGTTGTCATCACGACCGCTAACTTCTACCATGTATCCGTTATCGTAAAAATATACGTTAAGTGAATCATCTGCTTTTGCAAGTTTATCTGCTAGTTTCATTATACTCTCCTATGAGTTGTTGTTAAAAATCTCGCTCCGACCAGGGTAAGTTTAGTGTCATTCCAAGACATATAATTTGGTACCAGCACCCGGAGTCGAACCGGGACGCCTGTTAGGGCGAGGGATTTTAAGTCCCTTATGTCTACCAATTCCATCATGCTGGCAAGTGTTCCTTACTTTTCAGTAACGCCCACTGGTGCATTAGATACAGCCGGTGCTTCTACTGCAACCGGAGTCTCTGCTACAGGTGCTTCTTTAGTTACACCCATATAAACACCTACTACAACTACTACCGCTGCAACAATACCAATTACTACTTTCAACATTTTAAATTACCTCTTGCGTTAAAGTATGTGCATATTATACACAATTTTTAGGCTGTGTCAACCTGTTTTATAGATATTCTGACTCATAATCAGCAAAAATTCTTCCTGTAACAGCAATGCGAACCTGTCCTGGCTGCACTCCTTCAACAGAATGATATGTATCTGATTTAAAAATATGCCAACGGAAAGGTTCAATTTGATATTCTGCTAACATAGATTCTTGATCATTGGTCCAAAATCTAGTCCACACATCGTCGCCGCCGGTATTAATAACATAATTAAATTTTGTAGTAGTACCTCGATCGAGATGTTTTGGCATATCGGCACTCATTAATTGGAATGCCCAATACATATCCGACGAAATATATCGTTGACACCACGCATTAATTTCTCGATTGTACTCATCCGACCACCGATACCAGGGCATATTTCCTTTGATATCCTTTTTGCGCCACTGACTGTCGTCTTTTGGAAGATGATCAATAAGTTCAGTTGGAATTGGCGGTAAATTAATATATTGAATAAATCTTAAGTTTGACATTTAAAAAGTTCTCCGCTTTACTAGTCGTTGTTCTGTAATTGAATCTGGAATTGTTTGATTGAATATATCAACATTCGTTAGTTCTTTTACCTGATATAAACCATTAACATATATACCCCATGATCTACTATCAATGGATTTTTCGTGTGCTACTACTTTTTGTGTTTGCAATGCGTTTATATTATTTTCATGCCATGATTTCATACGTCCACCTTGAGCATGCGCATTATTAATACAAGTTCTTCCAATGCCTATATTATAGCTGATATATTCTGATTCTGGAGCTTTATTGCTTTGTACTAAGTGTATATAATCCTGATTGTTAATAAAGTTTATATTCTGCTCAAACCAGTTAATAGCCATATGCAATTGTTTAACATGTAATTCCGGAAGTGTTTTACTATAATAAAAATCTTCTATTGGCGATAAACTATTGTCGATCGTGTTGCTATCAACAAAAAATGTATACCAGTCGTTATCTTTAAGCAACAGTTTAGGTTTATCTTTACCCTCAATGAGTCCAACAGATGTTTTGTGCTGATCTGCGGATTTAAGATACGAATCGCTGTATTTAAAAATACTGCCTCTATCCATCCAACGAGTATATCTCATATTAATATGAGTGTTGTATATCCATTGATCTTGATGCTCGGCAAAGAATTTATCACCAAAGTTATATTCTACTGGCAATATAGTAAGTCGAATATCAGGGAAGAAATTCTTCTTAATACTTTTTGCATACTCGATAGCAGTTGGAATTTCCGGATCTGTTAAAAATTTTCTATCAAAGATAATAATTTCATCTAGGCGAATATTGTGTTTAACAAACGTATCTAGTATTGTGGTACTATCCCACCCACCACTAAAGAATAATTGTAACCATCCGTATTTCTCTCTGAGTTCTAGACAACGATATTTTAGTAGGTTGTCCCACGATTCAGTTGGTTCTACAGTAAAGTCAACATGATCCCATATTTCTGGTTGCCAGAAGTAATTTAATTTAGATATATCATTTTTAGCTGCAATTAATGCTTCTACTTTACTAAAGTATCGTTTATTGTTGACTTCGTACCACCCTTTAATCATTAATAATATCCTTTTAGTTCTGGTACCAGATTATATAATTTTGTCTCTCGTATACTATCGTATGCTGTAATTATATGTTTGCATTGCTCCCATTTCAAATTATTGCCGACAATATTCAATCTAGCAACTAAAGCATCGATGCAATTTTGTAAATAGGTATTTTTGTTGTTTAATTTAAAATTTTTTATCTTTTTAATTAATTGTAACTTTAATTCACTGGGAATATGTTCAACTGCAAGTTCATTGGGGTAATGCAAAGTTTCTAGACTAGATTCTGCATTAAATGTAGTCATCCAGTTAATTAAATCGTGAACATTAAAACAATTTAAACTATACACAACCGAATGCAATATTACCTTGGGAAAAATGTCAATGGATGTTTTTACAAGTTTTTCCTTTTTGTTCCAATTTGTTGGCCATCGCAGATATTCATCAAGCTCTTTATACCCGTCAACACTGATTGAGAATAATACATATTTAAATTTTTCTAATGTTCTTAAAAAGTTGTCCTTAACATTAACACCATTGGTATTAATCATTATAATTATATTCTTACTGTATCCTTTATCAACACACCAATTTAAATATTCTAACAATGGTTTACTGAGGGTTGGTTCGCCACCGGTGATCGAAAGCCATTCCAGTGATGGGGTAATATTTTTTAATTGATTAACAGTATGTTGATCCAACGACGTTGTAGTATAACTACTATTTTTAATGTTAAATCTAGATTTAACATTATAGTCCCAATTAAGTTTGTCGTAATCTTTTAAAATGCTTCTACTATAATTTGGATTGCATGAAATACACCTAAGTTGGCATTGATTCCCAACGCTTAATAAAATACCTTTTGGATTTTTCTCTGCACCTATTAGGTCATGCTCGCTAATTTCAGTTTTTCCAAAATAGCGTTCATTTTTGCGCATGCGCATACTAATTTTATTAAGATTTTCTTCATTCCAACAAAGGTCACATTCTGGCAAATTAACATTATTTAAAAAACGAGAGCGAATATTGTTAATATATTCGCCGTTCCAGTGATCACTTAGTGAATGATTGCTAATAGGAATTTTTTGTGTTAATGCTTGATCCTCCTTACAACATAAACTATATTGTAATTCAGGGTTAATATAGATTTCCTGCCACGGAACTGAGCAAAGTTTTGACATATTAAAACGTAAACTTATCGCCTTTGTGCAAGCCAAGCTGTATACTTACTCGAGGTCTTATAATTTCTGATACACCGTGAATGACTTTAGCATTTAAAATAAGCCATCGTTTAGGATCAATTTTAACACTATCGAGTAATGTAAGTTTATTATGGTTTTTAATTTTTGTACCCAATGGATGTTCAAGAGGCGATCCTTCTTCTTGATAGAAACTCGTATAAACATCATTATCGTTGCCAGGGTCAAGATTATAAATTAATGTATAATCACGAGTATAATCGATATGAGGGCTATGACTAACTGGGTATTTTGCTGAATAGCTATATGCAATACCATAACTCGATGCATGATCAACAATATGTTCTTTTAACCAATTTGTAAAAGAATTGTTAAGATCATATCTAGAATATTTTACATTTTTAACTGTTGGATCACCGCGCTCTAAATCGTGAAACACAATTTGTGTTTCCTTCTCAATATCTAATGAAGGAATATTCGTTAAAAATTCTTCTGGAATCGCAGGCAAATCGTCTAGATATTTCCAAAAAATGTTATCCATTAAAGTTCTCGTTCGTAGTTTCCTGTCTCGGGATTGAATTCAATAATACCTGATGTATCTGAAGAGCCAAAATCATACTTAACTTGTTTGTTAGGAATTTCTGCAAGTACATTTTCGTCGTTATGATAAACAACAATAAATTTTCTTGGAACTAAACTTACATTCATACTGGCGTAATTTTCTCCAGTGTTTGATGTAAACGTATCGCCTTCGTTCCAATGTTCGATTAACTTTCCATTGACTTCAAAAAATTGTGCTGTGGCCCAATCATCTAAGAATACCACAGTGCGTTTTAAGTATCCTTTATAATCGTCTGTGTATTGTTCCATTTGTCCTGGGTTTTGTGTAACGTATTCGATGATCATAAATAGATCTCCTTCTTTTCTAAGAATTCAAAAAACTTTGGAGTTTGATATCCAGTTACACGCAATACCCAACGTTCATGTTGACTTGCGTTACCAAAACTATGAAAATAGCGTTCGTCAAAAATGTGTACATCGCCTGCTTTCCAATCATTCCATACAATGTCGTTAAATTGCATCCAAGCACCTGGCTTACGATCGCCAAGTTGTACCATTACACGTTGCATATTGTAATTTTTAGTATTATGATTGTTTCCTGTGCGTCTAGGATCATACATATCATACCCTGGATGCTGGTCAGCGTGAATCATTGTGCATGTACCGGGTACATATTTTAGGACTAGAATTTGTGGATCTTCTAGGCCCATTTCCATTGCCATTCTATAAAGGGTAGGATGTTTATCTTCGTATGCCCACCCTCGCTGATTCATAGTTGCGCCATACTTATACATTGTGTGTAGAATTCCAGATGCATATTTTTTCATAAAACTATTTGGATTTACAACATCGGGGTTGTCTTGATAGTCTTGAATATTTTTTGTATTGTGTTTTGTAGGATCAATTTTTTCCATTGGTCGCACATAATCAAACACAAAATTTTCAAGTTCAGGCAACCATTTTTCTTGACCGACAAAACGTACAGATCCAAGTGGTAAATTAACTGTGTTGTAATCTTTTGATAAATCTGGCACCATAACAGTACCGTCGGCACCTTTTTCAAGGCCAGGAATACGAACTTTGTGTTCTAAACTAAACATAATAGAATGTCCTTACTTTTTTTAAGTGTATAAACTTAGTTTACACGGATCTTGCTATTTGATCAAGCGATTTTGGCAAACGATCAAACCCAACAATAACCGTCTTTCTTGTTGAGATTAATTGATCAACGTCGTGGATGATTCGACTGTTAAATAGATACCATTTATTAGGGATGAGTCTCTGAGAATGTAACAAATTTAGGTCGCGATAATTAGTTACAGCAATCCATTGGTCTCGCCAAATTGGTTGCCCGTTTTCAACATACCATTTAGTTTGAATATTGTTGCCACCTTCTTCTACCAGATAGAATAAGCTGAATCTTCTTCGACGATCAGTATGAGCTCCTAACGTTGAATGAGTTGAACCACCGTGAATGTTTTGTACAGAAACATTCGTAAATCCGGTACTGACATTTTCTTTAACCCATTGGGTCAGCTGATCTTCAACACTCCATCTGCGAAGAGGTGCTGAATTGTATTCGTTGTCATTAACTGTTAGCGACCTGTCAGAGCCTCTGGTTAAAATTACTGCGTTTGATGTATCATATACCGAAGTCAACAACTCAGTAGGAATTTCTGGAAAATCCATTTCAATGGCGTAAAACAGATAAGGATCTTCGTCTGGGTGTCCAGGTATGTAGTCTACTTCTTCAGAAGTCTTATATTTTAAGAATTCAGCAGTTGTAGAATCTAGAATATCCATTATACAGTAATTTGACTTTTAATTACTTCAGGCAAGTCTTTACCTAAACTTATCTGTACACTTATACGCGGAGTTTCGATGCCATGAATGTCGTGTAATATTGATTCGTTAACAATATACCAGTTACCAAGCTCAAACTTTTGTGAATCGATTAAGTCAAGTTCTGCATAATCAGTTGGAACAGTTCTACATAGACCATACACTTTAGGCTCCCCGTGTTTTTGATAAAAACGTGTTTGTACGTTTTCGCCGCCTTTATCTAATAGATACATTAAGATATATGCTCGTGTTAATCCAACATGAGGCCCTAGCGTTTTAGAAGAGTCGCTAACTGTAGTCACGCCAACTGAACATGCGATATATTCGTTAATAATGTTATTACCAATCCATTCTTTAGATTCGCCAGTTAACGGATAACGAGGTAAATGTAGTGACTTTACTTTCCCGTCGGGTGTAGATAATTCACGATCCATGTATTCATTGTGAATTTTTTCTTCAACATCTGCCGGCATATCTTCAATATATGTCAGGGTTGTTGGCACAGGAGTACCTTCACAACAAGGGTTGTATAAATCGTTGCGTGTTCCAACTGCTTCTGCTAAGATTTGATTAGTAATTTTTTCCGGCAGAGTCGGAAAGTTTAATCGTACTGCGGTAAAATCCATTATTAATGGTTCCTTATGTCATTGATATTTAATTTAATTTGATTTTCATCAGAAATTTCTGATACATTAAATTTTGGAATATAAGAAATGTTTTCAACCTTTAACATTTGATTATAAAGATCATCAAAGTCCTCGGTATCAAAAGTAAACTCAAATTTTGACTTGTAAAAATAATTAGAATTGCACGATGCTATATCGTCATAATTGTATGTTATTAAAGAGTGATTACATTTACTAGGTTCAAACATTAATGTTTTGGCTCCAATCCAATCCATTAACGCATTAAAGTGAGGGTCATTATCACAATCTGCTAGTTCAACAAATATCTTTCTGAAAAAATCAGATACTTCGTCGTAGTTAGCATGGAATCTGTATACAGGTAATTGTTTTGGTGTGCAGAAATTTTTATCACGATTGTCTTTTAATTGAAAGAATTTATCATCACCTACAAACCATCGTTCGACATATTCTAGGTCCTTTCTAATAGATTCAGGTAAACGGTGTTTGTTAATAGGATTAAAATACTCAGCGTATTTTTTAACGAACTCTAAATTATCAATACCGTAGTAATTTTTTAAATAATTCAGCGGGGTTCTAGACCATCCTAAGAACCCGTGAACATGACACATCATTGAAATCATGTAATGCGCATGCATTAAATCGCTAACGCTTAATGTTTCTGTTTCTATTAGGTAATCTAATTTAGTTTCTTCTTTTTCGACATCTCTTTCGATTAATGCAGTCTGCATTCCAGCCATGGTTCTGATGTATACTTTATTTTTTCTATAATAAATTTTATTGTCCGGTGATGTTAATCGAGTGTTTGGAAAAATCGCATAGTGCCCTGGTAAATGATGGCTCAGTAATTCATGCACTAATAGGTCTGCTAAGGTTCCTGTTAAACTCTCAAAACTTTGTCCTGGCATACCAAGAATTATATCAACTTCGTTTGTTTTGTGTTTTTGATTTTGGGTGAATATCTTGAATTGTTCAATTTTTTGAAATTCTTTTGAAGGTGGCCGCCCGTTTAACCGTAATACATCTTCATTAGTATCTTGTAAAGCAATGTACGCAAAATCAGAGTAATCCATAATGCCATGTTTAAACATCTTGTCAAGAAGATAGAACGTAGTTTCAACATTATTTTTTGCCATAGTAGGCCTGTCAAATTTAAGATATCCGTTGACATTCTTTTCGATTGCATAGTCAATTACTTTTTCGTAATCTTTTGTGATTCCAAAGTTGGTATCAATAAATTCATATAAGATATTTTTATAAGTTACAAGTAAGTCAATTTCTTCGTACATATAGTCCAATGGACGTGTAGACATTTTAGTCCATAACGAAGTGCCTTGTTCGCAAAATGAACACGAATATGGACAACCTTGCATTACTGCTGTTAGGAAAATTATTCGATCATATTCTTTTGTATATCTATCTAAAAGTTCCTTAACTTCATCTTTAAAATTCCCAACAAAGTTTAAAATAAATGGTTCTTGGCTCCTAGGCATTGGTTCAGTTTTAATTACTGTGTTATTCTTAAAATACGCAATTCCCAGAACGTCATTAATACTTGTATTATTAAACTTACAATCTAATATTTGCCTAAAAGATTCAACTCCGGGCCCTAGGATGATTGCATCAATAAAATTATTTTCTGTAAAAAATTCAGGAGTTGCGTCAGCACTTGGACCAGCAGCAATTATCATTGTATTTGGAAAACGTTCTTTTATCCATCTAGCGTTTGATAAAAGACGATCGATATTCCACATGTACAAACTTATACCTACAATATCTGGAGGATTTTCTAAGAGTTGCTGTTGTATATCTTCTCTTTCGATGATGGTTTGATCGTCGTCGTAAAAATTCCAGGTAGTATCTTTAAAGTTATCTGGCGACCGTTGGAAATAATAATCTTTAAGCCAGAAATAAATCATTGGAAAGCGTCGCTGTTGTACTAGCTTTCCTTGTGACACATAGGAATAATGCGAATATAAATGATTAATGAATATATTCATAATGTTTGTACGAATTATTTATTCTGGTGCCCCCACCTGGACTCGAACCAGGAATATAGGTTTAGAAGACCTAGGTTATATCCCTTTAACTATGGGGACAAAAATGGAGGAGGGTGTGGGATTCGAACCCACAACGGTTTTCAAGACCGACCGAATAAGCCACTCTCGCAACCCTCCGTATAAATCTGGAGCGGGATAAGGGAATCGAACCCTCGTCATGAGCTTGGAAGGCTCAGGTAATACCATTATACGAATCCCGCATATTAAAACTGGTGGAGATGGACGGAGTCGAACCGACGACCTATTGCGTGCAAGGCAATCGCTCTCCCAACTGAGCTACACCCCCAAAATTTGGCGGAGAGCGAGGGATTCGAACCCCCGGAGGGTTTAACCCCTCGTCGGTTTTCAAGACCGATGCATTCAGCCAGACTCTGCCAGCTCTCCATAACTTGGCTCCCGAGGTAAGATTCGAACTTACGACCAAAGGATTAACAGTCCTCTGCGCTACCGCTGCGCCACTCGGGAATTTTAATAAGCACACTAGGCAAGGTCCTCCTATTCTGTATTCTAGATACAATCCATCGTCTTTGAAGAACGACTGTCCTTAGGGACTAATGTGCTTATTAAAATGGCCCGCCCTATCTCCACGCAGTTTAGCCTTAAAGGAACGAAGAGATTTGATTTCATTCTATGCCGACGGGCAACATAGATATAGACTGAGAACTAGTAAAGTCTGTACGCTCAGTCTGCGTAACAGTTAGTAAAACTTGGTCGGTGATGAGAGATTCGAACTCCCGACCCCCTGGTCCCAAACCAGGTGCACTACCAGACTGTGCTAATCACCGACTTACAAACACCTGGCGGAAAGGGAGGGATTCGAACCCTCGGTACCCGTATTTAGGTACAACTCCTTAGCAGGGAGACCGATTCAGCCACTCTCGCACCTTTCCTAAATTTGGATCTCGGACGTGGATTCGAACCACGATAAACAGGATCAAAACCTGTTGTCCTACCATTAGACGATCCGAGAACAACTTTAACGTTCTTATTTAACTTCGCATATTATAAGGTAAAAGTTTGTGCTTGTCAAGCCAACAAGCCGGAAGTTTTTCCTGAATAGTCTAGAAAAACAGGTCGTTGTCCGCACATAATGTCAATAACAAATTGACGCATTTCATGACTGATACGCCCTGTGCGCAACAGTTTCTTTGCGAATACTTCAACCATTTCTTTTAGAACAAAACCACGTTGATTGTGAATCCAAGTTGCGATTATCATGTGAACAGTTGTATATGCGATATCACAGCACATACCCAATATAACTGAATCCTCTATCTCACAGTGAGTAGAAGCACGTAACTGTTCGCGGGTAATATATTCACATGCCATCCGCCGCATGTAATATTTATAGAGTACACAAATAATTTGATGATACATACAATTATGTCTCATCATCTTGTAGCTATTACATATCGCAATGATTTGCCGCAACTTGAATTATTTTGTTTTGGTCTTAATCAGTTTTGGATTGATAATAAGGTATTAACTTTAGTGGTTAATAGTGCTCCTGATGATTCTAATATTGAAGATATCAAGTACTGCAAACAGGTTGTAAGTAAAATTTTTGATCAGTCATGGTCGGTAACAATAGTCAATGGCGAAATGGAGCACCATAATGGCTATATAGAACAAGCTATTAATAAAATATTATTTTCTTTAGATCCCAGATACAATGATACTATTGTATTTGATACTAAAGATTTACTAGTCAGAGAAACTGGTATCGATGATTTTAAGAAAGATAATCTTTATAGAGCTGCATATTTCATAACTGATAAAACTCACCAAGATTTGTATCCTAGTGTTGTTAATATGTTTGATAATGATAGTATTAACACATTGCCAGCAACACAAAATTTAACACCGTGGATTTGGAATAATACACAATTACAAACAACTTGGAATTATCTAAATGATAGATTTGGTGATTATAAAGAATGGCCAGCTAGATATGATGGATTTTTGCCAACTGGAACCGAATGGGATAGTTATTTCGCATACACGTACATAACAAATAATATATTTCAAGAGGTTAACGAGTTAATAATTTTAGGTGGAGTATGGACACATCAAACATATAATAGTGCGTTACAACAAGAGGCAGAATTTTTAACACAGGCACATAAAAAAATCTGGAAACACTCAAGAAAAGTAAACGATATTAGGTGTTTTGATGTTACTAAAAATATTTTAGAACATTTTAGTTATCCTGATGAATTAATCAAACGTTGGTACGCAAAAGGAAAAGAAATTACCCAACAGGTTTTTGAATAATGGTACCCCAGGCTGGATTCGAACCAGCACACACACCTTATCTGGGTCTACGGGATATAAGTCCGCTGCTCTACCGTTGAGCTACTGGGGCAGTATCTGGTGGGCCCGGTAGGATTTGAACCTACAGTCAAAGGATTATGAGTCCTCTGCATTAACCGTTATGCTACAGGCCCAAATTTTTATTTCTGACGTATGGATTCTACTTCTTCACCGCGAGTGTATCGTACAGTATCATCGGGTGTCATTACCGAAAAGGAACGCTGGTATAGTTCTCGCATAAGTGTCATGCCTAAGTCAACAGCGATTTCTGCAATTTTGCTGCTTTTAGTAGGAAAGCGTGGATAGTTAATAAGTTCAACCATCATACCTGCTTCTTCACCACCTGTGTAAATGTAATCAAGCGGTGTTACAGTAACACACAATCCTTCTTCCCAAACATATTTGCGGATGATCTTTTTGGCATCTGCAACATCACCTGCAATATAAATGCGAGCCCAATAAGTTTTACAACTCTGTTCTTTCACAGATCACCTTTAGCAAACATAATCAACTTCAGCTCATTGACAGCTTTTTCGAATTCTTCTTGAGTAGGAAACTGATAAGGACTAATATTTTGGAACCAACGTGGTGCTCCGACTTCTTGCCCACGGTGATAAATTTCGTGGAAATACTTACGGTTGTCGTCTTCGAGTTCTTCCCAATAGCAATATTCAAAATCACCAATTGGCTTTACACCGTGATAAAGTGGGTTGCAGTTTGCTTTCATTGTTAAACTCCTTAAAAATTTTTTGGGCCCTGTGCGACTCGAACGCACGACCAACGGATTAAAAGTCCGATGCTCTACCAACTGAGCTAAGGGCCCGTAAACTATTTACTACTAAAACGGAACCTGGTGCGGCATAAATGGCACAGCACGAGGTCCATACAATTCTTGCAACTTACGACGTGCTTCTTCTGGCGAATTAGCACCAATACGTTTCTTTTCTTCTTTGAGTGTTTTCATATCACGCACAGTTGCTTCATACATTTTCATGTTCTAGTTTTCCTTCCAGTTCCTTGATACGAGCTTGAACTCCGGCAATATTCTTGTCTACGCCAGGAAGTTCGTTTACTTCAAACAGCAAAAACAGTTCTTCCATTAAATTATCAAGTTCAATTTGAATATTTTCACGTTGCATATCGACGCGGTAATCTGTGCTCATCGTACCCACTCCTCTACCATTGCTTCGTATTCAGCTTCAATCCATTCCACTGGGACTTTCAGATTCTCTGCAATTTGTTCAAATGTAAGCCCACCTGGTGCGCAAACATTGTCAACGATTGCATCTTGGATATCTAAAACTTTGTTACTCATTGCAGACATTATATACTCCTTAGTACAGGCTGTCAAGAGCTTCTTCGTTGATATAATCACCATTTTCTTTGTTGAGTTGTTCTAACTCATCGTCGGACAACTCTACTCCGGTATCTTCCCAAGTTGCGGTGTAGATAAATGCATCGCAAAAGTCTGGGTAATCACGAGAATCAACTCCATCTAACATAATGTCCGTTACCGGACGACCATTTAATTCTAAACTCATTTTGAACTCCTTATGTCTTACTATGTGCATAGTATAGCCGTTTTGGAGCGTTTGGTCAACCAGAGTTGCCACAAAAGTTTTTTATGGGGTCATAAAATCAATGACTTAGCGAGCCGATTTTTGGGGCATATTTAAATCTACGCAATTATACAATATACTTAGATAATAATTCCCTAATAATTCAGTATCTTCTAGAATAGTTAATTTATTCTTATCTAAGAATCTTTTAGTTCTGTTAATTACATCGTGATACTGAACCCTAACATCTTGCTTGACATTTTTGTCAAGCATTTTGTTAACAAATTCGTGATAAGGTTCAGCAGTTGGTTCATCGCCAAATACTACTTCTTGTACCATTAATCCTGCCAGGTGCATTTGGTATAAACAAGCCTTAGCGTGTCTTGGTGCTAGTCCTTCTTCTATAAGCATAGCAACCATACGGCGTTCTGCCTCTGCTTCGTCAATACAAACAGCACCTTGGTTATTAGGAGTAATTTGTTCCAGTGCTGGTTCTTCGCTAAATGGATTTTCTACAAGTTTACCATTGCCAAAATCAATAAACTCATCTGCGGCAAATGCTGTAGTTGCTAGTAATAGTACTAGGCCAAAAATTCCTCTTCCCATGTCTTTCCCCATTTTAATCCGCACCAGTAAGCGGTGCCGTAAATCATATCTAAGTATGTGTCTAGATTTAAATCATCGTCCTTGAGATCATAGATTATTGATATAATTGTAAAATGGTCATTTAGATGATTAGTTGGAATGTTTTTCTCTGCGTACCATTCTGTTAGTACATCAGCAGCAATGTTTTGTTCGCGTGCATTAAATGCAATGTCAACAGTTTCGATATAATAGTTGCACGGGTACGGTATTTCGTCGTTAGCAAATGCCAAACTCGAAAATAACATTAACAGAAAGTATAAAACATTTTTCATATCTAAAATACTTATCATTAAAAAAGCCCTTTCGGGCTTTTTATTACTACCTTAAATACATCCTGTTGGTTTAGGTAAACCCGCAATCTTACAGCCTTGTTTACCTGGACCATATGGGAATAGTTCATAAAGATATTTGCTTGTGCCAAATTCCTTGCCAAACTTCTTACCAACTGCTTTGGTTAATACACGTACCGCTGGAGCAATTTGATATTCATCGTAGTACTCGCGTAGGAAATTGATAATATCCCAGTGTGCGTCCGTTAATTCTAAATTCTCACCTGCTGCTAATTCTTTAGCAATTTCTGGTGTCCAATCATTAATGTTTACGAGGAAACCCTCTTCGTCTACCGCATAACTCATTGTTATCTCCTTATGCTTTTTTAATTAAAAATTTAAACTTGCCATCTGCTTCTGCTGACTCTACTAGAGTATTGCCAGTTTGATTACAAAAAGCGTCAAAATCTTTAACTGAACCTGGATCAGTGGCAAGGACTTCTAAAACTTGACCTGATTCT
>Ga0208019_1001192_pt1 | contig 13919 bp, 15 predicted proteins | sample CB_VirMetaG_5_FD_184540 | JGI IMG/M metagenome (GOLD analysis project Ga0208019, IMG submission 184540) | Freshwater to marine saline gradient viral communities from Chesapeake Bay - CB_1508_1D Viral MetaG (SPAdes) (version 4) | ecosystem: Environmental > Aquatic > Marine > Coastal | place: USA...
GACATCAATTTGGCCTCTGGTACTTGCCAGGGGCTTTTTTTTGTATAGTATGTTAGTATTCACTTACGCTTTGGACGCCGTTGGCACAGGGTATTGGCATGGAAAAAGGTAGACCAACTAAGTACGATCCTGCATTCATCGACCTGGCATATGCTTATGCTGAGGGTGACTGGGAGTCGGTACACAATCACAATCATCCATCGGTCATTGGATTTGCTAGAACATTACGTGTTGCGAGGTCCACTATCTACAAGTGGGCTCAAGAACATCCCGATTTTTCGGACACGTTAGAGCACATTGGATCTGAGCAAGAATTTACGGTCCTGGATAAGGCGCTTGTAGGCGAGTATGTCGCGCCACTGGCCAAGCTAGTCCTGGCCAATCACGACTACTCTGACAAGACACAGACTGATCACGTCAGCTCTGACGGTTCTATCAAGATCTCCTGGGAAGGGTAATGCCAACTGAGGTCATCATTCCCTACAAGCCGCGTGAGGTCATGCGTGCATTCCATAGCCGCACAGAACGGTTTGCCTGCCTGGTAGCCCATCGCCGTTGCGGTAAGACAGTAGCAGCTGTAAACGACCTAATACGTGATGCAATGACAATCGACAGGGAAAATGTCCGTGTTGGCTACATTGCCCCGTACTACAACCAGGCCAAATCAATTGCGTGGGATTATGCGAAGCATTACTCAATGGCCATTCCTGGCATCAAGATTAACGAGTCTGAGCTCAGGATTGATTACCCTAACGGGGCGCGTCTACGCCTGTTTGGTGCTGACAATTACGATTCTATGCGTGGTCTGTATTTTGACGCCGTGGTACTTGATGAGCCTGCTGACTTCCCGATGAACGCCTGGCAGACGGTCATACGTCCTGCCCTGGCCGATCGCAAAGGTCGCGCTACATTCATCGGTACGCCTAAGGGTAAGAACGAGTTCTGGGAAACCTACCACATGGCCAAGGAAGATCCGTCCTGGTACTGCGCCATGCACAAGGCCAGTGAAACAGGCTACGTGGACCAGGAAGAACTGGACGAGTCGCTCAAGATCATGGGTGAAGACCGTTACGAGCAGGAGTTTGAGTGCTCATTTGAGGCGGCCATCTCAGGTGCCTACTACGGCCATGAGATGAAGGCGGCCACCAAAGACGGCCGTATCACTGAGGTCCATTATGACAAGACCATCGGGGTGGTAACTTCCTGGGACCTGGGGGTCGGAGATTCCACAGCCATCTGGTTCTCACAATTCATGCCCAATGGTGATGTGCATCTAATCGACTACTACGAAAACTCAGGCGTTGGCCTGGACCATTACGCCAGGGTCTTGCAGGACAGAGGGTACGTCTACGAATACCACATCCTTCCGCATGACGTGCAGGTCAAAGAGCTAGGCACTGGCAAGAGCCGTTTGGAAACTCTGGATAACCTGGGAGTGCGTCCTGTGGAGATTGCACCGAAGCTACGTGTAGACGATGGTATTCAGGCATCGAGATCAATGTTGGATCGTTGTTGGTTTGACGAAGAGAAGTGCGACCGTGGCATCGAGATGTTGCGCCAGTATCAGCGCGACTTTGACGAGAAGATGAAGACCTGGCGAGGCAGACCACGACACGACTTCACATCTCACGGTGCTGACGCATTCCGCTACCTGGCCACTGGTAATGTACGTAGGTCTGACAGTTGGGGAGCGCCAATTAAACGGTCAATTAAGGGTGTAGCATAATTCTGTAATACCGTTACAATGCCAGTAGTTATGTGCATTGGGTGACAGAATGGCCAAAACAATTCTAGAGCGGTTGCTTGGGTACGAGTCCTATGATGAAGGGCGCGACCCTCTAGATACTGGCTATGGCAACATTGAGCCTAAGCCAATGGGTGCTGCTGAGTTTGGCAAGGGCCTGTTAGACATGGGTGGCCAGGCAGCACGTGGCACGGTTGCAGGTGCAATCGCCCTACCTCACGATATATCCACAATCGGCACAGCACTCTACCAACTCCAGGATGATCTGCCTGATCGCGATAAGATGAATTGGTGGGAAGCGTTTGGTACACGTATGGCCAACGCTGAAGCGGCACAACCTGATTGGCTACCGTCCTATCAGGACGCAGACCAGGCGCTGCCTGAGTTTACCCCGATGTCAGAAACCTTTGCTGATTACAGCGAGGGCAACCGTCCTATCGAAACATTTTCTTCCATGGCCTTTGCGCCATACCCGTACGTAAAAGCGTACCAGGGCCTGAAAGGCATACCTAACCCATTACGTGAAGGTGGCGCACTAAATCCTAAACGTGTTGAGGGTGTGGTCGAGTCGCCACGCATTCGCCTGCTAGAGCAGATGGACGAGCAGGCACAATTGCCGCCACCACAGAAGCGTTTAGAAGGTCCAGTGCCTGAGGAAGAGATCCAGAACTTCATCGTCACTGGCAAGCAGCCATACTCATGGAATCTCAGTGACACCCAGGTTGATATTCCATTGGAGAAAATGGGTAACTACGCATTCAATCAGATGGCAGATCCGCGTGCTCACTGGAAGTACAAAGACGCTACCTTGTATGACCCACGATCTGAGTCAGAGCTAGTGCCATTGATTACCAAGAGCGGTGACCAGATTCTCTCGAATCGCCAGGCAGATGTGAATGATTTGCAGTGGAACTGGGCGCACCGTGCTCCACCTAGCATCATGAATATGAGCAAGGAGCAGTTCAAGCCACCCATTCCTGAGAATCCAAACGAAGTGCCTGCGTATGGCGAGCATCTTGATTTCAAAGGCCGAGATCCTGAGTCCGGTAAATGGTTGGTTGAGCCCAAACGAATACAATCTCAATTGTATGATTACGCATTGGACGGTGATTTTTTCAAGATGGCGCGTAGGGATGAGATGCTGATAAAGCCCAAAACTCTGCGACAAACAGAAAATCTCTGGTACAACGGATTTAGACCAAAGCGCGGCACTGATGCATTTAATGAATACAAGACCTGGCCAGAGCTAAATGCTGCGCTCAGGGACAAGAAGATAGATCATAACGATTTGCCATATTTCGAGTTCCATGATCGTTTTGCCAGGACCAAGGAAGATTTCCCACTGGTAGCACAGCACAACATCAGCGACTTCCAAAGCCTGGAAGCACTGGTTAAAGAGGGTAAAGGTCAATTAGTTGCGCCATCATTGTCTGTTTCGCCTGCTGAAAACCCAAATGACCAGTTTGGCAAGATCTCGCTATTGTTCGATCCCAAAATCATAGATGAGCCGACAACAGCATCATATTCTCATGATGCGTACACTGGTCGTGTTGATCTACCGAAAAAGCGATACCAACGCACAGACGTTTATGACGGTTTGCGTGACAAACTGCCTTTATTGAAGGATGTTGATAACGCCCAATTTGAGAAGTATTACAACGATTATTTGGAACAAAACGAGATGGTTCCAAAATATCATGGACACCAGGAAAGAAATTTCAATGATTTTGTAAGGTCCATGAGTATGTTAGAGCAGTCAGCTAGAGCTGATGGCCAAACACTTGCTGAACATATAAAAATGTATGAAGAGATAGGGGTTCGGCCATGGTTTGGCATGAAAAACAGCCGTGGATATATTGACGAGCCAGGTCTTGGTGGATACGCAGATCCACAGCTAATGTTTACTGGTGATGCACACCCAAATATGGGTCCTACTGGCGCTATTCCTGCATATAAAGATCCATCTACAAGCAAAGGCGTGAACGAATTTGTTGGTCCATTTGGTATGTACAGCCCAGAGCGAGCTCTCCAGGCATTCAAGGCGCGTAAAGGCACACAAAAGGGCAGTGAGGGCATAGTAAATCAGCGTGCAATGGTGGCTAAAAAGTTTAGCGGCCTGGAGGATATGCAGCAGAATCGTCACTTGATAGAAACTGACGAAACAGTGTTCCCATGGAGCAGAAACGCAAGCCGCAACCAATGGCCAAAAATCCAGAAGGATATACGCGATGTCGTACAGGCGAATATGGGCGGTGATTTCGACAAGCAAAATGAAATCGGTGAAATATTTGCCACAAAACTACTGAATGATGAGTCGGTAAAGGACTTCTTCGGCAAAGATCCATGGTCAAAGGGCGATATCGAGAACATCACCAGTCAGATTAAAGATTGGCAGCGATACTTTAGTGAGATGGTCCCAGGTGACTACTTTGAGGCCAAGGTTGGCCGTAATGTAAGCTTGAATGAAGTTCGCCTGGCAATGATTCCAGACGATTTCCTAAAAGATCCTGACCTGCTAAACAAGACAATCAATCTACTCCAGGATGCAGGCGTACAAAAAGTGCTAACGTATGGCTCACGTAAAGAGCGTGAAGCAATACTGAAGCGCCACCCAGAATTACTACTTACTGTCGTTGGCATGACGTTGATGGCACCAATATTGTTACAGCAGGAGCAGGGCGATGGCTCTTAGAGCAGTTACCACAGCAGGCCGAGTGGCAAGCAAGGCGGCTAAGGCAGCCAAGAAGACCAAAAAGAAAGGCAATCTGCCTGAAGGCACCAAGAGCCGCAGCACTATCCGTGGTGCTCAACGTAAGGCATTTCCTGATGTATATGCAGATCCACGTCTATTAGCCGAAGAGGCAGCATCACGTACAGCTGAAGAGTTGCCCGCAATGAAGCAGCTATTTGGCGTTAACCGTGAAGAATTAGCCGGCATGGCATCTGAGCGTGGCCTGGGAGCTGAGTCATACGTACAGCCACCCGCAAAGGCCAGGGGCGCTGAGTCAGCCCAGATGGTCATGGGTAAGGCAAATACACAACGCCTGGTCGATATCCTGGCAGAAGGCGAGAAGTACCCAAGATTGTCCCAGGGTATGGATGCATGGTATGAGATGGGTCCTGCCCATCAACGCCTGGTAAGCCTACTAGGGCCTGAGGCCGGTGGCGAAGAGTTCAAGCGACTCAATACCATCATTGGTATTATGTCGGCCAACTCTGACGTACCAACTGAGATGCGCCGTGGCACTGGTGCTAACTGGCTAAACAATCTGAACCGTATTGACGACTTCATCAAGTACGGTGGCAAGCAGTCAGCTGAGGGCCGTCCTGCTGACATGGCCGGTATTCCTGGCCACTTTGCACACAAGACAGCACACGGTGTGCCTTTGCAGAACTACCTGGCAGCCGGTGAGCTGCAGATGCAATCACCAAAGGTGCCAACCTACATACAATCCTCACTACCTGAGGAGCTAGGCGGCTCCTGGCGCACACCAGTAGGTGACGCCCACTGGTCGCGTGCTGTTGGCCTGGCCGATACACGTAACACCAAGAAGATCAAAGGCGAAGAGGTTGTGCCAGGTGAATCTGTTACAACGCCAGAGCTGAATACCCTGACTCCATGGTGGGCAGGCATCTCTGAAGAAGTTGGCCTCAAGCCAGTACCTGCCCAAGCACGTTTATGGGGCCTGGCATCAGGTGCAACAGGTGTAGAATCACCAGTAGGCGCATCTAAGCTTGAGATGCTATCTAACATGATCATGCAGCGTGCTAAAGAGCTCGGTGTAGATCCTGAAACATTCCGTGACTACGTGCTAACTGGTGGTAAGATTGGTTTAAGTTCAGGTGGTATCCTGGGAACTATGGGCGCATTCGCTGAAGAGGGCGATAAATAATGGCCATTACAAACTACACAAACCTGCAGACAACGATCGCGGACTTTCTGAACCGCGATGACCTGACAGCTGTCATTCCTACGTTTATCCAGTTGGCTGAATCACAGATCAGCCGTGATCTACGCCACTGGCGTCAGCAGCGCCGTGTTACCACTACGGTAGACGAGCAGTTTGAGAATCTGCCATCTGACTTCATCGAGGCAGTTCACTTCTACATCGCAACCACTCACGGTGAGAAGACGCTTGAGTTTGCGTCAATGGCAGAGATTAGCCGCCGCAAGCTCAGCATGGTGACTAACTCTGGTGAGCCTACGGTATACACCATGAACTCAGGACAGATCGAGTTTGTACCGGCTCCAGATGACAATTACACGCTGACCATGATCTATTACGCCAAGCTTCCACAGCTATCAGCAACAGATACATCTAACTGGGTACTAGAGCTGTATCCAGACCTTTACCTTTACGGTGCTTTATTACACTCAGCACCTTACTTGCAAGAAGATCAACGTATGGTATGGGCGCAGCTTTACGGAGCCGCCATGCAACAGGCTAACGCAGACGCAGATGGCGCAATGTATTCAGGCAGCCCGCTTGTTATGAGGAATAAATAATGTCTACTACTGAATGGGAACAGCAAGCCGGAATGACCGGCGATATCGATTCAGATAACGTACAAGATTTAGTAGAACAGGCAGAAACCTCAGAAGATAACGCTGCCGCGAGTGCTACGGCTGCCGCTTCTTCTGCTACCTCTGCATCAACTTCTGCTAACGCTGCAAGTAATTCAGCATCTTCAGCCTCTACCAGTGCTGCTACTGCTACCACTAAGGCGTCAGAAGCCTCTACATCAGCGACTAATGCTGCAACTAGTGCTACTGCTGCCCAGACAGCTCAAACAGCTGCTGAAACAGCCGAAACTAACGCTGAAACAGCACAAACTGCCGCAGAAGCTGCCGAAACCGCAGCCGAAGCTGCCAAGAACGCCGCTCTAGGCGCACAGATTGACGCAGAAACCGCTGAAACCAATGCCGCTGCAAGTGCTACCTCTGCCGCAAGCTCAGCTACCACTGCGACCACTCAGGCAAGTAACGCATCTACCTCTGCTACAGCAGCCGCAGCCTCAGCTACTGCCGCCTCAGCAAGTGAAACCGCTGCAAGTGCAAGCGAAACTGCCGCAGCCGCAAGTGAAACAGCAGCCGCCGCTAGTGAGTCAGCCGCAGCCGCTTCAGCATCAGCCGCAGCAACAAGTGCTAGTAATGCTTCTACCTCAGAAACCAATGCATCTGCATCTGCAACGGCAGCTCAGGCAGCTCAAGCAGCCGCAGAGTCAGCGCAAGAGGCGATTGATGGCACATACCTGGGCGCACTCGCATCCGATCCTACAGTGGACGGTAATGGCGATGCTGTTACGACAGGTGACTGGTATTTCAACACAGGATCAAACGAAACCCGTATCTACAATGGCTCTACATGGCAGGTAACGGTTGTTAGCGTGGCAGGGTTGCTGACATCGGCGAATAACCTGTCAGACGTTGCATCTGCATCTACTGCTCGCACTAACTTAGGTTTAGGTACAGCGGCAACTACAGCCTCTACTGACTACGCTACAGCAGCTCAGGGTGCTTTAGCTGATTCGGCGTTACAGTCTATTCCTGACAACTACATCTTGAACACTGGTGATTCAATCACAGGCAACTTGTCCTTCGGCGATAACGACAAAGCACAGTTTGGTGCAAGTAATGACCTACAGATTTACCATGATGGTTCTAATTCATATATTTCTGATACTGGGTCAGGAAGCCTTAGAGTAAGAGGCGCAAACTACGTCACCTTAGAATCTGATACTGGAGAAGTCTATGCTCAGGGCGAAAAAGATGGTCCATTTCGCCTTTATTACAACGACTCACTAAAACTCGCCACAACTTCTACAGGCATTAACGTAACAGGCACAGTTGCAGCTACATCATATACAGGTGATGGTTCAGCACTTACTGGCATTGACGCACTTCCAAGTCAATCAGGCGAATCAGGTAACTACTTAACAACCGACGGCTCAACAGCTTCATGGGCAGCTTTAGATACTGATGCTAACAGCACAACTAAAGGCTTGTATGAAATGTCTAACACCATCTCAGCCAACTACAGCATCACATCTGGTAACAACGCAATGTCAGCAGGTCCTATTTCAATCGACAGCGGTGTATCTGTAACTATCCCATCGGGTAGTGTCTGGACAATCGTTTAAGGAATATTCATGAGTAAGGTAAAGATCGAAGGTAACGCAAGCGGTACAGGTACGCTGACCATTGCGGCTCCTAATACGAATACAGATAGAACACTGACGTTGCCTGATGCAGCAGGTGAATTGCTAACGACTACTGGTGATGGTAGTCAGCTTACTGGCATTACCTCATACAGCCCAACACCTGCGTTTAGAGCAGTTCATTCAAGTATTCAAAACCCATCAAACAACACTTTTACTAAAGTAAATTTTACTACCGAAGCATTTGATACTGATAGCTGTTATGACACTACAAATAGCCGCTTTACACCAAATAAAGAAGGTTACTATTGGGTAGCTTCGCAGCTGCAGTTGGGTCAAAGCGGTGGAACGCTGACTCAAGCAGGTTCAGCAATTTATAAAAATGGATCTGCATACAACAGGGGCGGTTGGATCGCATGGGAGTCAGGCACACCAAACGGCAGTTACGTTATCACAAACAATAATGATTTAGTTTATATGAACGGCAGTACTGATTATCTTGAAGTTTATGGTTATATTAATGGTTCAGGAACGCCGCAGGTTGCAGCTAGTTATAACCACTACTTTACTGCTTGGTTTGTTGGAGATTTCTAATGGATTTATACACCAAGATTTTAACCATCTATCCTGAGCTTTCTACTTACAACTTTGCAGATGGCAGTATTGAGCTACGCAACGACTCAGATGGTAACGGTGACTACATTGCACGTTGGGAACATCCAACACTAGCGCAACCCACACAAGAACAGCTTGATGCTGTGGGAGCAGAATAATGGCGATTACAATTAATGGCAGTGGAACAATCACTGGCATCTCAGCAGGTGGTTTACCTGATGGTTCTGTGACTGCTGCGGATTTGGCAGATACCTATTTGACACCTACTGGTGATGGCTCAGGTCTTACTGGTATTACTACAGGTAAGGTGTTGCAGGTTCAATCAACAAGTATTGCTTCTACAGTTTCCGCTTCTGCTGCAAATACAAACACGTTAATGGGTACTGTTTCTATTACCCCATCAAGTACGTCAAGCAAAATACTAATTACTACAAGCATGGTGTTTAAGTTAAGCGGTGCTGACACTATGTATGCATCGTATTATATACATAGAGGTACAACTAAAATAACTGAAGGTTATGACGGCTCAACAGGCGATTGGACGCATACTGATTATGGTGGCGATCAAAAAGGAACGTGTACTCTTACTCATATAGACTCACCAAGTACCACATCTTCTATTGATTATAAGGTTTACTTTAGAACGACAGCCACAAGTAACAAAATTGGTGTTGCTGTCAAAACTGATATTATTGCTATGGAGATTGCAGGATGAATAAACACAGAGCAATTTCAGCACTTTACCCTAATGTTCACGTTATTCGTGGCGATGTTGCTTACGACATTAATGAAAATGTAGTTGAGTATGATGCTAATGCAATAGCAAATTGGGTTGATCCTAATCAATATAAAATTGATCGTGTAACTGAATACCCATCTATCGGCGATCAACTCGATGCCCTATTCCATGCCGGAGTATTTCCTGCGGAGATGGCAGCAACCATTCAAGCAGTCAAAGATGCACACCCTAAACCGACAGAGGAGGAGTCATGAGTACTTTAAAAGTCGATACGATTACTAAAGCTGATGGCACTAACTCCATCAGTCAAGATGCAATCATCACAACATCGTCACCACAGCTTGGTCGCCGTAACCTGATTATCAATGGTGCTATGCAGGTGGCTCAGAGGGGTACTAGCTTTACTGCTAACGGTAGTTTTGTAGCAGATCGTTTCAGAGTTTATAGAAGTGTTGCCGCAGGATATACCTGCACTCAGGCAGACATTACTTCTGGAGATCCATTCGACTTAGGGTTTAGAAGTTCTGTAAAAATGCAAAACACTACTCCTGATACAGCAAGCACTAGCTATTATCAAGTAGAGACAACGCTTGAAGATCAAGACATGGCAACAAGCGGATGGAATTACAAGTCAGCATCTAGCAATGTAACATTTAGTTTCTGGGCTAAAGCAAGTGTTTCTCAAGATTACTGGGTGGTTATTAGAGCTTCAGGTACACAACATTTTGGATTTTCTTATCCATTAGTCGCCGATACTTGGACTAAGGTTACTAAGGTTATTCCTGGTGGCACCAATATTGTTTTTGACAACGACAACTCTGCGGGTTTGCGTGTGGTGTGGATTCCTTATTATGGTACTGACTATACATCTGCGTCATTTGTTGAAGATACTTGGGCGAGTAGTGATGAATCTAGCTATACGTCTGATATAGACTCAACATGGGTATCGACAACTAACGCCACTTTTGAAATCACCGGAGTCCAACTCGAAGTAGGCTCAGTAGCAACCCCATTTGAACACCGTAGCTATGGTGAAGAACTGGCGTTGTGTCAGCGGTATTTCTACAGCACTATGGCAGCACGGGGGGTAGTTGGTAGTCCTACCACAGATTCCGTACAGCTACAAGGAACTAGGCATCAGTTTGCAGATGTAACTGGTTATAGAAGTCAGTTAGTTTCGCACCCAGTAACTATGAGAAATGATCCTACCGTAGTTTTTTACAACCCATCAAACTCAGGTGCTACTGGTCAATTCCGTTTATATGCTCACAATGGAGCTACCCAAGATTTTGCCGGTTTTACCTATACAAAAGAAGACTCAATTAAGTTCTGTGGTTACACGGGAGTTAGCGTGGGGTCGGCAGGACTATCTACAGAAACTTGGGTTCACTATGAAGTCGATGCGGAGTTATAACAATGAATGAAATGAATATTATATCGGCTCAGTACATGGGGTTTGGCGAAGAACCTGTTTGTATCAATGCAACAATTGACGGCATCACCATGTCAGTCCCACTAGACCCTGCTAACCGCCACTACGCAGAAATCATGCGTCAGGTTGAGGCAGGTACATTAACAATTCAGGAAGCCGTATAATCGGTCAAACTACGGAGATAACCAATGGCAGATTCCACTACTACTACCTACGGTCTGACCAAGCCTGAAGTTGGCGCGTCTGAGGACACTTGGGGTACTAAGCTCAATACCAATTTTGACACGCTAGATGACCTTCTGGATGGCACTACTGCGGTAGCACCTAACCTGACAGCAGGCTCTTGGAAAGTCGGTGGAACTGCCGTGACTTCAACTGCTGCCGAGCTAAACCTGCTCGATGGCGCGGTTGCCAACACAGTGGTTGATGGCAAGGCGATGGTTTACGGTTCATCTGGTACAGCCACGATGACCACAGCAACGATCACTACCGCTAATGTGACTACAGCTAACGTAACAACAGTTGACCTGGGTAACTGGACGATCACAGAAACTGCCGGTGTGTTGTATTTTGCAACCGGCGGTTCTAACAAAATGAAATTAGACGGCTCAGGTAATCTGACCGTTGTTGGCGATATTACTGCATTCGGTACTGTCTAATGGCTCTGCAAGGTTCTGGCGCAATATCATTCAGCCAGATTGCGGCTGAATTTGACGACACTACACCTTACTCAATGAGTGAGTTTTACCGTAATGGTAGTTTGGTTCCTAACGCATCACAGAACGCAAATATCGCAACCTCTGGCGCAATACGCTTCGGTGGGTTTTACAACGCCACTAACCGTATGCAAATTGCACTGACCATTGCGTCTAACACTACTGGCTACAATATTCTTTCTGCGGCTCAGGGTACTGGAAATTACGAAGCAGGCATCAGTGATGTGACTGTAACGGTTAATTCTGGTGTTTATGTCGGTAGTCCGGCAGCGGGTGCTTCTTATGCTATGACAGCCGATGGATTTACCTCTGGCGACACAATCACAGTAGTTAATAACGGCTACATCATTGGTGCAGGTGGTGACGGTGGTAATGGCGGTGTTTGTTGTTCTGACACAGCTCCATCAGGTGAAGCAGGTGGACGTGGCATTTACGCTAACTACGCTATGACAATCACCAATAACGGCACTATCGCAGGCGGCGGTGGTGGCGGTGGCGGTGGTGGCTGTTGTAAGTCACACGGCGGTAATTTAACAGGCTGTGGTGCTTCTGGTGGCGGTGGTGGCGCAGGCTACGTTACAGGCATTTATGGTTCTGGTACTGGCGGCATCAACGGAACTGGCTCTAACGGTACGTCAGGTGGCTTTACATCTGCAGGTACAGGTGGCGGTATTACTTATGCCTTCGGTGGTCAGCAATCTGGCTCATACTCAGGTGCAGCCGGTAACGGTGGTACATTGGGTCAGGCAGGCTCTAGTGGTCAAGTATCTTCTGTAAACTACTACGACTGGGTAAACCAAAATGGCGGCTCAGGCGGTGCAGCAGGCTATTATGCTGTTGGCAATTCAAACATCACATGGGCTGTAGCGGGTACTCGCTTAGGACAGGTAAGCTGATATGTCACTAATTCCGATTAAATTACCGGCAGGCATCTACCGTACAGGCACTGACTTTGAAGGTTCAAATCGTTGGCGTGACGCTAACCTTGTGCGTTGGTCTAACGGCTCAATGCGTCCTGTTGGCGGTTGGATTACGAAGCATGACGTATCATCTAGTATTACTGCAGCCCCTCGCGCAATGCACGTCTGGATTGACAACACCGCAGGTACTAACACTGCATTAGGTTCAGCTAACGAGCTTTTGTACGTCAATGCTTCTGGCACAGCGACAGACATCACGCCTACTGGTTTTAATACAGGTAATGAACACGCGGCTGTAAATACAGCTTACGGCGGTGGATTCTTCTCCTATGGTGGCTCGCTATACGGCGTTAAACAGCCATCTTCTGGCGTATTCCAAGAAGCTGACTCATGGGCATTGGATAACTGGGGCGAGTATTTAGTCGGTTGTGCTACCTCTGACGGCAAGCTCTACGAATGGCAATTAAACACATCTAATCCTGCGGCACAGATCGCAAATAGCCCAGAATCCTGCAAGGGCTTGGTTGTAACGGAAGAGCGTTTTATCTTTGCGCTCCAGGCTGACGGCAACCCACGAAAAGTGGCTTGGTGTGACCGTGAAGACAACACCACATGGACACCATTGGCCACTAACGAAGCCGGTGACATCGAATTACAGACCAGTGGCGAGATCATGGCAGGCGTCCGTATGCGTGGACGTACATTGCTAGTGACTAACACTGACGCGCATATTGCTACTTATCAGGGTGCGCCATACGTCTACGGCTTTGAGCGCGTTGGTACGGCTTGCGGTGCTGCATCGCGTAAAGGCTTGGTGGCTATCGATCAGGGCGCGTTCTGGATTGGACGTGAGGCGTTCTACTACTTTGACGGCTCTATCGCTAAGCAGCTTCCGTGTGAGGTTCAGGATTACGTCTTTGAGGACATGAACGCTAACCAGATCAGTAAGGTCAGCGCAGTACACAACTCAGAATATGGCGAGATTTGGTGGTTCTACCCATCTGAAGGCTCTATCGAGTGCGACAAGTACGTTGCCTACGATTACCTTGAAGGTCACTGGGAGATCGGTAGCATTGACCGTACCTGTGGCGCAGACCAGGGTGTATTTGATGAGCCACGTTGGGTTGACGCATCAGGCATCATCTACGATCACGAATTACATGGCGTAGGTCACGGCTCTTACACGCCATTTGCCGAATCTTCATCTATCTCACTCGGTAACGGTGACACGGTGATGAAGGTCAATCAGTTGATTGCTGACGAAGATACAGCCGGTGAGGTTCAGGTTCAGTTCAAGACCAGATTCCACCCTAACGACACAGAGCGTACTTATCCATCATCTAGCACCTACTATGACCTAACCAATATGCCTACCTCAGTGCGCTTTACAGGGCGTCAGGTGAGGATTCGCGTTGAGTCTACGGGCAATGAAGATTGGCGCGTTGGTGTCATGCGAATTAACGCTGAGTCAGGTGGGCGTAGATGAGCGGCGAACTGCCACCACCACCTATTGCAAACTCATGGAGTGAGTGGGGTGAGCGACTCAATACGTTTCTAGCCCGTACCCGTGACAAGCTACGTTTCCGACTATCTG
>Ga0208019_1001193_pt1 | contig 13915 bp, 15 predicted proteins | sample CB_VirMetaG_5_FD_184540 | JGI IMG/M metagenome (GOLD analysis project Ga0208019, IMG submission 184540) | Freshwater to marine saline gradient viral communities from Chesapeake Bay - CB_1508_1D Viral MetaG (SPAdes) (version 4) | ecosystem: Environmental > Aquatic > Marine > Coastal | place: USA...
AGTAGATGATATTGAAAAAAGTAAGCCGGTCAAATTTAATACTGGAAACTATGCACTTCCCGATATCGACGTTGACTTTCCTCCATCATACCGTGATAAAGTTGTAGAATATCTAAAGAATAAATATGGCGATAGTCAAGTTTGTCAGATGCTTACATTTGGTAGACTTGCCGGAAGATCTATTTTAAAGGAGGTATTAAGAGTTAATGAATCATGTGGCTTTGATCAGATGAATAATATTACTGAAAAGATTCCAAATGAAGCCGCTATTTCCGACTTATTAGAAGAAATGGAAAATCCATCAGTAATTCGTTGGGCCTTGGAAAATGATAAAAATGCTCTAATTGATTATTGCTGGATTGACGATGACGATAATCTACAAGGAGAGTATGCTAAGGTATTTGAACAAGCTATGCGTATGGAAGGCATATTTAAAACTCAGGGTAAACATGCTGCTGGCGTTGTAATTGCATCTGATGATTTGACAAAAATTTGCCCTATGGTAAAATCGTCACGTAGTTCTGAACAGATTGCTGGGATGGAAATGCAAGACTTAGAATCTCTTGGCTGTGTTAAATTTGATATACTTGGGGTGTCATGCTTAGAAAAAATATACAATACTATAAAAGAGGTAAATAATGAACTATAGAGACTATTTGATTTATGATATGGAGACAACTAGTGCAAATCCATACACAACACAACCTGTACAGATTGCTGCTGTAGTTGTTCATGGTCGTAAACTTGAAATTAAAGAAGGTTCCGAATTTCAATCTTTAATGAAACCAGAGCTAAATGTAAAAAAATGTGAAGAGCTTGGTGTTGATCCACTTGAAGATGGTGCCGTTGCAGTGCATGGGAAGACCGCAGAAATACTAAAAAATGCACCAAGTATTAAAGCAGTTTGGAAGAATTTTACAGACTATGTTAATCAGTACAACTTTAAAGGAAGTAATTGGTCGGCACCAATATCTGTTGGTTATAATATCAAGGGCTTTGACTCTATCATTGTGAATCGCTTATGCACAGCAGATCCGTGGAAATTTGGACCAGTCGATAACAAGCGTGGCGAGCAGGATTTATTTAACAGAATTCATAGTATTGATATGCTTGACTTTATGTTTACATTATTTGAAAATAATAAAGATGTAAACTCACTATCTGCTGATAATCTTGTGCGTGGATATATGGGTTATGATAAAGGGACGGCACACGATGCGATGTCTGACGTTATTATGACAGCAGAGTTGTTTTGTAAAACTATGAGAATGTTAAGGACTGTAGCATCAAGAAAGAACTTCAAAAATGCCTTCCAAAATTGATATTGCTAAAGTTAAAGAAAATGATCGTGCCGTTTGGGATATGATTGGCGAAGGACGTGTTAAAGGATGTTTTCAAATTGAGAGTCATCTTGGCAAAACGTGGTGTAAAGCACTGAAGCCTGATAATATTCTTGAATTAGCAGCACTGATTAGTATTATTAGACCCGGAACCTTAAAGGCTTTCGTAGATGGAAAGTCTATGACACAGCATTATGTAGATAGAAAACATGGTAAAGATAAGGTTCCAAGTCTGCATCCAACTATTGATAAACTTCTTGAAGAAACCTATGGCGTAATTGTATATCAAGAACAGGCAATGGAAATCGCTGTCAAGATGGCCGGATTCAACTTGAAAGAAGCGGACGACTTACGCAAAGCTATTGGTAAAAAGAAAGCGGACCTGATGAAGCAGGTTCGTATCAAATTTATTGATGGGTCTAAACAAAACGGCATTGAAGAAGAAAAGGCTGCTGAGATCTTCGATATGATTGAAAAGTCAGCAAGATATTCATTCAATAAGTCTCACGCAGTAGCATATGCTAAAATGGCGTACTGGTCAGCTTATATAAAAAATCACTATGTTGATAAATTCATTAAGAACTGGTTACGAGATGCCGATGATAAGATTGATCCCGATACTGAAAAGCGTCAACTTATTATAGCTGCAAGAGCGGAGGGTCTTGAAATCAAAGGGCCAAGCATCTCAGTACTTGAAGAAAATTTTACTTTCGGCAAATCCAGCGGTATGTTTCCGGCTATTCATTTTGGTATTTGTAATGTAAAAAATGTTGGTGCAATTCATCTTCAGCAATTAAAGACGGGTCTATCAAAGATTTCAAGCATAACTTGGTCTAATGTATTAGTTCATGTATTGCCTAACGTAAATAAAAGAGCCGTAGAAAACTTAATTAGCGTTGGAGCATTTGCTGGTCTTGGAAAATCAAGAACGGAAATGATTCACGAGTTTCACTGCTTTTCCGACTTTACTAAGAAAGAAATGCAATCAATACAGGAACATCTTAATATAAATAACTTAACAGCGGCAGAAATTGTAAAGAGTTTATTAGCTTATGGATTGAAAAAGGATGGCGGATTTATATCTACACAGAGTCGATATGTAAAGATTGAGGATATTTTGATGAGAATTCAAAATCCCGGTAGAGATCTTGCTGACAATTCCATGACATATGCTAGAATCGAAGAGAAACTGCTAGGATACGCGATTAATCACTCAGAACTCAATGCCTGTTCAGATGCCTGTCATGCAAATGCCACATGTAAAGAACTAACAGGGGGTAGAGCAGATAATTGTATTATCGCCGTAGTTATTAAAACCGTTAGAGAGCATAAAACTAAAAATGGCGATGTCATGGCTTTTGTATCTGCTGAGGATGATTCTGGAGAATTAGAAAATATTATCATATTTCCTGATGTATACGAGCAAAACAAAGCTATAATCTATGATAGGGCAACTGTGCTTATTTCTGGTAAACTACAAGTAAAAGACAGAGAGTCATTTATAGTTGATAATGTGTTTAGTATCTAATAGGGTTTGATATGAATAAATGTACTTTTTTGGGAACTGTATCTGAATTTTATTCTATAAGCAATCATGACGGGAATATAGGGATTTCATTAACTTTACAGATTGTAAACAAAAGAGAGTCGAGGGTAAAAAAATTTGACACAGAAAATTTAACTTTTGAGGCGTGGGGAAGTGCTGCCGTATATCTACTGTCTAATCTAAAAGTAGATCACCAACTACTTGTGTTAGATGCCACAGCACGTACTGTTGAAAACGTGGTTGTATTTAGAATTAATGATTTTAGAATAATATGAAAGTAAGCTAATATGAAGGCAAATATTGAAATGATGATTGAATCTAATAAAAAACTTATTTATAGCATTGCAACTAAATTATACAGAAAAAACAAAAACTATGACAAAGAGGATCTTATTCAAGTAGGCACCATGTCATTATATAAAAATGGCGGTAAGTATGATAAAAAAAGAGGTAGAGTTTCCACATTTATTACTCATTGCGTTAAAAATGATATGATTAAATTTATTAAAGCCAATAGTGATAAATCATTAGAACTGTTCGATAATAACTACTATGTCGTAGATTATGATAATGAAGTCGAAAATATTGTTGATACGATCAGTTTTAAAAATGAATTTGAAAGAGATATTGTATTAGCTAGGCTAGAAGGATTGTCAAACAGACAAATCGGATTGCGTCTTGGCGTAAGTGAGAGTAAAATATCTAAAGCACTATCAACTATAAGAAGCAGGGTATCAAAAATTTATGCTTAAAAAAAAGGTCTTATTCTTAACGGAAGCTACATATCTTAATACTGGATATGCTACATATGCTAAGCATGTGATGGATAGACTACACTCTTCCAATAAATATGAAATAGCTGAATTATCTATATATGGACCACCAAAAGACCCTAGAAGAGCTAGTATAAAATGGAAAAACTATGCTAATATGCCAGATCCAGACAATGAGGATCATGTAAAGCTATATAATAAAAACCCAATAAATCAATTTGGAGCATGGAGATTTGATAGAGTCTGTTTAGATTTCCAGCCTGATATTGTATTGTCTATACGTGATTTCTGGATGGATAGTTTTGTATTTCATTCTCCGTTTAGAAATATTTTTTCTTGGTGTTGGATGCCAACTGTAGACGCAGAACCACAAAATCCAGAATGGATCGATATGTTTGCCGATGCAGAATATATTCTAACATACTCGGACTGGGCAAATAATATCTTAGAAAAACAAAGTGGAGGCAAGATAAACACATTAGGCTCTGCCCCTCCATCGGCATCTAAACATTTCTTTCCTATGCAAAAGTCTATAGTCAGAAAAGAATTCGGACTTGAAGAAGACATTAATATAGTTGGAACTGTTATGCGTAATCAAAGACGTAAACTATTCCCTGTATTGTTTGAGTCGTTTGGAGAATATCTAAAAAGAACAAAAGACACTAAGACATATTTATATTGCCATACTAGCTATCCTGACAATGGATGGAACTTAGCAGAACTTATTCACTCTAATAACATTTCATCAAGAGTTTTATTTACATATGTATGTAATGAGTGTAAAAGTGTAGAGATCTCTCATTTTAATGATGCTAGAAAACAATGTCTTAACTGTAAGAAATTTTCCTCATGCCCGTCCAGCGTTAACAATGGTCTTAATGATGAAATATTAGCAAAAGTATATAACCTCTTTGATATATATGTTCAATGTGCTAATTGTGAGGGTTTTGGTCTTCCTCAAGTAGAAGCGGCAGCGTGTGGCGTTCCAATAGCTTGTACAAACTATTCCGCAATGGTCGATGTTATAAATAAGCTTGAGGCACGGCCAATACAAGTTTCTGATTGCTATAAAGAATTAGAGACAGGATGCAATCGTGCCGTCCCAAATAGAGATAGTCTAACTTCAATACTAATTGAGTTCTTCAATAGTAGCAAAGAAGAGCAAAGAATCTTAGGTGCAAAAACAAGAAAATTATTTGAGGAATATTATAACTGGGATACTACTTCAGAAAAATGGATGAAGATTATTGATAGTTGTCCAACTGCAAACTGGAAGCAACCGTCGCGTATTAAACCCGTTGTTGATATTCCAATAGATCAAAAAACAAATGAAGAGTTCATGGACAATCTTATTGAAGCCTATATCTTTAATCCTAAACAAAAGAATTCATATGTTATCAAGAATACTCATAAAGATTTAAATAGAGGAACGACTAAATCCTCTTATAGCGGATATATGGTTTCTGAAATGTCTCCGTTTAATGACTCAAAACAAATACCAATAAGTAGATCTAAAATCAAAGATCATTTCAAAAACACATTAAACAATTTTAATATCTGGGAAAAAGCTAGACAAAATAGGTCTTTATTAAAGGATAATGCTGAATTATGGTTAGGCTAGGCACATATTGTAACCAATGCTGTTTTTTCAATTTCAATAATAAAGAATGTTTTCGCGGATTATTAGATATCTACAAAGATAATGGTGCTACAATCCAAGTAAATGATGATAATGTTATTATAGACAGAGTTTGTATGTCTCGTAGAACATATGACTGGCTAGGGGATATGACTCTAGAACAAGCTAGTACAAAAGCTAGTAATGAAATCTATATACATGGATCTATTATTTTAGTTAGTTCGAGTCTAGACCATCTTAGAAAATGTTTAGAGACATTAAAAACTATAAAAAATATATCAAAATTTAAGTTAATTATTACGCATTCATCAGCTATAAGGTCTTCTGATGTATTGAATCTATGTGATAGTCTAGTAGACTATACTGAATTTATATGCATGAAAACATTTATTTCAGAACCTGAAGTTATTACCTATGAAGCGTTTAAAAGAGCAAACAATGGGTATATATTCATACTTGATACAAGTAAAGATTTTGATCCGTTATTTATAGATAAAGTCAATCATACGGTAAACATAAAGCTACATAGATTGTTACATGTTGAACCTATTGACGAGGCATATCATCAGTCGGTTTCAATGGCTATTATTTATAAAGTATTAAAGGGGGATATTGGACTTAGTATATCTTCTAAAATCAATGAATTAGTTGAAAATCAAGATAACAAATTTGACCAGATAAAAACGTGGGGCCAAATTAATGAACAATATAGTAGTTAATTACAAATTATCAAATACTGAAACTATTGACATCGATGAAATTAAAAAACTAAGCAATAAAGCCAAAGTAAATATTTTTGATTTCTCGTTACAGCCGACTAATAAGTATAAAGAAATACAAAAAACAAAATATATAAAATCTTCATTTGAAGATTATGAGAACGCTGATCAAATTATAAATAAATATGTTGTATCAAATCATATAGTAGATCTAGCGTCTGTTATACTAAATAGTTCTGTTTCATTTAATATAGATGAATTTGATAAAAGCATATTTGAAAATAAAGATATATCAATCGTTTATTCTGATTGGACTAGCAATGGAATTATGAATTATAGCAGGTCTTTTCCATTATCTGGAATATCAGCACCAGCAATAATTACGAAAGTTTCAAAGATGCTTGATTTTCAAACATCCGATAACATTTTGAAAGATATGGTTTCTAAAGTTATAAGCTATCATATAGCAAAGCCATTATTTAATCTATCATATGTTTAAAAACTGCATACATACAATTAAGAAGCACAATAGAAAAAATAACAAAAAAACAGGCTTTATATTATTAGGTGCTGGTAAAATAAAGGCAAACAGTTATATTGGTAGTCCATTTCTTTTCTTTATTGAAGAAGTGCAGCAGTTTTTAGTAGACCACCAGATACAAACAATAACCTCTATTTATCCAAACGCTGAAATAATATTAGTTGTTGGACATGATGCTGAAAAAGTTATAAACTACGTCACTGAACAGCATAGTAATATAAAAATAGTAGAAAATTTTGACAGTAAAAACAATAGTTCTTTACATAGTCTTAGATCAGTATTTAATATAACATCATCTGATCACAACTATTTTATTATCCATGCGGATAGAGCTTTTAATACAAGGTGTATTAGCTCACCAATAAAAGATAGATCATATCTATATTCTCATAAAATCGATAAAGCAAATGAGTATATAGGATTATCATATGATCATAAAAAGCTATTAAATATTTCGTATGGACTGTCAAATGTGTGGAGTGAAATCCTTTTTATATGTGAAAAGGATCATCAAATCTTCAAAAAATTTATCAATCTAATTTATCAAAGCAAAATCTACTCATTGCCCGAACTGATACAAGCAACTTCAAAACATATTGAATATTATATTGATAACTCAAAAGATCTTGACATAAAATTGATAAAGGATATATAATGAAAATCTTAATTCACTCAGATAATAATGATTATAGGTTTCATAATTTAGTTTCTTGCTTGTCAAAACTTAATCATCAAATTGGATTTGCATCTGGAGAAATTGACAAAAATGAATTCTTAAAATTTGCACCAAATGTCATTATTCATAATATTGAAGACAAGGTTGAATTTCCTGTTGAAAATTTAAATGCAGTATGTATAGCAATTAATGATTTAAACAGCCCGTTTTCATTTTCTTTAAATAATCCCGATCATGAAAGATACATAAAATCATTTGTTACTATCAAGAATAGTACATCTTGTAATACGGATATGTATAAATCAGATATTGTTTATATTGGAAATCCATATGTTTTTAAAAATGCACTCCGTATAATTACCAATTCTGATTGGAATTTTAAGTTTTTTCATCATAATCCAATACCTATTAATGGCTACTGTGGATTATGTAAATCTGAAGACTATCATGAGTTTTATAAGCATTCTAAAGCATCAATTATTGTGAAGGAAGACCAATCTAATAGATTAAATGATATCATTTTTGCCGGAGGCAATCCAGTAATATATGACAATGATGTAGATGATTTTATTTCTAAACTAAGTCAGGCTATTGAGGAAGGTGTTAAATTTGATGCTGGAATTTCCAAAGAGTATATTATAGATAATGATACAAACTATGACAGAATGGCAAAAATATTTACAACGACAGGATTAACCAAACTAGCAAAAGAAATTACAGCACAAAAAAAAGAACTGACTAAAAGGGCTTGCATATGAAAACAATGTTCTGTATAGAAAATTTAGGCTTTTCACAGAAAAACTATGAATTGTTTTTGCAAATAAATAAGATAGTAGAAAAGTCAATAGAAGAAATTTCCATATGCCCGCTGAATATTACAAATAAAGCGACACATGTAAACACTGCTGTCTATAATATTGGTGAGCTGTCAACATACAAAGATGGGCTTTTAATTGTTACTAGAATAAAAGATGTAGAAAAAATAACATCAATAGCAACCAACTCGATAAAAGTTCTATACTTATATGATCTTGACTGGATGTTTGATAAAATGAAATATGATGAAATTTATACCGCTCTAACACATCCAGACTTAAAAATAATTGTTAGGTCTGCCGATTATATTAAACCGTTAAAAAATCTCTGCGGAGTAGTTCCAGTAGGGATTTTAGAAAAATTAGAACTGGAGAAGTTATGGAATTTGCTTTAGTCAATAAAGACAAGCTTATTAGCATGTTTGATAAAGGTTATAGTAGTTATCAAATGGCGGAAGAACTAAATACATATTCTACCCGCATTCTAAGAGCATTAGAATTTTTAGGTAAAACAATTCATGGAGACGCTAAATATTATAAGCGAGATTATTCAGAGTCGCAAAAACTAGCAATAGAAAACGGTCGATCTGTTCATCCAACTAAAGGAAAGAAGTTAGACAAAAAACATAAGGCAAAAATTGGAGAGTCAAGATCTAAAGCATATCATTCATTATCTGATGAAGAAAAGGAAAAAATTTCACAAATCAGTAAGGATGGATGGAAGGCTTTAGGAAAGGCTAAACAAGAAGAGATTAGATTACTAGCATTGCAGGCGGTTAGAGAGGCGAGTCGTAATGGATCAAAAACAGAAAAACACATTTCCAACGGATTGCGTAAAGCTGGTTATACAGTAGAGTTTCATAAAACCGGGCTTGTTCCCGGAAGCTCATTGGAAGTAGACTTATTCCTTCCGGAAATAAAAACAGCGATTGAAATTGATGGACCGGGACATTTTTTGCCGATATGGGGAGATGAAAAATTACATAAACAACAATCTGCCGACACAGTCAAGCAGGGTATTCTCCTGAACAATGGATATACTATTTTAAGAATTCGTCAAATTGACAAGAGCATTTCCTTGACAAAGATGAATTATTTACTAGACTCTATATTAGAGCAGGTAGAGATAATTAGAGAAAACAAAGGATCTTTAAAGGACAGATTAGTAGAAATTGAGGTAAAAAATGGCGAAGCAAGAAGAATCTAAGGAAGTAGTAGTGCCTGACATTAATTCTCCGGAATGGCATGATTATGCCATGACATTCTTTACCGCTAAAGAATTAATTGATGGCAACCCAATTGTTGCTGGATTAAGAAGAGTATCTGAAGTGCTTATTGGGGAAATCATCTCAAGTAAACCAACTAGTGTTGTTCATGCAGAAAATAATAGTCCAATTGGCAGAGCTACTGTTGTTTATGAAGTGCAGTTTTTATGCAAACGACATAATGGCGATGAATATATTAAAACATATGCTGATACAGCAGAGGTATGGGAGGGCAATACAGACGATCTGTTTGCCGTTCATGCTGCCGCTACAGCAAGCACAAGAGCAGAGGGTCGAGCATTACGTAAAGCATTAAAACTCCGAGTAGTTGCGGCTGAAGAACTATGCAAGAAAGATGTGTCCAAGTTCTTAGGCGAACAGTCTGGACAAAAAGAAGATAGAATTAACAATGATCAAGTAAATTTTATTGACGCTCGTTGTAGAAAACTAGACATCAATGTTGTGTCATTTATTAATTCGGGAGAGAAGGAGTATAAGAGCGTATATGAAGTAAAGAAAGAAACTGCGGCAAAAATGATTAAAGAGCTTAATAAACTAAGCAATAATAGTGAATTAATTAATCCGGCAATTAAAGGTTATCAAGAGGATTGGAATACATGAAATTAACTTATACAACAAAAGATGGCAGAATGACTGTGGAACTAGAAGCGGCTAATGACAAGGATATGTTTCGTAAGCTGTCTCGATTTCAAGAAATTTACGAAGACACTCCAGCAGCAAAAGTTGATGGAAAAATTGTTGAAGGAGGAGATGTTGTCTATCGAGTAAGAAGAGCTAAGTACGAAGACGATAAAGGAAAGGAAAAAGAGGCAGAGTATTTTGAAAAGGTAGTTGTATCTGGTCCTCTAATGTGGTATAAGAAGGGGTATGGAGTGCTAGATGATGGAAGTGATAATCTATTTCCAAAACGACCATCTAAAGATGATCAAACATTAGAACATGGTATTAATGGTTGGTGTAAATATAAGCAGCAATCTTAATTATTTAATAGACAAGGAAGAGTAATCACTCAGGTCTGTGTAAGACTTGTTTTTAAAGCCTTGTCCAGCCCCGCTGGAATTTCTGGCGGGGTTTATTTTTTTGTTTTATTGCAGCCACATCCTCCTTTTACTTGATGCGTAAACAATGTTTGTTTATTTGTTTTGTTTTTAAAATTATCAATAGCTGTTTTTATTTTACTTTCTAATGCTATTTTTATTCCAATTTCCTCTATTGCATTTGGCAATAATCTGTTAATCCAAGGCTTATTCTCTGATATCCATTCCTTTGCCCTTGGCATCATATCTGTTATTATAAAATCGATATTTTCTAAACATTTATCGATGCCCCAAACATTCATTTGTTTAGCTAGTTTAAAACAGGCTTGACAAGCAGGAACTCCAGATTCTTTAAATATAAAAAGAAGTTCTGTGCCAACTCCATATCCAATATTGGCATAAGATAGCTTTGTTTCATTTTTTGGCGGAACAAAAGAATAATTCTTAATTTGTTCATTGTCTTGATATAAATTACTTAATCCTAGCATTTTTCTATATGCATTAACTTTATAATTTGGTAATGATGTATTTCCAATGCATATATTGTATAAATTAATATTGTTCTTAAAAGGCTCACATTCTTCCATAGCTAAGTCTCCGTTATTACTATTTCCATCCTAAAAGCTTCGCATTCTGTAGTTTCTGGAACGCATGGGTATTTTTTCCAAAACGGAAGAAATGGCCCAGTCTCTTTAATAATGCCGCTAAAGAAATATGGATTACAAGATTCTGTATATGAGTCAAAGGCGGCTTTAGAAAAAGGCGAAAACAATCCATAATTAGCGGAAAGTCCATTAAATTCAAGAAATGCATAGGTCTCGTCAGCATTTAAATATGATACAACATCAACATATCCTGAATCACAAAGGTATTTTGTTTCATAATAACATAAAGTATAATACTCTATTGGATCTTCTGCTTGAAAAATTATTGTTTCTTTATAATTCATGTTGAAATCAACCTCACATACACCGCTAGGTGTCTCTCCACCACTGACCTCGTCTTCGCCAGATACACTATAGGCCATGATATGAATATTGATTGATTCTGGATGACTTCCGCAGTTAATGTTGCAAGGCGAGGCCGTATCACAACTTGTTCTTGATGAACAATCGCCAAATGTAGGTCTTGTCTCTGCAATCATACTAGCTATCGCTATGCCACTTTCATCAAAAATGGTATCGCTAAATGATTGACTGATGAATAACCAACTACAATCAATAGGAACTTTTGTGTCAAAACTATAACTGTAAGTGCCTGTTGAAAACATATCGCCAGTTAAAGTAAGGCCGCAGACTCCATTATATGTTTCTTCCCCAATAAATCCAACAGATGTTGACTCTAAACATAGTGAAACTCCTTCTCCAACCCAGCAAGAATTTCCGTCCCAGCTTAATTGATGACTTCCTATGGTTGTTGTTGTTGGACTTCTAATAATTTCAGCGGTGAACAAACATAAATTTTGAGGAACGCATCTACAGCTATCACTACATAAATATTTCCATTTAGAACATCTTCCAGCTCTTATAAATCTCAAGTCTGTGAAATCTTCTACAAAGTCTTCGTATCCACCAACGGCAGATATGTTTTTATGACATGCTGTTCCATCTCCATATACTGTTGATCCAGAAGTCAAGTCCCCGCCAAGATATAAATCTCTTAAACTAGCAGTTCCTGGATTATAATAATAATCCTCTCCATCTGATGTGTATTGTATAAGACCAGTGCCTCCATGAATTAATGGATGATATAAGAAACCGGCACCGGGCCAAACAGTATCTCTTGCTCCTACATCATTAGGCTGATCATCAGCAATGTTGTCTATCGATATCATTATATATTTAGGATAGCCACTTTCTTGTGCCGCGATAGCATCTCCAGAAAAAGAAGGTATATTATGAGTATACGTTTCATATAAGAAGACACATTTTTCTTGCTCGTCAGCGGGAAGTTGATTAGCCCCACTATAATTTATCGGTGTGTATTTCCATTTTGCTAAAGCCTTGCCTGTGGTAAAATTTTCAACCCCAGTATAATCCGGATGAAATTCTACCCTTTCTATAGGGAAAAATCCTGTATCATAAATATATTCTCTATATTTTATTTGTTCTCTTTCCCCTATTGGAAGTTCAAATCCATTATACTCTCTGACTGATTTTACGCATAAATATCTTGGGACGTATTCACATTCAGATTCTAATGGAATAGTTCCTGTTGGTTGAACAATTCCTCGTCTTAGTCCGGGACTTATAATAGAACTAGGCAGAGGAATATATTCACCACTAGTAGCAGGATCAAAATTATAAGAACCATAAATGCCGCTATATTCAGGTGTACCAATTCCGGCCACGTAGTTTACATTGCTTTGTGTATAAAATACATCATTACTTAAATCTCTTTGAACAAAAGCAACCTTTTCTGATGGATAATTGTATAAGCTAACAGACCCTCCAGATCCTTCAAATCCTGTTACTCCAGAAAAGGTAACGTCTTCTCCTGTTGGAACACCAAGACATGTAACAGAATGGTGGTCTATAAATTTTCTTTTAGTCTCATATCCATTCTCAAAATATTCATCATAAGCCAAATGAAGGGTCCACCTACATCCAGACCCATCAGCCTCGCCAACTCCACTAGGAGTGGTATCAAATGGAGATAAAGTGACAACAATTGGATGACCTGCAATAGTTCCCTCATATTTAACTGTATTTTTAGATGACTCTCCAGCATACGTACTATATCCAAGCAATTGCTGATGAGGATAAATATCACAAGGATCTAAAGGAGAATCTGGAGTCCATTTGACTAAAATAGCTTTTGGATTACAAGAGCAACAATGTTCTTGCTGGATAATATAATCTATGCCAGAGTCAATAACTTTCCAATTACCAGCAGCTTCAAAAGAAGGCTTTCTGTATCGACATGGATCACAGCAGCAGTTGTAATCCATTAATATCTTATAATTTCCACTACCTATAGATAAATCACTGTATTCGTCAAAATACCTAACGCCATTATGTTGAAGATAACACGCATATCCAGATTTTAACTTATCCGGTCCTTGACTCCTAAACATCAACTATTTCCTCTCCGCAGCAAAGACCAGTAACAACCCATCTTAAAGGACTGCTTACCATATCCTCAGTTATACAATCATCAACTACAGAATCAGAATAAATATTTTTATATCCCATAGCCTTTCCTTTCATTCCTATTAAAACCGATATTGGAAGATTAAAATGACATAAATCTTCATCAAAAATCTTAATTCCACTATCCCCTATCGATACGGTTCTAGTTTTATGCCCAATATCTGTGACAGTGGCTAATATATAATTGCAACCAGCAGATGTTCCACCAGCACCTGAAGGAATATTATCAATAACAAAACTAATAAACTCTTCTCCTCCTTCTCCACCAGTCCACACACCTCTCTCTTCATCCCATCTCAAATCAACAGGGCCGGATTTCCAAGTTGCTGGATTCCATGTAGCTTCTGGATGTATACCAGAAATGCCATTAATAATGCCAGTTCCAGAAGGA
>Ga0208019_1001195_pt1 | contig 13904 bp, 34 predicted proteins | sample CB_VirMetaG_5_FD_184540 | JGI IMG/M metagenome (GOLD analysis project Ga0208019, IMG submission 184540) | Freshwater to marine saline gradient viral communities from Chesapeake Bay - CB_1508_1D Viral MetaG (SPAdes) (version 4) | ecosystem: Environmental > Aquatic > Marine > Coastal | place: USA...
AAAAGCATCTGGCAAACAAAAACTTTTAGACTTAGGTTTAACTGAAGAAGAAGTAAAAGCATTGATAGGAGTATAACCCTATGGTGTTTTCCTACCGAAAAACAAAATATCAAATCGGAGATTTGCTATGGCTTTAAAGTTCGCAGTAAATAATTCATTAAGTGCTATCACTAGCTTACCCTCTGGCATATCTGGTGGTGCATTAAATCTTATCTCTACCCAAACAGCAAGTGCAAGTGCAACAATAGATTTTACATCTGGTATAGATTCAACTTACGATTCTTATATTTTTAAATTTTATAATATACACCCATCTGGTAGTAATCAAACTTTTCATTTTCAAGCATCAACAAATGGTGGAAGTTCTTATGGTGTAACAATTACTAGCGCAGTATTTAGAGCATACCATGATGAAGCTGATCTTTCAACATCATTAAGTTATGATACAGCTTCTGATCTTGCACAATCTACATCTTTTCAAAGAATAATGAAAATAACTAATGATAATGATAATAATGGTTGTGGAACTTTACAAATATTCAATCCTAGTAGCACAACTTTTGTGAAACATTTTATAGCAAATTGTCAAGAAACAAACTCTAGCACATATTCACAAAATCAATTTACTGCTGGGTATTTTAATACAACTTCATCTTTAAATGCTTTTCAATTTAAATTTGATTCTGGCAATATAGATGATGGCATAATCAAAATGTATGGAGTATCTTAATGTTAGTTAAGCACAACAACAATTCAATATCTAATCTAACTTCTGCTGGAAGTCTTGCACAAGGTAAGATGACTTTAATATCTTCTCAAACTGCAAGTGGTAGTGCCTCAATATCATTTACAACAGGAATAGATAGCACCTATCCAATATATCGTTTTGAGTTTATATCAATACACCCTCAAAATGATGCTGCTGTATTTTTATTTCAAGGAGATACAGGTACAAACACTAATTACAATCAAACTATTACTAGCACTTATTTTTACGCAAGACATGACCAAACAGGTGCTGTAGGAGAAATTAGTTATGATAGTGGTTCTGACCAAGCACAAGGTACAGCATTTCAAAGAATAGGAACTGAAATTGGTAATGGTAATAGCGAAAATGCTAGTGGATATTTACAAATCTTTAATCCATCTTCATCAATATTTGTAAAGCATTTTTTAGGAGATATTCAAAATTTTGAATCAAATGGTTATTCTTTTAGGGTTTTTTCTGCTGGGTATTTTAATACTACTACTGCATTAACAAGATTTCAATTTAAAATGACATCTGGCAACATAGATTCTGGCACAATAAAACTATATGGAATAAAAGGAGATTAATGGCTTTAATTAAATTAAACGACAGAGCAGTAAAAGATGTAACTCAATTTGGTTCTATAAGTTCATTGGGTAGCTTAACTCATATCTCAACTGCTACTGCTAGTTCTAGTGCTAGTATAGAGTTCACATCTGGTATTGATAGTACATATAAGGAATATGTTTTTTATTTTGTGAATATCCACCCAGCTACTGATACTGCTGATTTTACTTTTAATGTAAGTATAGATTCTGGTTCTAATTATAATGTTGCTAAAACTACTACACAATTTAGAGCTGTTCATAATGAATCTGATACTGCAACATCTTTAGCTTATGAGGGTGATACAGATTTAGCACAAGGAACAGGATTTCAAATACTTTTTCCATTTGTAGGTTCTGATAATGACCAAAGTTGTAGTGGTTATTTACATTTATTCAATCCAAGTAGCACAACATATGTAAAGCATTTTATATGTATGGGAAATAGATCACAAGCTGGAGATTACACAGCTAATGATTTTACTGCTGGTTATGGGAATACTGTAAATCCTATTGATGCTGTTAAGTTCCAATTTTCTAGTGGAAACATAGATGCTGGTCAGATATTGCTATTCGGAGTAAATTAATTTATAAGGAGAATATTATGCACAAATTAGTAAATGGAATACAAGTACCTCTAACACCAGAGGAAATCGCACAAAGACAAGCTGAAGAAACTGCTTGGAACAATGGTGCTAAAGACAGAGCTGTTGCTGAGCTTAGACAAAAGAGAGACAGATTACTTGCTAAAGATGATTGGAAAGTAATTAAAGCTAAAGAGACTGGTTCAACTTTATCTGCTGGATTTAAAACATATAGACAAAGTTTAAGAGATCTCCCAGGAACTGTTACTGAAAGCATGACTGCTGAGGATGTAAGAAATATTCAATTTCCAACAGAGCCATAAAATGAAATTCATTTTGGCTTTTAGTATTTGCTCAGCCATCACTGGATTTTGTAACAACACAGCAACAATTAAACCAGCTTATGACACCTGGACAGAGTGTGTTATTGCTGGATCACAGTTGACCATTAATTTCGTTAAGTTAAAAGAGGAACAAATAAATAATGAAAAATTATATATAACTTATTTTTGTAACGAAGTAATGATCAATGAAAAAGACAGTTAAAAAAAGAACAAGATTAAAAATAATAGATCCATCAGAGATGGTGGGTTTTAGATTATCCTCACATGAAAAAGTTTGTGCTGAAAGAATGAAAACTTTATTTAAAACCATGGATGAGATGAGGAAAGATATTAAAGAATTAAAAGCAGATGTAAACAAAAGCAAGGGAGCTGTAGGTTTATTATTTTTTATTGGTGGCTTGATAACTGCCATTGTAGGCTTTTTTAAATGGAATGGATAACTTGACCAAATAACAAATCTAAATAAATTTTAAACATGCAACTTAGTCGTAATTTTAAACTTGAGGAATTTACCAATTCAATGGTAGCGACCAGGCGAAGTATCAAAAACGAGCCTGGAGCTGGGGATATAAAAAATTTAGAAGATATATGCTATGAGATCCTGGAGCCAGTTAGAGCTCATTTTGATAAACCAGTTCTAATTACATCAGGCTATAGATCTGAGGAATTATGTGAGGCTATTGGATCTAAAAAGACTTCTCAGCATGCTAAAGGACAAGCTGTGGATTTTGAAATACCTGGAGTTCCAAATATTCAAATAGCTTACTGGTTACAAAACAATGTGGATTTTGATCAATTAATCCTGGAGTATTATTCTCCAGATGATGGATCTAAAGGCTGGGTTCATGTTAGCTACAATGAAAAAGGATCTAACAGAAAACAAGTTTTAACTTATGATGGTAAAAAATATTCCAATGATTTACCAGAAATGAAATGGAAGGATGGCAAGGTAGTAGAATGATTCATTTATTAAAATTAATTAATAATCCATTAACAAAGATAATTGCCAATAAAACTATTGGTGCTATTCAGCATAAATTAGAAAAAGACAAAATAATTAAAGCCAAAGAAATAGAGGCAACTAAAAGTATTTCAATTGAGCAAATAAGACAACAAGAGAGCTCATACAAGGATGAATGGTTAGTTGTGGTATTCTCATTAATTTTTTTAGCACACTTTGTTCCAGCATTTCAGGAGTCTATGCTTAGAGGCTGGGAGATCTTAGAATATGCTAGTGATTACTTTTGGATAATAATTCTTACAATAGTTGGTGCTAGCTTTGGTGTGAATACAGTTAAAAAATTTAAAGGTAATAAATAATGGCTAAGAAAAAGCCATTATTTGGAGTTGCTAATTATGTTAAAGAGTCTCCAAGAAAAAGACCAGGAAGACACTCAAAAAACCCTAATAAAAAATTTTCCAGGAAAGCATATAGAGGTCAAGGAAGGTAGCTAGACCAAAAGAAATAATCTGCTAACAGTGATTTTATGTTAGACAAATTTCTTTATAATTTTTTTGCTGGAGTAGATTGGTGCTTTGATTGGCTGGATGATTGTTTTAGATCTAAGCCTAAACTTAAAAAAAAGGTTAAGAAAAAATGAGAGATACTAAAACATTAGAGAGCTTTGCAAAAAAAGTTGAAAGAAAATTTAAAGAGATGAATATCTTTAGATATTTAAGGAAAGAAGTTGAGATAGGAGCTCATGGTACTCAGAAATATGTAATTAAGAAAGGTACAAATAAAGGTAAGATAGCAAGCAAATGAGAGTGTCAGATTCAACAACTTTAAGTTTACCAATTAGAAATCTTTTAGGATTAATCTTTATAATCTGCACAGGACTATTCGCTTATTTTAATATTGTTGAAAGATTAAATAACCTGGAGACAGCAGATAAACTGCAACAGCAAGATCTCCTGGAGGCATCAGCTCAAAAGCCAATTGACCAGGAGCAATTCATGTTAATTGAATACATGTCAGGTCAATTAGAAAAACATCAAAAACTTTTAGACCAAAATATTCATACAGGTGTAATGCTAGAACAATTTGAAAAAGAAATTGAAAAATTAAAAAAAGATGTAGAAAAATTAAAAGATGCAACAAGAGATATTAAATTTAGTAATGGTAATGGAGCTCATTAATGATCAAGTTAGTTTTTGCATTATGTCTTTTTATTAATGGCTCATTAGTTGAGCACAGAATCCAGGACAGTCTTAGCACATGTTTAAAAATGAAAAGAGAGGCTGAGAGAAATATGGAAATGAATAATAAACAATTTATGTGTGGACAAGTTGAGGCTGAAATAACTACTAATATAGATGGATCAGAATCTATTCAAAAAATTATAAAAGCTAAATAATGAGCATAGAAAAATTAAAAAAAGAAATACAAGAGCTCAATAAAAAACATGAGCAAGCTATCCAAGGATATAAAAATATAATTGATCAAAAAGAATTAGAGATAGAGGAATATAAAAAGCAAAATGCAAATTTAAAAAAGAAACTCAAAGATGAAAAGAAATTTTCTAAAATGCTTTATGAGAGTCCATAATGAGTGATGAATATGATATTATCGTACTTAAAAAAGCAACAGTTGTTTATTGTGCATCTTGCAAACAAGATCCAAGAACTCCAGAAAAAGAAGTTTGTAATTATTGTTTATTAGCAGAGGTTCATAGAAGTAATGAAGATCCAGAAAAAATTCATGAAGAACACTAGCCCAAAACAAAAAGGAATGTTGTCAGAGCTCACAGCTATAGCTCATTTTGTTAAAGATAAAGATAACATGGTATTCACTCCATTAATGGGATTAGGCTTTATTGATATTTTAGTTCTAAACAAAAGAACTGGTGAGATCTCTTTTTATGATGTGAAGTTCGGCTCCAGGAGAAAGAGCTCATGGGTAAGCAAAACTAAAATAAAAAGCAGATGCAAAAAAGGTCAGTTGATTTATAGACCATCAAAATCTATACAAAATAAATTAGGAGTAAGAATTATTTATGTTGATGAAAATGGAAAGGTAATATTTTCAAATGAAACCAAAAAGAAAAAGCAAAAAGCCACCAAGCTCTTTTTTAGTCGGATCTTGTCAGAAGTGTAATAAGGAATTGTCAAATAGTGATAGCTATGTTTTGGTAGCTAGAGCTGATGACTTATCTAAAAAAACTAGGCTTTGTTATAATTGTTATATGGAATATTAATTCTAACCTGGAGCCCACTAAAGGCTCCAGGAATATAGGAAGGGAACTTAAAGAATTGAATAGTCTCTGTGCTCCATACACTTATCAATTCTCTTGTATCTTATATCAGCCTCAAAAAAGCCTTCAAGTCTTTTAATCAAAGTCTCACAATCCTCAAGATCATCATAAAAGAATTTACCTCCATTAATGGAAGATTTAGGATCATATAAAGGATTATATGATGAGCAATTTGCTAAAGCTAATAAGGTTAAAATCAAAAGTATTTTTTTCATTTATTCACTCCATTTTGATTTACATTTATAACTGGCACATCACCATAAAACTCATTAAATCCAACATCATTGCTAGTGCAGATGCATTCTCTGAATTTAATGTTTTTATTATCTTTGAAATGGTTATCGCCAATTTCTTTTGCCTGGTCAAAATTATTAGATCTAATTGAAACTTTTTTCCAGGCAGTAACAAACATTCCATCCAAGGAATATTCATTATATCTAAGAACATAGATCTTTTGTTTATCAGCCACTGATTCCTCCAATTTGTTAGTTAGCTTTTTCATCTCATTTTCAAAAGTAAAAGTCATGATTTCCTCCTAAGATCTTTTACAAATAAAAACATTTTTTGGAGATCAAGAACATTACAAGTCTCTGCAAATTCCTTAACCTCAATCCTCATTTTTTCCTGATCCTTCTTAGCTCTCTCATGAGCTCTAGCTTTATTGGAATCAATAATTTCAAAATGAGGTTCTTTTAGTTCAGCCATTTTTCCTCCCTTCTTTTAAGTAATAGCCTTCTTCATTTATCCACTTCATACGCATTGATAATTTGTTAAACAACTCATCATCAAAATTTTGAAAATCAAAGAACATAAAACTATCCTCCCTATTTTTATTCAGCTCAATAGGTTTAGCTCCGAACCCTGGAGCCATAACTCCAGTGGTTCTATTAGGATTGTTTACATCTGTGATTAGGTATTTAACAGTCACATAATATTCATAAGAACAAAATTTAGACTGCCTCCACTGACCAATATTGGTAACTTTAATTAAGTAGTTACCAGTCTTAGCCTCATCCAATCTTTTATTAATTTGATAATCAGCCATTTATAAATCCTTCTTTTGGTTTCCAATTTTTTATTTTGATAGAGTCTTTAATAATATGATCAAAATAAATAGTAGTAAAAAAATCTTTAATTCCATACTTATCTCTGCAAATTAAATATCTTTTTCTACTTATATTTCTGGCAACTAATAAAGATTCATTAGAAATTTCAGTAGGTAAATATCCACTGCCTTTACAAAAACCAGTTATTCTTTTTCCACAACCTATATTAGCTGGCTCATTATTATGACCATGTTTTCTCAAACAATTATTTTTAGTTAAAGTAAAACGATAAGTACAAACTCCACAGGTTCCTCTTTTTTTTTTCATCAATCCTCCTAATTAAAAATTATAAATGTTTTCTCCACAATCTGCCATTTCTTCTAAATATTCTTGTGGATCTTCAAATATAATTGGTTTGTATTTAGATTTTTGTTGATCAATACAATCATTGCAAACAGTACCACAACTATAACCTCTACTATCTGTTAATTGCCATCTCTCAACATTTTTACCTTTATTTTTACATTCGTAGTGAGAACATATCTTATTCATCAATCCTCCTAAGCTAATAACATTGATAAAACTGCAATAGAAAATTTACCAAGTAAAATTCCTATCAATAAAATTAGAGCGATCCCAAAAAGATCGCTCATAATTTTTTCCAACTTAAAAAATAATTTTGAAAATATATTCATTAAGCCACCTGGTTAGTTGTGAACTTTTTAACTTTAAACTTTTTAGAAGTTTCACCATTACCAAAAGTGTATCGTCTCTCAATGGTAAAACCTTTATTTAAAGATAAACCCTGGCAATGTTTAAGGTTATGAATTTGAGATCTAGTTGATCCAGATAATTTTTGATCATCCATAAATTTTTCTAAATTATCTGCTGAAACATAAAAACTTTTATGCTCACCATCAACTAATCCCCAAACGAAGTATTCTATTTTAATTGATGGATTTTTTATTTTAAGTTTACTCATACATATCTCCTATATATTTTTTTTGTTTTTTAGTTAATTTAATGACATTGCTTGGCTTGAAATTACCAAAACCATTTTTGCTTTGTTTTACTTCTGGTCTTGCTAAATCCTCACACTTAATCATTTTCTTAGTGAAACCTTTAACTCTGCCAAGAGTCCAAGCATCACCACCAGAAAAATCTCTCTGCTTTAACCAAACAAGATCATTAATTTTTAACATGGGTTTAATTTATCAAATCCTCGCATGCATGCAAGTAATTTAGGCTTGTAAAAACCCTTAAAATGCTTAGTTAATAAAACATGGCATTTATGCAACTGGCAAATATGAGCCTAAAAGAACAATTTGAGCAAATCGAATCGCTTAGAAAACAAAAAAAACTAAGTGTGGACAGTCTCTGCTTTTCATCAAAAGTACACCAATCAACTTATTACAGAATTAAAAAAAATAAAGTTTCACCAAAATATGAAACACTTCAAAAATTAGTTAAGGCTTTAAATGATTAATGTAAAAAATTTAAAAAAAATAATTAAAGTTTTAAAAGAATGCAAAGATCCAAAACAAGTTAATGGAGATCATTATAAAAATTTTTTAATTGAGCCATGGTTATTTATTAAATTAAATAAACTAAATTCATTCCAATCAAATTTAGTTAGATATTTGGTTCGTTATAAAAATAAAAATAATCCTATAGCAGATCTAAATAAGATTATTGATTACTGCGAAAAAGAAAAATCATTCATACAAATAGAAAGCGAAAAATGAAATCACCATTAGAAAAATTCGGTAGAAAATATTTATCACCATCAAGCATAAATGGATTTAGAAATGATCCAGTTGGACAATGTAAAAAAATGTTCCAGGGTTTTAAAGATGAATCTAATCTTAACCTGGAGAGAGGTAAAGTTTCAGAAAAAGTTTTAGGAATGTTATTAGAAAAAAAAATAACTCTAGATCAAGTTGATGAAATTACAGAAAAAGAATTTGTTGCTAATACAATATTTCAAAATTGTACTGAGGATGAAAGACAAAAAGAATTAGAAAAAATGATTGGCAAAGGTAAAGCTCCAGGAATAATTAGAAATTTATTTAGTGCTTACCAGGAGCTGGCAAAAGATAAACCATTCAAATTACAAACTAGACATACAGCAACATTAAAAGATACTTCAACACCATTACTTGGTTTTACTGATATGGAAACTAAAGACATGGTGATTGATTGGAAAGCTACCAGTCAGATTAGACAAATTGAAATGGATAATAGAATCCAAGGTGGCATCTATTATAAATTTACTGGCAAGAAAATGATTTTTGTTAAAGCATCAAAAACAAAATATGACATCCAGGAAATGACTAGAGAAGATATTTATTATGGTCTTGAGACAGCAGTTCACACAATTAAGATTATAGAAAATGTGTGTAAGACTTTTGATAACTTGGATGATTATTACAAATTAATTTATCCAGCAAAAAAATGGGATAGATCAGATAAGTTAGAGGCAGAAGTTAAAAATCAATATAGAAACTATTTTGGAACTGAGGCTTATGGTGGGATCTAAAAAAAAGTACATCTTTAAAATGAACTTTGCTGAAATGCAAAGCTACAGAGAAATTAAAGTTGAGGCTCATGATGACCAGGAGGCAAAAGAGCTTGTTAAAACAAAATTTCAAAATGATCCATTTGTGTATCTAATTGAGGATTTAGATAGCAAAAAACTTTACAGGATCACTTATGAAATAGAAGGAGGTAAGCTGTATGAATCTAAAGGAGAGGATCCTTCAGGACACGAACAAACTACAAAAGTTAGTTCTGGATCATGATAAGCCTTGTATTGAAATTGTTAAGAAGGCTAAGGATCTTAATAATAATATATTCCAATGGAACATGGAAAGTGACAAAGAATATATTAATGAATTAAAATTTAACGAATTGTAACAGCTAGTTGCAATGCAAAACTGTAAGTTGAGTCATTTGCTTAGGGATTTTGCACACTTTTTAAAAAATGACAAAACAATATAACAACAAGGAGTTGATGTTATGAGTGGACTACCAAATTATAGTTCAAATATAAATGTGGAGAAAAAAGTAACTCCATATATCGGTTACAAAGTAACCAAAGATGCCTTCATGGGTAATGACAAAGATAATAAAAAAGTTGAGTTCAAATTTGATCTAGATACTAAGATTGCATTTGATCTTAACAATATTAAATCTGGCTTTCAGTGGTTTAAAGGTGATAACTCACCACCAGAAAAAAAGATGGATGCCTGGGTTAATGGAGCTTGTACTCCAGCTCAACAGCCATCAGCAATGATGGATGCCAATGGTGAACTAAAACCTTGGAGACGATTTGCAGAAATACCATGCTTTAATTCAATTTTAGGTACAAGATTATTTAATTTTGATGGTGTGGCTACATACAAATCTGCTCAAAGGATTGTAGCTCAGTGGCTAGAAAACAGATCTAATCAATCAGATACTGTATTTCTTTTTAAATATGAAGGGATCAAACTGGAAGTTTCTGAAAGAGATAAAACAAGGAATTTATCTATTCCTAATTTTGTCTTTTTAAAAGAAATGACTAGACCTGAGGGTTTTGAAGTTTTGGGAACTGAACAAAATGCCTCTCAGTCTCAGAGCTCTGATATTCCTTTTTAGTTAATAATAACCAAGCTCAGCGATCTAAAAATCGCTGGGCTAATTAAAAAAATATGAGCTTAGAAAAAAATCATAAATATTACATTGTCTTGGAAGTGACCAGGACAGAGCTAGAGACTTTAATGCATAAAGTGGATGATATTCCACTGATGCAAAAGCATAAGGTCTCTTTAAAATCAATTAAATCTAAATTGGAGAAAGCAGATAATGAATATAGGAATCAAAAATCAAACTCTAGACGATACAGAACTTAACAGCTTTAAAAATGCAATTGAAAGCTACATTGCCAAAAATTTTATTGTTATTCCATGCAACAATAAAAGACCAATATTAAAAGATTGGACTAACATTGAAGAACAAGACTCAGAAGAAATATTTGAATATTTTAGATCTGGTAAAGCTAACCAAATTGGAATTAGGACTGATGATGTTTTTGTGGTGGATATTGATTATGATCAAATAAAAAATATCAATGGTTATGAAAGTCTAAAACAATTAAAAAATCTTATCCCAGATAACTTTGATGAAACTTTACAAGCTAAAACTCCAAGAGGTGGAACTCATTTTTATTTTAGAAAACCTGAGGATATAGAAATTAAAAACACCACTAACTTAGCTCCAGGAATAGATATTAGAGGCAGAGGAGGATTTGTAGTTGCCTATCCAACCAGGGATTATAACTTTATTGATCCAGGTAAAAAACCATCCATGCCATCAAAGAATTTATTGGATCTAATTCATGGAAGGATCAAAGGCAATGTCACTCCAATGATTAAAAACACATCTGATATTAATACCAATGAAATTATTGGCAAAGTTCAGGATGGCAGAGAAACTTTAATGCAAAAAATAGTCTATAAAAATTTTGCCAAACTCAAGAAGGATAATAACTTATCTTTTGAAACATTATTTGCATTCTCTAAAAAAGAATACTTTGAAAAAGCTCAGGCAAGACCAGGAATGACTTTAGAGCAAGAAGGTAGAGGTGAAACTGAGCTCAAGAATAAGTGTGAATATGTTTTAAAAAGATTTAATGAAGGTGTTTTAGATCTAGAATTTGCAGAGCAAATATCAGCAGAGGAAATAGAAACATACACTGCTAATCAATTAATGATGCATGAGATCCCTGAAAGATCCTGGATCTGGAAGGATTGGCACATGGAAAGAACCATTGCTAACATTTATGGAATTGGTGGTATTGGTAAATCAACTTTTTTACTATCTTTAGCTAATCACATAAGCCAAGGATTGCCATTCTGTGGATCTAAAACTAAAGCTGTTAAAACATTATGTGTATTCTGTGAGGAAGATAAAGACGAGATTTCCAGGAGACAACAGCAAGTTCAATTTGGTTTTGCAATGATGTCTAATAATTCTAATTTATTTATCACTCCCAGGATTGGACATGATAATTTATTAATTACTTTTGATCAAAATGGTGAGCCAAAAAAAGGTAAATTCTTTTATCAGCTTTATAATTTTATCAAAAATAATCAGATAGGTTATTTAATATTAGATACATTATCAGATGTATTTGGTGGATCAGAGATCATAAGAGCTCATGTAAACTATTTTATGAAAGCTGTTCTAGGTCAACTCACATCTGAGCTTGGAGTATCAATTTTAATCTCAGGACATCCATCAGTTTCAGGAATGAGTGCTCATAAATTCTCAGGTTCTACAGCCTGGCAAGGTGCCACAAGATCTTTATGGTACATGGACAAAAACGAAGATGGCACCAGAGAACTTACAAGACTTAAATCAAACTATTCTAAATCAGGTGATGATGTAAAAATACATTTGATTTATGAGGATGGAGTATTCAAACAAATTCTTGGCTATGCTAAACCTAAATAAAAAGTATAATATTATTTATGCAGATCCTCCATGGTATTTTAAAAGCTATTCTAAACTGGGTGAAGGCAGAAATGCTACCAGGCATTATCCTTGCATGTCACTCAATGATATATGCAATCTTAATATTAATGGCATTACTGATATTCACTGTGTATTGTTTATGTGGGTTACTGATCCTTTCCTTAAAAAATCTTTGGAAGTTATCAAAGCCTGGGGTTTTGAATATAAAACAGTCGCTTTTACTTGGGTTAAACAAAATAAAAAAGCTGATACATTCTTTAAAGGATTAGGATATTGGACAAGAGCTAATCCTGAAATGTGTTTGCTGGCGACCAAAGGTAAACCCAAAAGAATTGGTAAATCAGTTGATCAATTAATAATCTCAAGAATTGAGAGGCACAGCAAAAAACCTGATGAAATCAGAGACAGAATAGTGGAGCTTTGTGGAGATCTCCCAAGAATAGAATTATTTGCAAGACAAAGAATTAAAGGATGGGATGCTTATGGAAATGAAATATAAAGATTTTACAGTAGTTGAGAAACAATTTGCTAACCAACATTTAAAGAATTGGTCAGAGGCAAGTGTTTATGAAAATAGATTTGAGCATTGGGATGTTAAAGGAATATTACCAATTATTTCAATGGAGCATGAGCTCAAGTTTGATGTCAAAGCTAGAAAAAGAATTAGCAGATTAGATATTAGCTTTCAGGATGATTACACATGGATTGAAGGAACTGATATTAAAGGTAATCCAGGTTGGCTAAAAGGGAAGGCTGATTATATATGTTTTGAATTACAAAAGCATTGGCTAATTGTTAATAGATCCATCTTACATACTTTCATCAATGCAAGATTATATGAGAATGGTTACAAAGAAGGTAAAGGAATTTATGAGATCTATACTAGAAGGAATGCAAAAGATAAAATTACTTTAGCAATCGTAGATGATCTAGCTAGGCTAGAGGGATCTAAAAAGTTAAGGAAATACTTATGATTAAAAAAGTCAAAGTCACAAACTCTATAAAGTTTGTGACTTTGATTTTATCTTATTTTCAAATTGGTCAAGTTTTATTTTCAATGGAGAGTTGTTGATAAATGGCAAATGCAGTTTAGAATAATTCTAAAGTGTAGGTATTGACCAAAACATTAGATAAATTAAGACATAGCATACATGACAGTAAAAATAAATATAAATTCAAATCTTAAATCATTTACTAAAAATCTAAATAGATTTTCAAAAACCCAGGTTCCAAATGCAACCAGGTCAACTTTAAATGAAACAGCTTTTGAATTAAAGAATCATATTGTTAAAAAGATATTTCCAAAAGCATTCACTGTTAGAAATAGAAGATTTCCAAATTTATTATTTAAATTTAAAAAAGCCACTAAACAAAAACTTGAATCATCTGTATTTCAAAAGACAATTGATGGAAGGCAGTTTGATGTAATTACAAAGTCAGCTACTGGAGGAATTAAAAAAGCTAGAGGTGGCAGAGTTGCAATACCAACTAGCAATATAAGATTAGGTTCAAAAGGAATAAGAGCAAACAGAAGACCAAGACAAATTCTAAACAACCCAAAAGGATTTATTAAAGATAAGAAAATATATTTAGAAAAAGCTAGAGGTAAACTTCAGCTATTGTATTTTTTAAAAGAGTTTGTAAAAATTAGAAAAACATTTCCATTTGAGGAAAGTTCAAAAAGTTTTGTTGATAAGAATTTAAAAAAAATATTTGGCAAAGCATTAGCATTCAGAATAAGTCGTGCAAGAATTAGATAAAAACAAAAGGTACTGTCAGAACATTCTGTCGTGGGTTTCGCGCGAC
>Ga0208019_1001197_pt1 | contig 13888 bp, 24 predicted proteins | sample CB_VirMetaG_5_FD_184540 | JGI IMG/M metagenome (GOLD analysis project Ga0208019, IMG submission 184540) | Freshwater to marine saline gradient viral communities from Chesapeake Bay - CB_1508_1D Viral MetaG (SPAdes) (version 4) | ecosystem: Environmental > Aquatic > Marine > Coastal | place: USA...
ATTATTAAGGAGAAAAAATGAGTTATTCAGATACACAAGCAAGTAAAATTATAAAAAACATAGAATCAAGTTTTTCTGTAAAAAGAGATGGAGACAAATTAAAAATAATTGACGTTGATGGAAAAAGCGTAGGGACTATTAAAGGTGATGTTACTGAGAAAAAAATCAGAACTATTTTAGGAATGAAAAGTGGTGGTACCATCAGAAGAGCAATGGGTGGTGTTATGAAAGCTCGTGGTGGGACATTTAAAGGAACTTATTAATGTCTAAAAAGACAGTGAAAAAGGGCAAAGGTAAGAGTGTTACCAATCGATTTTCAGATCGAATGCGTCCTACAAAAAGTAAAAAAACGAGGATTACATAATGGCAATAGAACCTAGGCAGATAGCGGGCATGGTAGAACAGTCAATGGGCAGTGGTGGAAGAACAATGCCCGAAGAAGAAAGCTTAGATATTGAATTACCATTGACCACTGACGTTTTACCAGAGGGAATTGAATTAATAGGTGAAGAGGCAGTAGAAGTTGAAGCAGAGCCATATGATCATAACGCCAATCTTGCAGAGATTCTTGACGATGACGTTTTGGGAGACTTATCATCAGATATTCGAGCCAAATTCCGTGAAGATGTTGAATCAAGGGAAGATTGGGAAGAAGCCATTGCCAAGGGATTAGGGTTACTTGGGATCAACTATGAAGATAGAAGTGAGCCTTTTTTGGGGGCCAGTGGTGTAACTCACCCGTTACTTTCTGAAGCGGTTACTCAGTTTCAAGCTCAAGCTTACAAGGAGATGTTACCAAGTGGAGGTCCTGTAAAGACTCAGATACTAGGAGCACCAACACAAGAGACAGAAGCTCAAGCTCAGCGTGTAGAAGATTTCATGAACTATCAGATTACTGAAATCATGGAGGAATATGATCAAGACACGGATCAAATGTTATTTTATTTGCCGTTAACTGGATCTACATTTAAAAAGATTTATTTTGACGAAACCAAGCAGAGAGCCGTTTCCAAGTTCGTACCAGCAGAAGATATGGTTGTTCCGTATTCAGCTAGTGATTTAAGAACAGCGGAGAGGGTTACACATGTAGTGAGAATGACGTATAATGATATTCGTAAACTACAAGTAGCAGGAGTATACAGAGATGTCGAATTATCTGAAACAGGTGATGGTGCAGACGAAGGAGCTATCCAAGAACGTGCTGATGAGTTGTTGGGATTACGCCCGAATTACTCTGACGACTCTTATACCTTATTGGAATGCCACATTGACTTGGACTTGGAGGGTTTTGAAGACACGGATATGGAGGGGAATCCTTCGGGCATTATGCTTCCTTATATTGTTACCATTGATCAGAATTCTGGAAAAGTGTTATCGATTTCTAGAAATTTTAGAGAACAAGACCCATTAAAAAGGAAAAGACAATATTTCGCTCATTTCAAGTTTTTACCAGGATTTGGCTTTTACGGCTTCGGTTTATTGCACACAATCGGAGGTCTTTCTCGTGCTGCGACTTCTATATTAAGGCAGTTAATTGATGCGGGTACGCTCTCTAATCTTCCAGCTGGGTTTAAGGCTCGTGGTGTTCGCATTCGTAATGATGATGAGCCTCTTAATCCTGGGGAGTTTAGGGACATCGATGTCCCAGGGGGAGATCTTAAAAACTCCATCATCCCACTGCCATATAAAGAACCCTCAGCTACATTAGCACAACTTTTAGGGGTAGTTGTTGACTCTGGAAGGCGTTTTGCACAGGTTGCAGACGCAAAAATAGCCGATGCAAACTCTCAAGCACCCGTTGGAACGACTGTAGCGTTGATTGAACAAGGTTCAAAGATCATTTCGAGCATACATAAGCGTCTACATTACGCTCAAAAGCAAGAATTTCGCATGTTAGCCGAGATTTTTAGCGAAAATCCAGTTCCATACCCTTATTTTGTTGGAAATGTGCCTCCAGAGACGATGCAAGCCGATTTTGATGGTCGTGTGGACATACTTCCAGTGTCAGATCCGAACATTTTCTCTATGGCACAGCGATTATCGCTTGCACAAACACAATTACAGCTTGCTCAAGCGGCTCCAGACATACATAATGTTCATGAAGCGTACAGAAGGATGTATGATGCGTTAGATATTAAGAATATTGACGCTATTTTACCTGCTCCTCAACAGCCACAACCTGTAGATCCAGCAACCGAGAACGGAAATGCTATGAAAAATATGCCGTTACAAGCTTTTCCAGAGCAAGATCACGAGGCACATGTCCGTGCACACGTTGCGTTCTTAGCTACACCAGCGGCACAGATAAATCCACAAGGATATATTATGCTGCAAGCTCATGTACAAGAGCATGTGGGTATGATGGCAAGGGATCAAGTTACAACTTTCTTCCAAAAATCAATGGAAGCCGCACAACTGGCGGGGCAACCAGTTCCTCAAATTGATCCAGCAGCCGTTGAAGCAGCAATCGCACAACAAGTAGGTGAGATATTGAATGAAGTTATGCCTTCACTACAGCCACCACAGCAACAAGATCCATTAGTTGAGATTAGACAGAAGGAACTTGAGAACGATACGGCTGAATTGCAAAGAAAAGCTATGAATGATCAAATGAACTTTCAGATTGATCAAGCTAAATTACAACAAGCTTATGAATTAGCTCAACAGAGACAAAAGCTTCAAGAAAATATTGCTGATGATAGAAATGATGTAAATATTTACAGAATAAACATGGCAGCTAACAAAGCTAAATAATCTGTGATATAATCATGTTATGGATCCAGTAACTATATCATTAGCAGTAGGCGTAGCCTCAAAAGCGTTCTCTGCCATTAAAAAAGGTTTTGAGGTTGGTCGTGACATTGAACAAATGTCGGGGGACATTGGTCGATGGATGGGTGCCGTAAGTGACGTTGATAATGCAGAAAAGCAAGCTAAAAATCCTCCCTTGTTTGGTAAGTTGTTTAAAGCTGGTTCTATCGAAGAGGCAGCAATGGCTGCGTATGCAGCAAAGAAGAAACTTGAGGAACAAAGGTACGAACTCAAGATGTTTTTAAACATGACCCACGGACCAGGGGCCTATGACGAACTCCTTAAGATGGAGGGTCAGATAAGGAAACAGCGTCAAGAGACAATTTACAAACAACAACAAATGAGAAGACAGTTAGGTGAAGCTTTGGCATGGCTTTTTCTAGCTATGATCATAGGTGGATTATTACTATTACTGGCAAGTGCTTTTTCAAGTAAAGCCCATGGTAAAGATTACACAAGAAACCAAAAAATAAACAATGGAACATTATCTGTTCCTAAAATGACAACATGTCGTTTAAAAAAACAAAAAGTTTTTAAGGATAAAATGGCATGTATTTATGTTGGTGCTCAAAAGACATATGAGCTAGAATTTACAGATATACATGTAGGGTGTCCACGCAACTATCAATGTGTTTTTAATCCTAATGGTCAAGAGCCATCAATAGATAAAGTGATGGAAAGTTTACGAAGCATAGCTAAATAAGAAGATACTATTTACATTGTGGCTATTTATTTTATAATAGGGTATTATTTAGATACTAGGATTTATTGATGGTTTCAGTTGAACAATTTCTTCGTTGGAAGATATTACCGAGATGTATGATGCTTGCTAGTACAGTTATGTCTTGGAGATGTGCTGAATGGTTCATGGATCTAGATGCACCAACTGCTGCACAGTCAGCCTTTGTGTCTGTGGTTATGGGTGTAATGACGGGTGTTTTTGGTATTTGGATGGGACACGAACATAAGGAACACAAATAATGTTAACAGCATTAATTGGACCAGTAAGTAATTTACTTGGTAAGTTTATAGAAGACAAAGACATGAAGAATAAGTTGGCACATGAAGTGGCAACTATGGCTGAGAATCATGCACAAGAACTAGCCAAGGGTCAACTAGAGATAAATAAAGCAGAAGCAAGTCATAAATCTATATTTGTGGCAGGATGGCGACCATTTATTGGTTGGACATGTGGAATTGCATTGTGTTGGCATTTTGTGCTTGCACCTGTTACAATATTTGTATGTGCGTATTTGAACGTGGCTATTCCAGAACTACCGACTTTTGATATGGGTAGTTTGATGACTGTGTTGATGGGGATGCTCGGACTTGGCGGTTTGAGATCATTCGAAAAGTATAAAGGACTAACGAAATAATGACTTCACCTCGTCTAATATTTAATGATTTTTTTAGAAACCCTTTTGGTGGTGAAATGAAATCTATTGGTGGTATGAGTGGTGAAGGTGGTGTATTAGAGAACATACAACAACAAGTAGCAGATAATGGTGAGGCGTTACAAGCACTACAAGGTGGTATAGGTGGATTACCGAATACTCCTTTTCAACCAGCTACTCTTCAACCTGTTTATGGTGGACACAGAGGACCTGGTTCTCCTGGAACACCAGATCCTGTAAAAATTGCTTATGAAAACCCTGGTCAATTACCAGACCTACTTGATTTCAACCCACCTTCTATCACTGATGCTGCTTCAGATTTAGAATCTCAACTAAGAGCCGAATACGATAAAGCAGTAGCAGATGCTAAAAGACAAAGAGCTGAAGGTATGCTAGGTCGAGTTATGCTTCCTGGTGAAATGTCCTTTGAGGATTTTAAAAAGGGTCAAATGGCTGTTGCCAATTCAGGTGCACCACTACAAACACAAATAGATCTTTTTAATATAGCAACAGTAGAACCAAACCCAGGAATAGGATCAACACAAGACTCAGGAGTATCATATATAACTGGAGATATATTTGGGGACATTAACACAGGTCCTCCACAATTACTAAACTCTACATTAATTCCTACAGGTGTGATAAATCAAGATCGTCTTCCATCTGGTAGTCTTCGTGGTAATAATCCGATTCCTCAACCTATTTATGAAAGACCTGGTCCACATATTGTTAGCATGGATCAACTATTCGGCAGAGCATTCGCAGGGAAACCAATATACGCAGGGAAACCAATATAATGGCTAGAGTAAGACAATTTGCAAATGATTTGGGGATAAGCAAGAATCAAGCACAGAATTTAATTAACAAAGGTCGAAGTCGCAAGGACGGAGGATCGCAAATCTTGGAGAATGTAATGAAACCAGTAAAAGCTAAAGATGGAAAATATACTAAATCTAAAGTAAAAAAAGAAGAATTACTTACGTCATCTGATATGCCTAAAGAAAGACCAAAAAATCTTAAAAGCATAGCTAAGAAAAGAAAAATAGAACAAGATCTAAAAGAAGGTAAAATTACCATTGGTGATCTAAATGAGGGAAAAGGATACAGAGATGGTGGCTTCCCAGATTTAACTGGTGATGGAAACGTAACAAAAGCTGACGTTCTTAAAGGTCGTGGTGTACCGGGATTCTCTCGTGGTGGCGGTATGGCTATCCAAGGATTAGGTTTTAGAGGAGTCAAGTAGTGTACGCACCTGCTGGACAAGAAGAAGCACAAGTACAACAAGCACAAGAATTAGCTGCTGGAGACAGTTATGATTATGGTGGTGATAAAACATCATCAGGAAAAGATGTTTCTAATCCATATTTAGGTGTTGCTTCTGATCCAACTATAGCAGCTATAGCCTCTGGAATGAGAAATAGTTTAAATTACGCAAATCCTTTTTCTCCAACTATAATGAATTTTGCTGATTATAATGCTTTAAGAGGAACAACTTTAGCTGATCCTTTTAGAGATGATCCAGCAGGTATTATGTCTGCAATACCTTTTGATTATAGAAGTCAAAGAAACACATATGACGATTTACAAAGACAATATGCTCAATTCATGAATCCTTATGGTATGGGTCGTGGCGGCAATATGGGTATTTTAAATAATATGGACGAAGAATCAAGAAAAGCGTTATCTGCCGATTTAGAGAGAATGGATAAGAACCCTTTTGATTCTGGTGATAAAGAAAAAGGAGATTTGAGATTAGGTCTTCAAAGAGAGTATGGAAGTATCTTTGGAAGTAGCACAGGTCTTCCAACTCTTCAAGGGAACGTAGTCGATCAAGATAGACAGTTTGGTGCTGGAGAAATGTTCGCTAGAGGATTGGCTAGTCTAGCTCCTGGGCCCATAGGTGCAATTCTATCTCAAGTAGGTAAAACAAAGCCTACGTTAGATACAAGTCCAACCTATGACCCTGCTAAAGATCCAAATAGTCCAGAATACGAAGGACCCGGATACTTTGGAAATCTAACTAACGTATTAACAGGTGGTGCAGGAACACAGATAGGCGATAAAATATCCAATGAATTTAATGCCCTAGTAGATGGTATAAGTTTTTTAAACAAGCCTACGAATGATAAAGATATAACAGAAATCCAAGGTCCACCCTCTCCAAATCCTATGAGTGCTGGAGAAAATTTAGGTGAAGCTTTTAATACAGGAATAGCAAACATAAATCCAGAAGTAACAGATAGTGCTATGCAGATGCAACCAGAAATGGATATTAGCAAAACAACAGAACCTTTTGCCACTAACTTTTATGGTGATTTACCGACTTCTACTACTTCTAAACGAGGGCCTGTTACAAATCCAGAAATAGCAATTGCCATGGGTATAATGAGAAAAGAACCAGAAACAGACTTTGGTTCAGCCATGAATAAAGCTAGAATGGAACTAGCAAAAAGAAAGTTTAACGAGAAACTAGCATCTACTATGAATCCAACATAGGTTAACAATGTACATAACAGATTTTTTAAATAAATATAAAAGAGACTTGAATAATAGAATTGATGATATAAGTATTTCATTGACTAGTGGTAGTGCATCTGATATTGGTCAATACAAAGCGATGGTAGGCGAAATACAGGGATTAACCTACGCATTGGAACATGTACAAACCCTGCTAAAGAAGGTGGATGATGAGTCTGATAGTACCAGAATACGTTCTAGCACAGAGGAACGCTAAGAAGAAAGCCGAAGAAGAAGCAAAAAAACTCAAATTAATAGAAAGAATACCACAGCCAACAGGTTGGCGAATATTAGTTATGCCTTATATGGGCAAAGAAAAAACTGAAGGTGGTGTTTATGTTCCAGATCCAGTAAGAGAAAGAGAAGCGAGAGCTACAGTTACAGCCTATGTAGCTAAAGTGGGACCTTTAGCATATAAAGATATTGACAAATTTGGAGAAGACGGAGCTTGGTGTAAGGAAGGCGATTGGGTTTGTATTGGTCGTTACGCTGGGTCACGATTCCAGATAGAGGGTGGGGAAGTTAGAATAATCAATGACGATGAAGTCATTGCAACCATTGTCGATCCTGACGACATCAAATCATACGGAGTATAGTATGCAAGAAGATGTAAAAGTCGAAGAAGTTGAAGAAGAAGGTCAAGAAATTGAACTAGAAACAAAAGAAGAAGAATCAAATGAAGTCGCAGTTGAATCCAAAGATCAAACAAAATCTGAAGATTCTGATGACTTGTCTGAATATTCTGAATCTGTTAAGAAACGTATTAGCAAGCTTACGTCTAAGTTTCGTGAAGAAGAAAGACAAAGAAACGAGGCTATAAAGTTTGCTGAATCTGTTAAAAGACAAAATGAAGAATTAAAAGCAAAGCTTGAAAAGTTAGACAACACTTACGTTGGAGAGTTTGACACAAGAGTTCAATCGCAAGCAGTTGCGGCTAAAGAAGCATATAGAAAAGCTTATGAGGCAGGTGATGCTGATGCTATGTATGAAGCTCAACAAGCAATTTCTAAAATTGCTTTAGAAGAAGCAAGATTAGCTCAAATAAAAGCTCAAAGAGAAGAGCAGGCTAAATTTGCTCAAACAAATATTGAAAAAGAGCAACCTCAAGCACAACCTCAAGCACAACCAAAACCAGATCCTAAAGCAGAGCAGTGGGCGGAGAAAAACACATGGTTTGGACAAGATCAAACGATGACTTATGCTGCTTTTGGCTTACATAAGCAATTAATTGAGGATGAGGGGTTTGACCCAAACTCAGATGAGTACTATAATGAACTTGATAATAGGATTAGATCGGAGTTTCCACATAAATTCCAGGAAGCTCAGAGAAAATCCTCAAGCCCCAGAGTCGCCTCTGCTGGGGCAACGGCTTCTAAGTCGTCATCACCAAAGGGACGCAGAACAGTCAAGTTGACTGCTTCGCAGATTGCTATTGCGAAACGGCTGAATGTTCCGCTTGAAGAATATGCTAAATATGTGAAGGAGTAAAAACATGACAGAGAAAAGAACATCACGAGAGAATGAGTCTCGTGCAAAGACCCCAGGAAGAAGAAAACCTTGGGCACCCCCATCAAAGCTGGCAATGCCAGAAGCACCCGCTGGGTACAAACATCGTTGGATCAGAACTCATTTAAGAGGTGAAGATGATAAAACGAATATGCACTCAAGACTTCGGGAAGGCTGGGAACCAGTAAGGGCGGATGAGTATCCAGATTCTGGAGACATGTATCCAACCATTGAAGAGGGTAAGAATGCAGGGGTAATCGGTGTAGGTGGTTTAATGCTTGCTCGAATACCAGAAGAAACGGTACAAGAAAGAACTGAATATTATCGGGACCAGACCCGCAACCAGATGAAAGCCGTGGATGAAAACCTAATGAGGGAACAACATCCCTCGATGCCGATCCATACGGATAGGCAAAGTCGTGTATCTTTCGGTGGGAAACCAAAACCCTCCGAGTAACTATAATGAAGCAAAAGGAGCTTAAAAAATGGCTAATGTAAACGTAAAGTTTGGATTAAAGCCGATTAGTGTAATTGGTGGTGGCATCAATTCTACTAGTCAGTATTTTATCAAAGCCGATGCTTCAGCGATTTTTCAGGGTTCTCCAGTTGAAGTCGAGTTGACAGGTGGAACCGCAGCAATAATTACAACTGCCGATGGAGATGGAAAACAACTCCTTGGCGTTTTTGCTGGATGTGAATACGTTGATGCATCAACAGGTAAACTAACATTTAAGAATTACTGGGCAGGATCAGGAACAGCTGATGCTAACTATGATATTAAATGTTTTATTTATGATAACCCAATGCAAAAATTTATTATTGCATCAGATGGTACAAATACAAACAGAGCAACTGCAAAGGCAGACATATTCAAGACTGCAACATTTGCAACTGCAACAGCTGGAAGTACAACCACTGGTTTATCAAGTGCAATGATAGATATATCATCAGCTGAAGCTAGCGACCCATCAAATCCTTTGATGATTGTTGGTCTTCATGAAGATGTGACAAACGCTGATCACTCTGCTGCAGGTATTTCTTACATTGTTAAAATTAACAATCATGTGTACGCCGCTTCTAGTGGTGACGCTGATGCTGCTATATCATAAGGAGTTTTAATTATGGCAATTTCAAGAGCACAACTCGCCAAAGAATTAGAGCCTGGTTTAAACGCCCTCTTTGGTATGGAGTATAATAGGTATGAAGGTCAACATGCCGAAATCTTTGACACCGAGTCATCTGACAGAGCGTTTGAAGAAGAAGTAATGTTGAGTGGATTTGGAGCTGCACCGACTAAAGCAGAAGGTAACGCAGTGACATTTGACGATGCAAATGAGGCTTATACTGCAAGGTATAACCATGAGACAGTTGCAATGGCGTTCTCAATAACAGAAGAAGCCGTAGAGGATAACCTTTATGACAAAATTTCTTCTCGTTACACAAGAGCACTTGCAAGATCTATGGCACATACCAAGCAAGTAAAAGCAGCAAATGTGTTGAATAATGCATTCGATACAACTGTAACAGGTGGTGACGGAAAAGCATTATGTGTGACAGACCACCCATTAACAAATGGTGGCACACTAAACAATGTTGCAGCAGCAGATCTTAACGAAACATCTTTAGAAGATGCTTTAATTTCTATCGCAGGTTTTACAGATGAGCGTGGATTAATCATTGCTTTAAGAGGCATGAAGTTAATTATACCTCGTCAGTTACAATTTGTAGCAGAGAGATTAATGGCAACTAACTTAAGAGTAGCAACAGCAGATAACGACATCAACGCTATCAAGTCAACTGGTATGTTACCAAATGGCTATGTAGTGAATGATTTCTTAACTGACACTGATGCTTTCTTCATTAAGACAGATGCTCCAAACGGATTAAAGCATTTCGAAAGAATGCCTTTAGCAACAGCTATGGATCCAGACTTTGAGACAGGAAACATGAGATACAAAGCAAGAGAGAGATATTCTTTCGGCTTCTCAGATCCTCGTGCAGTGTTTGGTTCACCAGGAGCGTAAGCTTAAATTACAATTTAACGAAAAGGGCAGTTACATACTGCCCTTTTTTGTGTATAATAAACTAAACCTTGACGAAGAATTAACTTCGACATTTGCCACGACAAGGAGATTTAAATGGCTAATACAACTTTCTCGGGTCCAGTCCGATCCGAATCTACAATTAAAGCAGTAAGCAAGAATGCTACTACTGGCGTAATCACAGAAGTAACAACATATGGTGGAGCACCAGTTGCTTTAGGTGATGAAGATAAAACACTTGATAATGCCACACATAGTGGAAGAGTTTTAGTGGTTCCAGCAGTAACAGCTAACCGTACAATTACACTTCCAAGTCCAGTTGCTGGAGCTAACTTTAAATTAATTTATGGTGGTGCAGCGACAGAGACAGAGAACTTAATTATTGACTCTGGATCAGACACTAACTTTTTCATTGGTGGTATACAGCACTTAGACACTAACGCTGATAACGTAGCTGTTTATTCAGATGGAAACTCAAACTCAAAAATAACATTAGTAGATTTTGGTGCAATGGAAATAAACATTACAGCCAAAGATTCAACTAACTGGTATGTTTGGGGTAATGTACTTTCTGCTACTGTACCAACATTTGGTGATCAATAATAGGAGGTTAATATGGCAGGGTCAGTTTCTGACGTAAAAGCCTTTAACCACAACCAAGGTGATGCTGCTGCGGTTGTAGGTCCAACAAGGTCAAGAATAAGACAGCTTGTAATTTTTGGAAATGCTGCTGGAGCATTAACAATTACCGATGGAAACGGAGGGTCTACTCTATTAACTCAAAGCTTTCCTACGGGGTTACACACATTAAATATTCCTAGTAATGGAATATTAGCAGAAAACGGAGCATATATATCCGCTTTTACTGGCACTGGTAATAAAATAACTTTATTTTTATCATGACACGAAAAGCAGATAAACAACCTCCAAAAACTAAAAAGTATTTCCGCTCCACTAAGTCTGGAGCGGGAATGACTAAAGCAGGTGTTGCTCGATATAGAAGAGAGAACCCTGGGAGTAAGTTAAAAACAGCTGTTACTGGCAAAGTTAAAGCAGGTAGTAAGGCTGCAAACAGACGCAAATCATTTTGTGCAAGATCAGCTGGACAAATGAAAAAGTTTCCTAAAGCTGCAAAGAATCCTAATAGTCGTTTGAGACAAGCTAGAAGAAGGTGGAAGTGCTAATGAATATGAAGGAAATAGCAACAGGTGTATCTATTGTTTTGTTTGCAGGTGCTATTGGATGGACTGTGCAAACTCTCATTGAGGTAGATAAAAGAACAGCTGTGATGGCAGAAAAGGTTTCTGAAAATCATAAGATGATTAAACCTTTGTGGGAAGATTTTATAAGAAGGAGCAAACCGAATGGCAATCTTGCGAAGCTCGATGACGAAACAGATAACAAAGCCTGGTTCAAGTGGAAATAAAAAAAAGAAAAGAAAGAGAAATAATAAAAGGAAGTCCTGTTAAATATTGTTTGGATTGTGGGCACAGAAAATGGTCTTGTAAGTGCTACAGAGTAACGGGATTCGAGGAGTTAAGAAATGCCAAAAGACGCATGTTATCACAAAGTAAAAGCAAGATATAAAGTTTTTCCATCCGCCTATGCATCGGGTGCTATTGCAAAATGTAGAAAAGTAGGTGCAGCAAATTACGGAAACAAATCAAAAAAAGCAGATGGCGGTATCATGGATAAACAAGCCGTTATCAAAGCATCAAATGGTAAAGTATATAGAAAAAGAAAAGCAAAAGACCCACGGATCGCAAGAGGTTGTGGTAGTGTTTTAAATGAAAGACGAAAGAAAACGAAGTATTCATAATGGCAGTAAGAAAGACAAAATCAGGACTAGCATTGAAACGATGGTTCAAGGAGGGTTGGAAAGATGTTAAAACGGGTAAGCCATGTGGTAGGCAAAAGGGCGAGAAAAGGGGTACGCCTTATTGTCGCCCAAGCAAAAGGGTGTCTTCAAAGACTCCGAAAACTGCTTCGGAGATGACTTCTGCTGAAAAACGTAGTAGAATAAGACAAAAGAATAAGTTAGGTCAACCAGCTGGTGCACCTAGAAGAGTTAAGTCTCTTAGGAGAAAGAAATAAATGGCAACATCAAATTCAAGAGATTTCGACTTAGATGTCGGTGAGATAATAGAAGAGGCGTATGAGCGTTGTGGCTTAGAAATGAGAACTGGCTACGATGCCAAGACTGCTAGACGTTCATTAAATCTTATGTTTGCTGATTGGGCAAACAGAGGATTGAATATGTGGACAGTTACACAAGGTACCAAAACTATTACTTCTGGTACAGCAACTTATTCTTTTGATGCTACTTATGTTGATCTCTTGGAAGTTGTTTTAAGAAATAGCAGTGGTACAGACTTTACATTAACTCAAATGAGCAGAAGTGAGTATTTAACTATTCCTAATAAGGCAAACACTGGTCAACCGAGCCAGTATTTCTTTGACAGACAAGTTACTCCAACCATAACTTTGTGGTCAACACCTGATGCTACATATACATTAGTTTATTATTATGTAAGTCGTATTCAAGATGCAGATGCATTAGTTAACAATGCAGACGCTCCATTTAGATTTCTTCCTTGTATGGTAGCAGGTCTTGCTTATTACTTAGCTATGAAGAAAGCACCAGAGAGAGTACAACTATTGAAAGCCGTATATGAAGAAGAATTTCAAAGAGCAGCAGCCGAGGATGCTAATAGCACTCCTTTAAAATTAACCCCTAGCATGACATACTATAGTTACTGATATGACAAATATAATAGAAACAAAATTTGGAACCTTAGTTAATACTAGTAAGATAGCTTCTGGTAGTGCTTCAACAATAAAAAAGTCTGGAGCTTTTTATAACTTTTCTATCAAGCTAAGTAATGATGATATTCGTGAATATTCTTTTACAGACAGACAAAGAGCAGAGAATATGAGAAAGATTCTAATTAGCCATTTAGAAGAAAAAATCAAGATGGATTATAAGAAGCATGGCTAGATTTGCAATAGGTAGAAAAGCATGGGGATATTCAGATCGATCTGGATTTCGTTATCGCTTAAAAGAAATGAAGACAGAATGGAATGGTTTGAAGGTCGGCCCAGATGAGTATGAGGCTAAACACCCACAATTAGAGCCTAACCACCCTGGTCCAGATCCAACAGCCTTGTACCAACCACGAGTGGATGGAAGGTCAGAAGTGACCGTAGAGAACCTTCTCGGATTAAATCCATTCACGAGTACAGCTAGTAGTGCAGTGATTACAGTGTTTGAACCATCTCATGGCAGAGACACAAGTGACACAGTTAGATTTAGAAATGCATCGAGCTTTGATGGATTTACAAAAGCAGTTTTGGAAAATGCTAGTGGTTATAGTATAACTAAAATTGATGATAACAGATATAGCTTTACGGCTAGTAGTGGTACGGCAACAAGTGGCACAAAAGGTGGTGGCGGTAGAGTTACTGCTGGCCCAGTTACATTGGGGGCATAAATGAGTTTTACATTAGCAACATTAAAGACAGCCATACAAGATTATACAGACAATGATGAAACTGTTTTTGTCTCACAACTTAATAATTTTATTAAAGCTGCCGAAGAAAAAATATTCAAAAGTATTG
>Ga0208019_1001200_pt1 | contig 13876 bp, 15 predicted proteins | sample CB_VirMetaG_5_FD_184540 | JGI IMG/M metagenome (GOLD analysis project Ga0208019, IMG submission 184540) | Freshwater to marine saline gradient viral communities from Chesapeake Bay - CB_1508_1D Viral MetaG (SPAdes) (version 4) | ecosystem: Environmental > Aquatic > Marine > Coastal | place: USA...
AGTTTAGTGATGATTTCTTTAATAGTACAAATACTGCTTATTATAATTTATATTTATGGCTTCACACAAAAGCAGGAAGTTTATTTGTTGACCAAGATAAAGCACAACAATTTTCAAGATTACAATTAACAGGAACTAAATTTGATGAATTAATAGTACGTTCTAATAACTTTAGAATTAACAATGCTGATATTAAAGTAGAGTTTCATTATAAAGTAACTATTGTACCTGCTTTATCTTCCGTAGAATATAATTTAGTAATACAAAGAAATGGACAAGAATTTAAACGTTTTGATGGACTTACAGGTACAACTATAAATGGATTAACAAGCTACACAACACAAGATGCTATAATAGTAGATAATGGAGAATTTTCTTTCTTTATTGAAACAGAATCTGCTACATCTTTTGATATGAATATCTTGCTTGTAAGAGTTAATAATAGATTTTTAGGAGGTAATAAAGATGTTACTTTAAGTGCTACTTTACAAACATTTACAGATACCAATATAGCTATAGTTACACAACTACCTGATATGAAGATAATAGACTTCTTAACAGGTTTATTTAAAATGTTTAATCTAACTGCATATGTAAAAGATAACGGAACTATAGTTATACAAACATTAGATGACTTTTATGCAACCTCTGCTAAAACATATAACATTACGGAGTATGTAGTTACAGATGAAAGCCAAGTAGATTCACCTATACCTTACAAACAAGTTAATTTAGGATATGAAAGTACTGAAACATTTTTAGCTAAAAACTTTAAAAGAATAGCTAATAAAGATTGGGGTAGATTAGAATACCAATCACAAGCTAAATTTGAAGGGAATATATATTCTATTAATTTACCTTTTGAACATTTATTATACGAAAGATTAACTGATGTAGATACAGGAAATGAAACTAATGTTCAATGGGGGTGGTATGTAGATGATAAACAAGAAGCGAGTGCAGAAAAACCATTATTGTTTTATCCTATAAAAGCGGATTCAGGAGATATAGCAGCAAGAACAATAGCAAACACAAAAGTAACCATTACTACTCCTTATATGCCTTCTAACTCTGAAAGTATATGGACTGCAGGAGGAGATATGAGCCAATCTATAAACTTCCATAGTGAGATAGATGAATATGTAAGAATACCAAACGAAAAAACATTATTTAAAACATATTATCAAGATTACATTAAAGACCTATTTGATGTAAGAAAACGAATAACTACCATATCAGCTTACTTACCTTTAAGTATAACAGAAAACTTATCGTTAGCAGATAACTTAAAAATATTTGATAAGCTATATAGAATAAATACAATCACTACTAATTTTGAAACAAACAAAAGTGATTTAGTATTAACTAATTTAATTGACACTATAGTTGTAGCAGGTACTACTCCTGTTGTTGAGGTAGCACAACCTGCAAATACACAATGTGCAGCTACTGAAGTTGATATTTCATCAGACAATATAACTGCAGATACTACAATACTTTCAGCAGATAGAGGTACTACAACTGCAGATGGATTTAGTTTACCTGCGCTTGAAGAACCTGTACCAAGTGGTATAGAAGGTAACCAATTACCTGACCAATGTTTACAACCTTGTACTGTAACTGCAGCTACTATAGATTCAGGTTCTCACGTTAGTTATGGTACTGTATTAGAATTTAACTTTGACATACTTGTATCAGGTAAGATTTGTGATATAAATAATATAGACGAATATGGATTCTTAATAGCAAGTCAAGAATCTTATTTAAATGCAAGTAATAATATAGATACATTAAAAGCTGATTCTAATATTACTACAGTAGCTACTGTAAGAGCAGAAGGTAATCCTTCATTAACTGTAGGAGTTAAATCGACATTAATTAAAAACTTAACTCATCCTGCAGAAAGATGTGTAAGGTTCTACGTTAAAACTAATAACAGTCCTGATTATGCAGAAGCTAACGTTATTAGTAATACTTTATGTGCAACAACAGATACAGGAGATACACTACAAACAGGATTATTCGTGTTAGGAGCAGGTGTAGGAACGACTACAGGATATAGTACTATACCTACTTTAACTGATATAAATGCTAAATCTAATGTTACACAAGGTGCAGGAAAATGTAATACTAATGTATTGTTTGAAAAATGGTATCACAATGGAAATGGTACACTTCCAATAACAGGAGATAAATTAAAAATATCAACTTCTGATGATTACACAGGAGGTGTTAATTCATTCCCAAGTATTACAGGAGCAAGTTCAGGAACAGGTAAGTATATGGCATTTGCTATGGCAGCAGATACAGGTACACAACCTTATTACACTTTAGTACAAAAATATATTGTTGTAGAATTTGATACTGCAGAAGTTGTAGCAGTATATAATTGTCCTGTAAATGTTTGTGATGATACACTTTATGCTGCAGGAGGTAGTTTAAGTCAAGCAATAAATAGAGGATATGTGGGAACTATTGGAGTGGGTGCAGTAGCAAATGGTTTAAATGTAATATATAATAATAAAACAACAGTTGCTACATTTATAACTCTTGTTTATTCAGATAATTATGATGATTTAAATAATTTACCAAATATTCACGATGCAGTTGATGATTATATTTCTAATGGAACACTTCCAACAAATGTAAATATCGAAGTAATTGAATCAACAAATAAATATCAAGATGGTTCTTATGGTACTTGGGATGCAAATGGATTCTTACAAAATGGAGGTGTTGGTGTAAGAAAAACAATAGCCGCAGGAACTTATTACGCAAGATTAACGATTGGTTGGTGTGATAAATCAATATATGCAACAATGATAATAACAACACGTTCATTATGATACAAAATATATTAAACTTATTGGATTTTGCAAGAGGCGAAAAATGGAAAGGGCAATACATAGATATTGCTTTAGGTAAAAATAAATATCCTGAATCAATTAAGGAAGGATTAAATCAATACAGAAATGGGTTATGGCAAAAGTAATAGTAGATTTTGAGTTAAAATATAAAGAAGCGGCTTTTGAAATAGAGCAATTAAATAAACAAATAGTTGGTCTTGAAAAGGAAGTGGATAAAACAAAAGAAACATCTTCTGAAATGGGTGTTCAGCTTGATAAAGTATCAGGTGGAGCTATAACTAAATTTAAAGGACTTACAGGTACATTAGGTGGTGTAGTAAATAGTTTTAAAACTTTAAAAGGTGCTATTATTGCAACAGGTATAGGTGCTTTGATTGTTGCCATAACTGCTTTAACACAAGCGTTTACTGCAAGTGAAGAAGGTCAAAATCGTTTTGCTAAAATATTAAAACAATTAGGTGTAATTGCAGGTAATATTGGAGATATCTTTTATAGTTTAGGAAATACTATTTACAATGTATTTACAGGTAATTTTGATGCGGCAAGTAAAGCGTTTGAAACATTTAAAGAGAGAGTTAAGAATTTTGGAGATGAAACTAAAAAAGAAATAGAACTTGCAGGACAATTAGCTGACCAAATTGCAGCAGCTAATAAACTTGAAAGAGAATTATTAATAGAAAGAGCAAAAACAAACGTTGAAATTAATAAATTAAAAACCCAAGCTGCAGAAGTAGATAAATACACTTCTGAACAAAGAATATTTTTTTTAGAAAAAGCTGCAAAATTAGAAGATGAAATAACAGGTAAAGAAATTGATTTAGCTAAATTAAGAAGAGATATTAAAATACAAGAAAATTCTTTAAGTGAATCTAAAAAAGAAGATTTAGATGAAGAAGCAAAATTAGTTGCTGAAGTTATACAACTTGAAGAAGGTCGGCTTGTAAGAAATAAAGAACTTTTAGGAGTTGCAGCGGGTTTAAGAAAAGCAGAAGCTGATGCTAAAGCAGCAGAGCGTAAAGCAGAAATAGAGGCATTTCAAAAACAACAAGATGAAATAAGTGGAATACTTAAAAATAGTGTTGTTAAAAATCAAGAACTTCGCATAGAATCTGAATTACTTACTCGTGATAAATTTAATGAAATACGCAAAAAACAAATATTAGACCAACAAAAAATAGATGAAATATCTACAGAACAAAAAATACAGTTAGCGTCTAATGCGTTTGGAGATTTAGCAAATATATTTGGAGAAGAAAGCAAAGCAGGGAAAGCAGCTGCAATAGCACAAACAACAATAGAAACTTATAAAGGAGCAACTGCGGCTTTTTCTTCATTAGCAGGAATACCAATAGTAGGTCCTGCATTAGGGGCAGTAGCGGCAGCGGCAGCCATAGCAGCAGGTTTTGCTAATATTAAAGCAATAACTGCAATAGGTCCTGCGGTAGGTGGAGCGCCTTCAACACCTGCAGGTGGTGGTAGGGGTGCGCAACCTCCTTCATTTAATGTAGTAGGAGCATCTCCTGAAAATCAATTAGCACAAGCAATAGGAGAACAAGAACAAAAACCTGTTAAAGCATTTGTAGTGAGTAATGAAGTAACCAATGCACAAGCACTTGATAGAAATATAGTTAAAAGTGCTTCATTAGGTTAACAAAAAGATAAAAAAAGTATTGTATTAATATGGATATAGTAGAACTTTTCATAGACGAAAACGAAGCAATCGGCATAGAAGCCATTAGCGTAGTAGAATACCCTGCAATAGAAGAAGATTTTGTAGCACTCAAAAGAGAAGATATTAAGTTAGCGGAAGTTGACAAGGAAAAGCGTATCTTAATGGGTGCTGCTTTAATTCCTAATAAACCTATCTATCGTAGAAGTGATGACCACGAATACTACATTTATTTTTCAAGAGATACTGTAAGAAAAGCATCTGAATTGTTTTTTATAAACGGTAATCAAAACAAATCTACATTAGAACACCAAATGCCGCTTACAGGACTTTCTGTTGTGGAATCTTGGATTGTAGAGGATAAGGAAAAAGATAAAAGTAGAATGTACGATATGGACATGCCTATTGGAACTTGGATGGTATCTATGAAAGTACTAAACGATGACATTTGGCATAACTACGTTAAAACAGGAAAAGTTAAAGGGTTCTCTATTGAAGGATATTTTGCTGACAAAGCAGAAAGACCTAAAGACAAATCAATAAAAGACGATTTAGCAAGAATTGAAGAAGAAGAAGCTGAATACTTATTAGGTCAAATCAAAGGCATTATAAAACAAGACAAAAGATTAAAAAGCGGAAAAAGAACAGAAATGGAATCTTATTCTGATTATCCTGATTCTGTAAAGAACAACGCTAAAAGAGGTCTTGAACTAAACGAAAAAGTAAACAATAAATGCGCTACTCAAGTAGGAAAAGTTAGAGCGCAACAATTAGCACAAGGTAAACCTGTAAGTTTAGAAACAATTAAAAGAATGTTTTCTTACCTTTCAAGAGCAGAAGTATATTACGATAAAGGAGAAACTACTGATTGTGGTTACATTTCTTATCTTTTATGGGGAGGCAAAAGTGCAAAGAGTTGGGCTGAATCAAAAATAAAAAGCATAGAGAATGAGTAATGTATTTAATTCGGCTTACAAAGTCCACGTTGAACACACAAATCAAGCTGAAGTAGATGCAGTAAATATTGAGGATGGTGCAATGCTACATACTACTGATGCCCTTTATATGGGTCATAACGGTAGCAATGTAGTGGTATATCCACAAAACGTAATAACTGTAAACGGTTGGGCAAGATACGATGATACAATATACACCTCATCTAATAAATTAGCACTATCTGATGGAGTAGAAGTTACTTTACCTAATAATGCAGGAGCAGTTTATAGAAGTCATCCATCAATCACTTTTTATAATGGTACTACAAACAAAGTACTTGCTATAAACGAAAATGATGTCTATCAAATAACAGTAGTGTTTAGATGTTCAGCAGCAAATGCTAATCAAACTTACTTAAGTTTACATTTTGAAGGAGGAAACGGTACACCATACGATAGAATACGAAGTGATGTTAACTTCCCTAAAGGCAATGACGTATCTCACGATTTTCATCAAATGTTTCAATACTACACCGATGCTGACTTTGTTACTAACGGTTCAGATTGGAGAATCACTTCTAATGGAGGTTCCGCTAATATTTGGGATATCATTTATTTTATACAACGCACACAAAACGCTGACTTTAGTTAATGAGAAAAGAAAGAACTGATAGAAACCCAAGTCCACAAAATAACCGTAGAGGTTGCCTTTGTAAAGATGGTAAAACCTATTCAAGAAAGTGTTGTGATGGAAGTTTCCAAGCACAGGGAATAGGTAGTTTAATTTCTGAAGGATTAAGTACAGTTGTAAATCAAGATACAACTTTAAATACTTCTTCTGAATCAACTGCATTACCAAGTCAAAGTTCTTCAACCGTTACTTCATTAGATACAACAAGTATAATTACAACGACTACAAATGATGCTTACTATGATACAAGTCAAGGGAGTTCTACAATAGTAAATATAGATACTACAAACACAAATACAACAGTAAGTGGAGATGAAGAACCAACTCCTGACCCTGCAACTATAGACAGTATAGCTATAACAACAGGAACTTATACAATAGGAGATACATTACCTTTAATTGCTACCTTTACAGATGTAGTTACTGTAAACACTACAGGTGGAACTCCTTCCATTGATGCGGATTTAAATACTAACACACGAACATTTATTTATGCAAGTGGAAGTAGTACAAATCAATTAGCTTTTAATTATACTTTAGTAAGTGGGGATGAAGATATAACTTCTATTACCACTTCAAATAATATAGATTTAAATGGAGGTACAATTATTGATTCAAATAATTTATCTATAAACTCTACAATATCTACACCTACTTTATCTTTAGATTCTATTAATTTACCAACTTCAAGTAATGGTTCATATAGTAATATAGAAGAGTATTCAGATGGTACTTCACAAAATTTATTTCATATGTATGGTTACCAATCAACCTCTTCTATTTCTTCTCGTATATATTATAGTGATTTATATGTTGACCAAGCATATCAATTATTTGATATAAGAAGTATAGAGGAATCAACAGACTACGTTGGGAATATTATATATTCAGGTCAGGAAAAATTAATATATGCAAAAAGTACACCAATACAAATAGGAACTGAAATAGTTGATAATGGCGCACGAAGTTTAGATGACCCTAATTTTGATACTACTTATGATGGTATGGATTGGACTATTCCAAAATATTGGGCAATATATCCATTTTCAACTTATAATGAAGGAAGGTACAATAATGGAACTAACAATGTATTGTATATGAAACAAATAATTAAAGTACAAGAAAACATTAATGGAAAACTTATTGTTACTGCAATATATAATAATGAAGATGCAGAAGGCGACCAATGGGTAATAAGTTAAAAATATAACAAACTATTAAGTAATTTATTGTATTAAATATAACTAATTATATGAAAGCGACAGATATGTTAAACAAAGTAAAAGAACTTGTTGGGATTGAATTAGAAACCCAAGAAGTAAAATTAGCACAAGCTACTTTGGAAAACGGAACTGTTATAGAAAGTGAAGATTTCGCAGTTGGTAGTGAAGTATTCATTGTAACAGAAGATGAAAAAGTAGCACTACCTGTAGGCGAATACACCCTTGAAGATGGCGAAATGCTTAAAGTTGAAGAGGAAGGTATTATCGCATCTATAGGAAAGGCAGAGGAAGAAGCACCTGCTGAAGAAGAAATTGAAGCATCGGAGGAAGAAGTTTATGCAACAAAAGAAGAAGTTGCTGAACTTAAATCTATGATTGAAGAAATTAAAGCAATGCTTGAACCTAAAGAGGAAATGAGTTCAGAGGAAACTACTGAATTAAGTGAAGAAGTTAAAGAAGTTAAAGAAATAGAACTTTCTATTGAAGAACCAATAGCTAAAGTGACTCACAATCCTGAAAGAGAAGAAAAAGTTAATCTTAATCTATATGGTCAAAAAAGAGAAATGACTACCGCAGATAGAGTATTATCTAAAATAGCAAACATTAAAAAATAAAAACTAATAATTAAAAAATGGCAACAACTACATCTATTACAAGTACTTATGCAGGGGAGTTTGCAGGACAATATATTTCTGCTGCCCTTTTAAGTGCTTCAACTATTGAAAACGGAGGGATTACAGTTAAACCTAACGTTAAATTTAAAGAAGTAATCAAGAAAGTATCTACTAATGACATCGTAAAAGACGCATCTTGTGACTTTACTGCTACTTCTACTATCACTCTTACTGAAAGAGTTTTACAACCTGAATATCAGCAAGTAAACTTACAACTTTGTAAGAAAGACTTTATCTCTGATTGGGAAGCAATACAAATGGGGTATTCAGCACATCACAACCTACCTCCTTCATTCTCTGATTTCTTAATTGCTCACGTTGCAGCAAAAGTTGCTCAAAGAACTGAAAACTCAATTTGGGCAGGTTCAACTGCTACTTCAGGTCAGTTTGATGGATTTTCTACTACTCTTGCTCTTGATGCTGCTTTACCAAGCGGACAAGAAGTTGCAGGAACTACAGTAACTGCTTCTAACGTAATTACTGAATTAGGTAAAATCGTAGATGCTATTCCTTCTGCACTTTACGGAAGTGAGGACTTAAACGTTTATATATCTCAAAATATTGCTCGTGCTTATGTTCGTGCATTAGGAGGATTTGGTGCTTCAGGTTTAGGAGCAGCAGGTACAAACGCAATGGGAACTCAATGGTGGAATAATGGTTCACTTTCTTTTGACGGTGTTAAATTATTCGTAGCTAACGGTCTTGGAGATAACGTAGCTATTGCTGCTGAAAAATCTAACCTTTTCTTTGGTACAGGTCTATTAGCTGACCACAACGAAGTAAAAGTATTAGATATGAGCGACCTTGATGGTTCTGATAACATTCGTGTGGTAATGAGATTTACTGCAGGTGTTCAGTATGGTATTGTTGAAGATATCGTAACTTACGGTATTACCAACTCTGCTAACTAATAAAAATAATAACTAACTTAAAGAGGGTAGGTGGTAACTAATCTGCCTACCCTTTTTTAATACTTAAAAATATGGCTTGTGATTTAACTAAAGGTAGAAAAGAACCCTGTAAAGATGTAGTTGGCGGTCTAAAAGCAGTTTATTTTACTGATTTCGGAGATTATGGAACAGTAACACAAACTAATGACGAAATTACAGATATGTCAGGAACTTTTACTGCCTATAAATATGAATTGAAAGGAAATAGTAGTTTTGAACAAACTATTACTTCATCAAGAGAAAACGGTACGACTTTCTTTGAGCAAACTCTTAATCTTACACTTAAAAAATTAAGCAAAGAGGATAACAAAGAATTAAAACTTATGGCATATGGCAGACCTCACGTTGCAATAGAAGATTACAACGGAAACGTATTTGTTATGGGTCTTGAACACGGTGCTGAAGTAACAGGAGGTACAATTTCTACAGGAGCAGCAATGGGTGACCTATCAGGTTATACTCTCACTCTTTCTGCACAGGAATTGAAACCTGCTAACTTTGTAGCATCTCCTACAAGTGCTGACCCATTTGATGGAATGGCTTCTGCAACTGTAACTATTACAGAAGGAACAAACTCTTAATAGAGTATAAACCGAGTATTCATTTGTTAAAGAGGGTGGCAGAAATGTTACCCTTTTTTTATGTTTTAAAATAACAAAAAACAAAAAATATTATTGTATAAATATGATAGTATTACAAGAAAGTGCTTCGGCACAAAATATTGATTTCATTCCAAGAACTTTTACAAGCGGTAACACCTATAACGTTACAATAGTGAATGAAACAACTAATACAGAAGTGCATAACGTAGATACTACAAGTATAACTGAAAACTTGTATTATAACCGTTATAATGCTACTTTTAACCTAAAGCAAGATGTTACATATAACCTAACTATAAAAAGTGGGAGTGATGTAATATTTAAAGATAAAATATACTGTACTAACCAAACTGATTTAACAGCTTATACAGTAAATCAAAATGAGTATATTTATAACGATACAGATAACGAGTTTATTACTTTATAATGGATAATTTACATATAGTTAATTTAGCTTCCTACAACCGACCTAAAATAAGCGAGGATAAAAACCGTGATTGGGTAGAGTATGGGGAAGATAACGATTACTATTCTTACCTTATAGACCTTTATACCAATTCAACTACAAACAACTCAATCATTAATGGAGTTGTAAATATGATTTACGGTAAGGGGCTTGATGCGTTAGATAGTAGTTCAAAGCCTGATGAATATGCAGCAATGCGTTCAATCTTCAAAGATAGTTGTTTACGCAAAGTAGCATTAGACCTTAAACTTTTAGGAGAGGGTTCTTTTCAAGTACTTTACAAAAATGGTAAGGTTGTAGCTGCTGAACATTTTCCACGTCAAACATTACGAGCAGAAAAATGCAACGACAATGGCGAAATAGAAGCATATTACTATCATCCTAATTGGGTAAAAGTAAAGCGTAGTGATAAACCTCAACGTATAGCTGCCTTTGGTTTTGGTAATGGTAAAGAACCTGAAATTAAAATTATAAAAAAATATGTATCAGGATATGATTACTATTGTCCTGTAGATTATCAAGGTGGTTTAGCTTACGCTGAATTGGAAAGTGAGATAGCTGACTACTTAATTAATGATGTACAAAACGGATTTAGTGGCACAAAGGTTGTCAACTTTAACAATGGAGTTCCTGACCGCGAAAAGCAAATGCAAATCAAGAATGATGTAATGCACAAGCTAACAGGGGCAAGAGGCGAAAAAGTAATTATAGCTTTTAACAACAATGCAGAAAGTAAAACTACAGTTGACGATATTCCATTAAATGATGCACCTCAACACTACCAATACTTATCTAATGAGTGTTCAGCTAAACTAATAGTAGCACATAGGGTAACAAGTCCGTTACTTTTAGGAATCCGTACAGAAAACAATGGTTTAGGTTCAAATGCAGACGAAATAAAGACCGCTGCTTTACTTTTTGACAATATAACTATAAAACCTTACCAAGACTTAATTTGTGAGCATATAGACGATATTTTAGCGGTTAATGGTATTTCCCTTAAACTTTACTTTAAAACACTTCAACCATTAGCGTTTATTGAAACAGATAACGCAATTACAGACGAAGCACGTGAAGAAGAAACAGGAGTAAAACTATCTGCTACTTTTGATGACAATAAAATGTTTGACCTTTTAAATGAATTTGGAGAAGATGAAGATTTAGAAGGATGGGATTTGGTAGATGAAAGACCTGTTGATTATGACCAAGAGGAAGCATTAGATAAAATGATTGGATTAGCTTCAACAGGAAGTGCAAGACCAAATGCTAAAAGCGAACAAGATGCAGAGGTTGATAATATGAAATTTAAAGTTCGTTACCAATATGCACCTTTAACTACACAAGATAATTCAAGGGAGTTTTGTAAAAAAATGGTTGATGCTAAAAAGATATATCGTAAAGAAGATATTCAACAAATGAGCCAAAAGGCAGTAAATGCAGGATGGGGGTTAAATGGAGCGGCTACTTACGATATTTGGTTTTATAAGGGTGGAGGTGCTTGTCATCATTATTGGATGCGTAAAACCTATATGGCAAAAGATGTAACACCTGATGCTACTAACCCAAATGCAGAAATAAGTGTAAACAAGGCAAAGAAAGAAGGGTTTACTCCTGAAGTTAATGACCCAAAGGTAGCTAAACGACCTGTAGATATGCCTAATAAAGGATTTGTAAATAAGTAAGAAATGGCAGAAGCATTATTCATAACAAGAAAGGATTTAGTAAAATTTACTTCTGTAAATGGTAACGTAGATACAGACAAATTCTTACAGTATATTAAGATTGCACAAGATATACATATCCAAAACTATTTAGGAACTGACCTTTATAATAAGATTCAAAGTGATATTGAAGGAAGTAGTTTAGCAGGAGATTATTTAGCATTAGTAAACGACCACATAAAACCTATGTTAATTCATTGGGCAATGGTTGAGTATTTACCTTTCGCAGCTTATACAATAGCAAACAAAGGAGTATTTAAACATAGTTCAGAGAACGCTGCTAATGTAGAAAAAGATGAGGTTGATTTCTTAATAGAAAAAGAAAGAAACGTAGCACAATACTATACAGATAGATTCATTAATTATATGAGTTTTAATGCAAGTTCAAAGTTTCCTGAATACTACACTAATACCAACGATGATGTATATCCTGATAAGGATGCAAGTTTTGAAGGATGGGTATTATGAAGTATAAACCAAAACAAGAAAATGTTATTAAGTTAAAACAATATTTAGCTTATATAACAAAAACTAAAAAAAATAATTGTTATAATATAAAGAATTATGGCAAACATTGAAGATTGGTACGGTAGAAATAACATAGGTTGGGGAAAAACTTATGAAGTTTCTTGGGCAGGTAATGTAAACGAAACAAATAATTGGGGATTAATATATCCTTTTAATTTTGAGGGTGGATTATTACTTGCTGATAGTAATTTAATTAATGCAGACACAACACAATATAAAGCAGACGCAACGCAATTTTAAAAAAATATGGCACAACAAACAATTAACATAGGAACGGTAGCTAACGATGGCACAGGTGACCCATTAAGAACCGCCTTTGACAAAATTAACGACAATTTTACCGAATTATACAATGATGAAACTACTGCTGAGGTAAATTCTATAATTGCAGGTACAGGAATTTCAGTAGACCAATCTACAGGAAGTGTAACGGTAACAAACAGTTCTCCTGACCAAACAGTAACATTAACTGCAAGTACAGGAATGAGTATTACAGGTACTTACCCTTCCTTTACTATTGCAAGTGTTATAGAGGGTAATGCAACACACACAGGAGAAGTTACAGGTTCTACTACATTGACAATAGCAAACGATGTTATAGATTACGATAATATGGGTGCAGAGTTTACTACTTCTGCGGTTATATCAGCAAGTGATGTAGATTTTAGTTCTGCTGCGGTATTTACCAAAACATTATCAGCAAACACTACTTTAACCTTTTCAAACGTACAAACAGGTATGGTTAAGGATTTAGTAATCACAGGAGACTTTACTCTTACACTTCCTGCATCTGTTAAGACAATCACAGGAACTTACGATGGAACAGTAAGTAACCTTATTCAAATAGTATCAACCAATGGCTCAACTGAACAATGGGCTACAATTTCTCAAGAAGCGTAATTATGATAGCAATACAACACGAAGGAGCAATTAAAAAATTTACTTCCTTACCTAAAGTTTGGAAAGACGAAAACGGAGTACACTTAAACATCACAGATGGACAAGCCTTTGGCTTTTATCCTATTGTTTCTCCAAGCTACGATTCAGCTACTCAATACTTGGGAGACCTTGAATGGGACAGTGAAAGTAAAACATTCACCTACCCTGTGATTGATAGAACTTGGTCTCAAACAGTAGCCGAGTTAAAGGAAAGTAAGATTGCAAACCTAAAGAGTTTATACAATAGAAAATTAGCAGAGACAGATTGGTATATAATCAGAAGCCAAGAGGGTATTTCAGCACCTCAAAGTGTGTTAGATGCAAGAGAGGCTTTAAGAACTGATTGTGCAACTAAAGAAGCAGAGATTAACGCACTTACAACAAAGAAGGCGGTGGTATCTTATTCTTTACCAAACCTTGACTAATGATTAATAAAAGACTTATAAATACAGGTGTAGAGGCTGCTCCTGCAGCATTTGACCCACTACAAAACTTTGAAACTGTAACCTATACAGGAAACGGTTCTACTCAAAAGATAACAGGGTATATTAGAAAGGGTGCTGCTTTTAATGGGAGTAGTAGTAGAATAGATGCTTCTAATAGTTTTCCAA
>Ga0208019_1001201_pt1 | contig 13854 bp, 18 predicted proteins | sample CB_VirMetaG_5_FD_184540 | JGI IMG/M metagenome (GOLD analysis project Ga0208019, IMG submission 184540) | Freshwater to marine saline gradient viral communities from Chesapeake Bay - CB_1508_1D Viral MetaG (SPAdes) (version 4) | ecosystem: Environmental > Aquatic > Marine > Coastal | place: USA...
GCTGCCGGGTACGGTGAACAAGTGGGAACAAGCCTTCGCTATCATCGTCGCCGGTGGTGAACTTGGTCTGGAGCCAATGCGTGCCCTTCGTAGCCTTCAGGTCGTGAAGGGTAAGGTTGTCGAGGCTGCCGATTCCCAGCTTGGGCGATTCAAGGATGCAGGTGGCAGCGCCACCTTCGAGACCCTCAACGACACTGAGGCCAAGTTGGTTCTGGTTCACCCTAATGGGAAGGACAAGCACGTTGAGCACTTCACGATGCAGGATGCGAAGCGAGCCAACCTGACTTCTCCCGTCTGGAAGTCCTACCCGAAGGCAATGCTGCGCTCTCGCGCCATCACTGCCGGACTCAAGTCTGTTGGCTGGAGCGGTGCTGCTGGAACCTACGATCCCGACGAAGCTAAGGAATTCTCTCCTGATGTTGTCGTTACGAAGCCTGTTAGCGATGAGCGTCCTTCGGAGCCTCACTGGAGCGATGAGATCGAGCCGCCCAAGCGAACCGATGCCACCGAAGAAGCCCCTGCTAAGAAGACTCGCGCCAAGAAGCGCAACGGTGTCCAGAAGCAGTTCTTCGACTGGTGCGGTGAGAACGGGTACAGCGACGTTAAGGAGATCAAAAGCCTGATCCTGTCGGTGACTGGTGATAAGGCCAAGAGCGAAGACTCTTCTCTTCTGACCGAAGAAGATCTCGCGGCAATCACTTCCACGGTGGCTGCTTGATGCTAATCCTAGAATATCTGATACTGCTACACTCTTGTGATAAAAGGTTTTCGAGCAATGATAACGGGTAATGATCTCTGTCCAGAATTGAAGTTCGACGAAGAGGCTCATGTTTACACTGTCGGAGACGACGAGTACCGCAGCGTCTCCACCGTCATCAGCGACTTCGGGTTTGGAGGCAAGAGCTACGAAGGTATCCCTTCTTGGGCGCTGCGCTTAGGAACTCTTCGTCATTACGTCACTGAACTCGATGACCTTGGAGTTCTCGAAGAGAGCACTGTGCATGAGAGGCTAGTCCCTGCGCTTAACGCTTGGAGAAAGTGGAGGGATGACAACCCTCTGGCAAAACCGATAGCAATCGAAGCACAGGTTGCTGATAGCAAACTACTCATCGCTGGAACTATCGATAGGGTCTTCGAGTACGAAGATGAGATCTGGGTTGTTGACATTAAGGGGCAGAGCAACTCGCCTACCTATCAACTACAGATAACTGCTTACGCTCGTATGTGGGAAGCTCTCACTAAGCAGAAGGTGAATAAGTGCTTGACAGTTCATTTGGGAAAAGGTACTTATAAAGAGCGGGAGTTGCAGAGGGCAGATGATGATTGGCTGGCGATTGCAACGACCAGTAAGCTAATGCGCGAATGCGCCTATGGGAGACGAACAAATGGACAATGAAATTTACGAAGACGATACGGACACGATTGACGAACTCTTGGCTAGGATGAATGACACTCATTTCGAGATCCTGAAAATGGTCGAGGTCATTTACCTTGTCAGCGCAGTTTTCTCTGGGATCGCTGTGGCGGCTTTTATCGGCTTTGCCGCACGCCTGATTGCCATGGCGACTTTGGCGACTTGACTCGAATCCGAAAACGAGATACAATAGACGAAAGCGCAATCTAGCGCACAAGAAGCCGCGATGCGGCAAGGAGATTGGGAACAATGGATACTATGAATTTGACAGTTGTTGGAAGGGTTGCTGCCGACCCGAAGTTTTTTGGCGATGGCGACAAACACGCGAATTTGAGGCTCGCCTCATCGCACTACAATAAGGGCGAGAAGTCCACCACTTGGCTCAACGTAGCCGTTTGGAACTTCGCATCGATGCCCGACTGGTTGCAAGCTGCTTGCCAGAAGGGCAAGTTGGTTTGCGTGAGTGGTACGTTCACTACGAGGGAGTACGAGGCAAAGGACGGGACCACCAAGGTCTCGCTGGAGGTTCGCTCCTCTCAGGTAACACCGCTCGATCAGAAGGGTAGCAATAGCAATTCCTCAGATGATGGAGTTCCATTCTAAGTCTGAGACCAGCAACAAAGAGACCCCCTCCCACTAAGTTGGCGAGGGGGTTTCTAGTTTTACACACAAATAACAAAGGGGAGATCGATTATGGATTTAGAACAGCACAATAGGAGATGCGTACAGATATTTGCTCTGGCAGTAGACGAAGAAGGTTGGCACCGAAGGAGGAGTGATAGCGACTGGGTTCAGCTTAAATGCACCGAATGCGACGGCGGCGAACCCAACGAGCGTTCGCTGCACATTAACGTCACCACTGGCGGTGGCGAGTGTAAGCGACTCAATAACTGCGCTTGGCGCGGAACCGTGACGGAGTTGGCTAGCCACGCTGGCGTTGCCCTGCCTTCGATCATGGATACGAAGAATCAGCTAGGTCTGACGAATAACACTCCAGTGAAGAAAGTAGAGAAGTTCGTTCCTGAGAGAGAGTTGGTAGTGGAGGTCGAGGAAGTGGAAGAGAAGGAGCCTTGGGAAGATCCTCACGCTAGGCTGATGTCGAATGATATTCTGGTCAAGGACTTCTATCGGAATCGTGCGATCAGTAAATCAACACTCTCTATGTATCAGGTTGGCGTGAATGGAGACCCTCGACCAATGTATACGTTCCCGTACTTCAATGAGTACGGAGACTACATCACGATCAAGAACAAGGGTAAGACCCCAGACGGCAAGAAGATCATCTTCCAAGTACCTCGCGTTTCAGACCTACCCCTATTCGGCAGTCAACTTCTCGAAGGCAGGGAGAGGGTCTACGTCACTGAGGGTGAAGAGGACGCCATGGCTCTCTTCGACCTGCTTGGTGGTAGCGAGAACGTCGTAAGCCTTCCCTCTGGTGCTGGCGGCGGCATGACAGAAGAAAGCAGCTTAATAAAGATGCTGCGCGAGTTTGGTCAGATCTTTGTCTGCTTCGATGCAGATCTCGCCGGTCAGAATGGAGCGGAGAAGATCGCAAAGCTGCTCCAGAGCAAGGCGTGGATTGTCACGCTGCCTGATGATCAGGAAGACTGCAAAGACATCTGCGACTTTATGGTTCAGGGTCGCCGCGAAGACATCCTGCGTAGTATCACCGAAGCGGAGCAGTACATACTCTCTCAGCCGGAAGGCGTTAAGGGAATCGGAGATGATAGCGTCTTCAACAACCTTCGTAAGATGCTCCTGAACGACAGCGCCAAGGGTATTCAGACTCATCTCAACAACCTCAATGAACTCATCGGAGGTCTTAGGGCGGGGGAGGTTACGGTGGTCTCTGCCCACGTCGGTTCTGGTAAGAGCGCATTCAGCACTAACCTCGCATTCCAACTCAGTTCAGATCAGAACATCCCGACCTACGTTGCATCACTGGAGTGCAGCGAGGAGGACTTCACCTCTCGAATCTATCAGCAGATGACTGGCAAGTTCTGGTCAGAAAGACTCGATGGCTTGGGCGAGAAGGTAACCGTCGAAGAACTGATCGAGGCTAGGGATAGATTGGCATCGATACCTCTCAGCTTCTCATCGCAGGAGCGAGTTACGGCAGCGGAGGCGCTGCGTAGGATCGAGGGAGCTATCAGGTCGAGGGGTGCTAAGGTTGTCGTTCTGGATCACTTGCATTATCTGAAGAACGCAATCGAAGATGCGAGCGCAACCTCGCATGAGCAAATAAGCGAGACGATGGCGACGGTCAAGGAGTTCGCCTCTCGAAACAACGTCCACGTCCTGCTTGTTGCTCACGTCAACAGAGCGGCTAGGGATAAGAAGATGCCTTCACTTCGTGACCTCAGTGGCAGTGCTTCGATTGAGCAGATTGCAGACAACGTGCTCATCATCGAGAGATCTGAGAATCTGAACTTCCCTGATAGTGGCGTTGCGAAGATGTCGTTGCAGAAGCTGCGCCGGGGCTGCTTCGGTGGGATCGGTAGTAAGTACCTACTGTTCGACAAGAGGCGAGAGACGTTTCGAGACCTTACGCAGGAGCAAGCGCAGCAGCTTGGAGAGTTCAAGGCTAAGACTGATGGCAAGCAGAACCTCTTTGGCTCGAACGAATTGCCAGAGATCGAGAGTGAGTTTATCGATGTGACCTACGAGCGAGTTCGCAGCATTCAGCAGATCAGCGAAGTTGAAGAAGATGAACTCGAAGCATTCGAGGAGTTCTAAATGAAGATCATCAAGCGCAAAGGAGACATCGTTAAGGTAGAGACACATGATGGTCAGAAGCGTCCAACCTACATCGTTCCCACCGACGTTGAAGCCCTCTCATTCGAGAAGGGCAACTGGACTGTTGCGAGCAGTCGAGTGGTCGAAGATGCCAAAATACTTTTCTCCGGCGATTCTGCTAAGATGACAGAATGGTGGGAGGATCTCGATTCGATTGCAGACGCTATTGGGGGCGCTACGGTGGTTGAGACTCGCGAGGCTGGCACGTTCCCGAAGGGTAGGGTTGTGGACTTAGATGAAAGGAGAAAGGAGAAGCCGCAGCCCCCGAAGCTAGAGCCGAAGAAGACCAAATCAGGTACTGTGATCTCCGTTAGGAGACAGCGGAACACAAGGGTCTGGAACGTCATCAAGGACTGCAAGGGCTACACGACAAAGCAAATCTCCGAAGCTACCGGGCTATCGGTAACTCACGTCAGACAGGCTCTCAGGGACTTTCAGGAGGAAGGTAAGGTTGGCGTCGGTAGTCGTCATCGCTATTTCCCCACCACAAAGAAGCCACAGAAGGATTTGAAGCTAAAGTGAATAGGGAGAAACTGATGGAGAAACTACTGGCCGAAACGAGAACACTGATGAATTTGCTGGACCCCGATTACGTCAATCCAGCGGATGCGCTGTCTAACGCACAATGGGAATCTTTGATGCGAGTCAAGGATGCTCTCAAAAAACTTGACAAGACACGCTAATCTATGTTAGTATCAAAACTGGGAGAGTGCTTATAAACCTAGTCGCAAAGACGGGCCGACCGCACTTGTCGCACTCAAACAAGCCCGTCCAAAGAAAACTAAAGGAGATAGGAAATGAAGAAGATTATTGGAAGTTTTTTGGTGGTCGCGCTTTTTGCGACTGGTGCGTTGGCAGCGGATTATGATCCGACCTTCAAGCCTCGTCCCCTCTATGACCAGTCGCGACCTGAGACTGTCGAGGAGCGAGAGCGTCGTCGAGAAGAGCGAGCAGTTCTTCGCGCCAACGGGATTCGCAAGCGACCGCTCAACTGCGTGTTTATCCAGAACTACCAGTACCTCCCTTATGATCGCTTCAATATCAGTCTCGTCTGTGGTGTGCTGAACATCTATCGCTAATGGCAAAGAAAGTAAGCAAGACCTCGCGAGCCTCGACCAGAGGTAAGCGGGTAGTTGAGTACAACCACATCAACTCTGCCGGTGAGATTGTTAGCAGAGTTTTGTTTGTTAAGAACTCGAAGCGTAAGTTTATGTGGATGAACGAGGCAGGAGATCTATTCGAGAACAGTGAGGTAACACTGAAGCGAAACATCTAACATTAAAGGAGTACGAACTATGCCCATAGAAAACAAGAATTTATCACCCAAGCAGCAGTCAGCCATCGGTATGCTTACGATGGTCACAGAAACCACAAGCAACACCCAAGTTCGACTAGCACCGCATGGTGGTCACGTCGATCAGACCCTCACTATCATCGCATCGTCGATGGTTGAGACTGATAACACGATTGTTCACGTTGCCTACATAGGTAGCGACAGGAAGATCGAGCAGTTGAAGTCGATGTCGTCAATTAGGACGAGACTCGCCTCTCGATTCTTTGGCGACCACCTGACTTCTCTGGCTTACGAGACCACAGATGAGGATCATGAGGAGGTTCGCGATTTCAACGACGAGCTTCGCGGAACTGGGAAGCTCATCAGGAAGCACCTTAATGACGAGACCTCTCCGCTTGGCAGTTCAGTATCTCGCCTCAAGGGATGGTCCGGTGATGACCTCCTATCCCCAGACGATCTCGCATTCGCTGTCAACGAGGCTGGGAAGGAAATCCAAGATGATCACATCGCTGTAAATATCATCTTAGGACTTGATGACTTGGACGATCCAGTCGAATTCGTATCTAGCTTCAAGAACAAGACGAACGAACTGTGCGTGTTCGTGGTCAGTGAGCATACGATGTACAACGTAAGCATGGTTGAGGGTAAGAAGATGGAGAAAGAGCTTCAAGCATTGATGGCTCGTCGCCCAGAGAAAGGATTCCTGCACTGATGGCTAAGACAAGGAAGTGTGCATTCAAAGTGAAAGAAGACAGAGACAGCATGGTTTATTCCCCGTCGCACTACAACGACACGGGTATCGAGGCGATTGATGCCATTAGGGCTGCCCTTGGCGACGAGGGTTTCCGCAGCTATTGCCGTGGCAACGCTCTCAAGTACCTCTGGCGTGCGGAGCACAAGGGGAACACTAGGCAAGACATCGAGAAGGCTATCTGGTACCTTCGAGCGATGATCGGTGATGACCCAAGGCTCGACGAGTTGACCTCGAACACAACCACAACCTGACCTATTTTCTTTGACCTGTGCTATTATGGGGGAGTGGGAGCGATCCTGCTTCCCCATTCTAGTTTTTTGAACAGTAGAAAGGACTTCTTATGTCTAAAGGACCAATTTCACCAGCATCCTTCACCGAAGTAACCCTATTCCTTGGCAATCTACCCTTCTCTCTGGACGAGACATCCCTTAGAGAGCTTCTCATCGAGAAGGGACTGCGCGTAAGCGTCGTTAAGATCCCATCTAACGTAGATGGGTCTAGCAAGGGCTTCGGGTTTGCCACGATTCTGACGCGAGACGCAGGGGAAGACATCCTATCCCTGTATGGCGTAGAGATCGACGGCAGACCAATCAGGGTTGCACTAAGTGAAGAGTCGCGAGAGTCACTAAGAGCGCGAAAATAGTACGTTTTTCCTCGCTGTCGCGTATAATGAATTGTGACAGCAAGAGAAAATCTACTAGCGGCACAGATTCGCCATCTGAATCGCCAAATCCAGCGTTTGAGGATCAGAATCGATGAACTTCTTCAAGAGAACCGTGAGCTTCTTAAAAAGCTCAAAGAAAAGGAGCAATGAAACCATGAACAGAGATCCGATCAATCCATTCATCCTACAGAACTGCATCGTAACTAAGGCATCCGCTAGCTACCAAGACATTTCCAATAACAACAGGGAAGTTGTACTTGTCGAGCACCCAAGGGATGAGCGTGGCTTGCAGGAACTCGCAGAGAAGCTAGGGGAACCACACCTTATTCTCTGGATGCACGGCAGACCAGCAGCATTCGTTCACCCTACCGTAAGTAGCTTCACCACCCCAGAGGGTGAAGAGCTTATTGACGCCGAAGATCCTGAAGAGCGCGAAGAGCCATTAGACGAATAGTGTCTGAAAAGGATCTAAAAGACCTAGAAGAACTTCTCGATGAGGATGGAGTTCTGAGGGAGGGTAAGCGCCCTTCTCTTCGTGACATATCAGAGATGGAGGTACTTCCTCCTGAGCGTTCTCTGGTGGTTACGAAGGTTAAAGGTCGAACTGGTCAAAGGATCGACACCGCCGCCTTGTCGAAGATGGCAAGCGTTGGATGTACGCAACGCGAGTGCTGTAGCATCCTTGGTATCTCAATCGCGCAGTTTCGCTCCGACCCTGAACTGCTGAAGGTTTGGCAGAATGGCAGGGATCACGGCAGGATGTCACTTCGTCGCGCCTTATTCGACAACGCAGTCAATCAGAACAACGTAGCAGCGCAGATTCATCTCGCCAAGCAGAAGTCTTGGCTCAACCACACAGAGCGAAAAGAGATCACCGGAGAAGGTGGTGGGCCGATCAGTTTCGCTGCTCTGGCCCAAGAGGCTGCCGAAGCAATCGACGTAGATTACGAAGAGCAAGAGAAGCTCGAATCACAGGTCAACCTTAGCGACATGGATGACCTAGACGATCTTGATGACGAAGAAGACGAAGAATAGCGAAGTCGAGAATGTCAAGCAGATACTAAAGCGAGGCAGGAAAGACCCTGTTTGGTTCATCGAGAACGTGCTTGGCAGTAAGCTCTGGGAGAAACAGGCAAATATTGTCAAGGCTGTGTTCGACCACCCTCGCGTTGCAGTTCGCGCAGCGCACTCCGTAGGCAAGACATATACAGCAGCTAGGACGGCGCTGGCCTTCCTGCTGGTACACCCCGGTAGCAGGGTTATCACCACTGCTCCCACCTTCGCCCAAGTCCAGCGTCTTCTCTGGTCAGAGATAGCTACTGCCTACAAGGCAGCAACAATTCCTCTAGGCGGCGAACTGCTCAACACAGAGCTAAAGATGAGACCAGATTGGTTCGCAGTCGGTCTCAGTACGGATTCGCCGGATAGATTCCAAGGACACCACGCCAAGGACATCCTTATCATCCTAGACGAAGCTACTGGTGTAGACGCAGACATCTGGCTGGCGGCAGAAGCTAACAGAGCAGGGGGTAACGCCAAGATTCTAGCAATCGGCAATCCAACCAATCCCTCTGGCCCTTTCCATTCGTGTTTCACATCTTCCCGTGACTTGTGGCACACGCAAGTCATCAGCGCATTCGATTCTCCAAACCTCATAGGCTTCACTCCTAAGATGCTGCTGGAGGCTGACGACAGCACTCTCGAAGAGTCTCAGATCCAAGGTTTGACAACCAGAAGTTGGGTTAGGGACAGGCTGAAGGAGTGGGGCGAGGAATCACCTCTTTGGCAATCTCGCGTCTTAGGCGAGTTCCCGTCGCAGTCTGATGATGTCTTCTTTCCTCTGCATTGTCTCGAAACCGCTTGTCGTCGCTACGACACAGCCAGAGAAGATGAAGACGACGATACTCTGGTAGCTGGACTTGATTTAGCTGGTCCGGGTAAGGACGAGACAGTCCTCGTTGTAAGACGAGGTAACAGGGTTGTCGAAATCAGTGCTACTCAGGATACTGACCCAAGGGGCTGGATCATCAATCGCCTATCTTCTTATCCTCCAGACATCACAGTCTTGGCAGACGAAGTAGGGATAGGTTATCACGCAGTCTCACATCTCAAGGATCAAGGAATTCGAGTAATGGGAGTTAACGTAGGTAGGGCGGCTTCAGATCCCAAGAGATTCTTCAACCTGAGATCTGAATTACTCTGGAACCTTGGGCAATCCTTCAAAAATGACGAGATCGCCATCCCTCGCGACGATACCCTAATCTCGCAGCTTGCAGGGATCAGGTATTCCCTCACCCCCAAGGGGCAAATACAGGCTGAGAGTAAGCAGGTTGCCGCCAAGAGGGGCGTAAAATCACCTGATAGGGCAGATGCCCTAATGCTGGCTTTTGGTGCTTCTCCGAAGCTCCTAGTGCGTCCTAGAGGCAGGGGCAGAACTGGCATTATCTGCTAGCTCCAGATTCAAACGATGTTTTTCTCAGATTTATGGTAAGGTATCTGTAGTGGCCCAGTCGGATCTTGCTGATCAAACGACGGTGGCTTTTGACGTAAGACAAGTATCTGACAAACCCAACCAAGGAAAGGAGTCACACAGTGGCTGAAATCATCAATAAGGGCGGCAACCTCCACCGCGTTCTTGACGTGATCAAGGAAGTCAAGCATGAGGTTGAGCAGTCCGCAAAGAACAATGGCGAGGTCAAGGACGAGATCTTTGGTCGCCTCAATGCGCTTGAGGAGCGTGCCAACTTCCTCGATAAGAATCTCCCCTCCGGTGACAAGAACTTCGTTCCCGCCGGACCCCGCTCCCGTCAGGAGAGCGTGAACGCCTACGGTCGAGTCTTCACTCAGGCTTGGCGTAAGAGCATGGGCCTCAAGGTTGACGAAGCCTACACTCGTACCTCTCAGAATGAGGGTGTCGAGGCGCAGGGTGGTATCCTCGTCCCCGATGAGGTTCTCCCTGACGTTGTTCGCATCGTCTCTGAGAAGTCGATTGCTCGTCAGATCTGTCGCGTTGTGCCGATGGCCCGCGACAAGATGGACGTTCCGACTCGCGCAAGTGGCCCCGCGACCGCGTGGTTCACTGAAGGAAGTGCGATCTCTGAGGACGTTTCCTACGTCCAGTTCGGCACCCCGCAGCTTGACTCCGAGACTCTCGTCTGTCTCGATTCGGTCAGCAAGGATCTGAACGCCGACTCCATCATCGCCATCGAGCCTGTTCTCGCGGAACTCTTCGCGGAGGCCATGGCTAAGGAAGAGAACCAGCAGTGCTTCTCTGCCACTTCGCCTTTCTCTGGCGCTGTGCAGGACGCCTCGTTCTCCACCACGATTGCTGCCACGCATTACAGCGCAGTGACGTTCGATGAGCTTGTTGCTCTCAAGTTCAAGGTCGATGCCAACGTCATCGGCAGCGGAACTTGGGTCTTCCATCCCGCAGTCTTCCAGTACATCGTTGGATTGAAGGACGATAATGGTCACCCCATCTACGCCTCCAACTGGTCGAGTGGAATGGGTGATTGGGCGATGGCTAACGTGCCACAGGCCCTCCCCGGTCGTCTCCTTGGCTCGCCGGTCTATCTCACGACCACGATGCCCACCACCAACGCTACCGGACTGAAGTTCGGTGTGTATGGGGACTTCACGAAGCGAGTCTTCGGTGACCGTCAGCAGTTCGCTGTTGAGGTTGACGATAGCGTGTACTTCGCGTCCCGCAAGCGTGCCATTCTGGCAAGCGAGCGTTTCGCTCAGGTCACGGCTATCCCCGACGCCTTCGCGACAATCGTCGTAGGATAAGGACTGACTGACATACCATTGAGCATATCGCTCGGTGAGCACCTAGCTCCTTCTAGGTGAAACAGAAGGCCCCGAAGGTGTAAAATCCTTTGGGGCCTTCTTGCTAGTCCCTATCTCAACAATCTAAAAAGCCGACATTTTTCCCCTAACTATGCTAAGGTAAGTAGAACCCTTGGGATACTCCAAGGGAAAGTCGGTCAAACCTCAAGGAGAACAAAACTAATGGCTCTTAATCTTTCACGCAGAACTGTTGTCACTGCGAAGAGTGAAGCGTCCTACGACAGCGGCGAGACTCCTGCTCTCGCTGATGACGCGCTCCTCCTCTTCGGTGATGGTGCAGCAGTCTACTCTCAGTCGATCAATGTCGTTGATCAGCCCGCCCTTCGGGCATCTCTGACTCCTCAGAAGGCTCTGATTGGTCGTTCCACCGCCACGGTGGCGCTTTCGACGGTCCTTATGACTGCCTCGAAGGCAACTGATACCACTGGCGAGACTTCCTCGCGTCCCTTCTTCTCCAACCTCCTCAAAGCCTGTGGCATGAGTGAGGCGATTGGAACGGATGCTAGCTCGTCTTCCACCGTCTACACCCCTCTCACCACCGGGGTTGAGTCGGTCTGTCTGTGGATCTACGCAGACAATATCCTCCACAAAGTCGATGGGTGCTACGGCAACTACACGCTTACGATGAACGCTGGCGCACAGCCTGACCTTCAGTTCCAGATGATGGGTCTGTATCAGGTTCCGTCTGCTGGCTCGATCAGCGGCGTGGCGTACCCCACTGATGATAAAGTCCTCGTCGAGAACGAGCAGATCACCATCGGTGCTTTCACTCCGAAGGTTCGCTCGCTCACTCTCAACTGGGCTACCACGATGGCAGAGCGAAACGACGCGAATGCTGATAAGGGCTTCTGTGGATTCCACATCACTGAGCGTGCCCCTACGCTGAACGTCACCATCGAAGAAGATTCGTTGGGTAGCTTTGATCCTTGGACGGATCTGTACAGCACTCCGTCGAAGAGCATCGTCTTCACGCACGCGACCTCCGCTACTGAGCAGATTGAGTTGACTGTGACCACGCCTCAGTTGACCAATATCGCTCGAAGCAGCGACAATGGGATCAATACTCTCTCTCTCGATTATCGACTCTGGTCGAACACCGACGAGGGTGAGATGAGCCTCGTCTTCAAGAAGGCTGTCTAATTTAGATCATCCCTGAGTCCGACCGACTACTGACCAAATGCCGTTGCCTTCGGGGTGGTAATTCTGCCGCCCCGGAGGCTTCGGTTAGTACCTAACCTCAACGCATTACGAGCAAAGCAAAAGGAGTATTCTATGTCTTCAGTTCTTCCACAGGGTATGTCGTTCCGCGAAGTGCAGGAACCTATCCGTCTCAAACTCACCAAGGCCGGAATGGGCGAGCCTTGGTTCACCGTCTTCATCAACCGCATGGGTGTTGAGGACTTCCGTCGCCTCACCTCCCGTATGAAGCGACCCGCTGGTATTCGCGATGGCAGCAAGGCTGATCGTGAGTACGAAGCCAAGTTCACCGACGCTCTGGTGGGTAAGGCTATCTCCGGCTGGGAAGGTTGCACCGTCGCTAACCTTTCTGCGATCCTTCCTCCGAAGTTCAAGATCGAGGACGAAGAGGATCGTCCCGCCGATTACGAGATTCCCTACTCCCACGAACTCGCCGTCTGGATTCACACGAACGCCTTCGGTGACCAGTGGAGCGATAAGATTATGAACGCTCTTCGCGAAGGCAGTGAAGAGGACATCGAGGAAGAGGAAGAAGTAAAAAAGTAATAGAAGCCTTCGTGATGCGAGTTCACCAAGAGAACTCGCCAAAGTCCTGCGATGAATGCAGGGAAGCACAAAGGTTCAGAGAGGATGATACGGAGTGTTGGTACAAAACCTGTCCATTCGACGAGTTTGGCGAAAGCCTCAAAGCCCCACCACTCTACGCCTTCTTGACGATGTGCTTGGAGAAGAGTGAAATCCCAGAGGATGAGGGGCGCATCAAGAAGGCTGTCTATTTCGTTGAACCAGCTAGGTTTGAGTTAGCTTGCAGACTCTACTGGGTTCCAGACGGAATGTATACCTACTACACACCTCGACTACCCCTCATTCGAGATCAGCTTCACGCTCTGGAGATGGCTAAGTGGTTAGCGGCACTCCTAGAAAGGGCACCAAACGCACGAAAAGCAGCAAAGGTAAGCAAGGCACATACACCGGGTGCCGGTGGCTCCGGGTGGCAAAGGGTCGTTTAGAGCAAGCCCCTACTGCTGAGATGCGGTAGGGGTTTTCTCTACATTGAGACGTTTTTCCTCTAAATATGCGAGAATCAACCTATGGCTAGAACCTCATCCTACACGATCAAGATTAACGCAGATGGCAAGGAAGCTATCAAGGTCTTCGGTGATATTGTCGATGGTCTCGTTGATGTAGAGAAGATCCAGAAGACAGTTAACACCGCCACCACGAAGCTGTCCGATTCTGTCAAAGCCATGGCCGGACAGTTCGGCAAGGGTGCCAAGTCCCTCGAAGGCTTTGCCAAGTCCGTTAAAGATACTGCCTCCAGAGTGAAAGAGTTTGCTGGTCGAGGCATCGATAGGATGAAGAGTGGGCTGAGTAGCCTTGGCCCTGTCGTCGCCAAGATAAGGGATCAGTTCAAGAAATTTGGATCTGGTCTGATGACGCTTGCGAAGGGGCCGATGGTTGCCTTCACTGTTGTATCCGCTGCAATCGTCGCTGGTCTTGCTGTTATGGCTGCTGGCTTCCAAAAGGCTCGCGAGATAACTGACATCGCCAACATATTCGGTATCACAACTCAAGAAGCCCAAAAACTCGACATCGCCCTTAAAGCCAGTGGCAACACTATCGATCAGGTTAGTGGGGTTGTCAATAGCCTAGCAGTCAATATCACGGCGGCGAAGAACGGAAGTGAAGAGGCTAGGAAGAAGTTTGAAGACCTTGGACTAGCCGTCGAGCAATTCGATGGCAAGACTCCTATCGAGCAGCTTGACCTTATCGGGGAAGCTGTCAGGAACCTTGGTGGTTCATTCGAGAGGCAAAGAGGCGCTTTCCTTGGTCTGGTTGGAGAGCAAGGAGCGCAGCTTCTCCCCCTCTTCCGTCTCGCGAAGGAA
>Ga0208019_1001204_pt1 | contig 13834 bp, 7 predicted proteins | sample CB_VirMetaG_5_FD_184540 | JGI IMG/M metagenome (GOLD analysis project Ga0208019, IMG submission 184540) | Freshwater to marine saline gradient viral communities from Chesapeake Bay - CB_1508_1D Viral MetaG (SPAdes) (version 4) | ecosystem: Environmental > Aquatic > Marine > Coastal | place: USA...
CTTGTACTGCATTCATATCATTAGATTTAAACTTGTAAAAACCTTGACCTGTATATGTGTTCATCATCCATTTAAGAATACCTAAATGCTTTCTTAATCCACCTGCTTCTTCTGTTGTTTTATCTACAGCGCCAGTATTTCTAAAATCGTCGTGTGGTGTATTACCTTGCATCCAAGTAAAAAAATCACCAAATAAATCAAATACAGGGTTTTTAGAAGGTAATCCAGAAGTACCTACGTAACCAAATAAATCTGCTGGTGTTTCTAAAACTCCAGCGCCTTCTTTATCATCAATAATACCCATCATTTTATAAAGCATACCATTAATTAATCTTGAACTTTCATCTTGTGGTATTCTAAAATATACAACTCTACCATCTGGTGTTGTACCTAATACTATTGGTATATAATTCACTCTATCCCATTCTGATATACCATAATAATATGCATAACCTAATCCAGTACCAAACAATCCTATTTCCATAGCTTTTTGTAAAACTTTAGGCATTACATTATACGCTATAAATTTACCTCCAACTGATACAGGATCTTCTTTAAATCTTGTTATATCTGCCCTCCAACCTTCTTTAAACGCATTAGAATATAACCATAAATTATTACTAAATGAATTTAATCTACCTTGTCTTAAAAAATTTGGTGATCCAACTTCACTTTGAACACGTAGCATCATTTCTTTATCATCCATCTTAATTTTGCCACGTTTAATTTGATCTTTTAAATATAGTACACCTGCTATTTTAGGTGTTCTTTCAAACATACGTGCAAAATTACCTAATTTATTAAACAATTCACCAAATGTTCTATCGTATAATCCACCAAGACCGCCTTCTCTTTTAACTGTATCAGACAATAATCTTTCTAACATATATGTATCTGGATCTAATCCACGTTTTGTAGCATTACTTCCAGCTTGTCCTCTATATCCTTCAACCATTGATATTAAAAATCCTTCTTCTTCCATCCATCTTGTTAAAGCAGTACCGTCACCAAAAATAGATTTATAAGCAGGTTTTATTGATTTGAATAAATATTTAATGTAACTATTTTTACCTCCGCCAACTATATCAAAATATCTAGCGTTAGGTAAAAGTTTAACAGATCTATTAATATCTCTAGCCAAATTTATAGGCCAGAATGCTGGGTTATATTCGGTAAAGAATTTTCTAAAAACATCACCTGTTCTAGTCATCCATCTAAACATTTGCATAGTAGCAAATGGATTTTGTTCAAATCCTTGTGCGACAAATTTATTAACAAACCAATTTTCTAATTTACCATCTTTCATATAACTAAATAATTTCATTCCTTTAGGTGGTGGTTCTAATTTACCTTCACCAACAAATTTAGGTTTTTGAATTATCATATCTTTTTTACCATTTTTTAAAACTCCTTGATAATTTTCTAACCAAGTTTTATTGTCTTTTAACCATTGTACTGTCATAGCCATTAATTTATGTCTTCTGGCTTCAATTAATAAAATCATATCTTTTTCCATAGTTGCATTAAATACGTTTTGTATTTCGTCTAATGTACCTTTTGATGATTTTAAATATCTTGTAGCAACGCTGTTAGCACCGTATTTTTCTAATCGTTTTAATAAATGTTTTTTGACATTAAATGTTACATATTCTTTATTGTTTTCTAATTTTGAAATTAATTCAGCATCATACATTCCGCTTTCTTTTATTTCTGGTATAACCATTCTTTGTCTTACTTCATAAAACGCATCTGTAATTCTTAATAATTCTGGATGTAATTGTGCATAATAATCAAATATTTCTTTAGCATCTCTTACTTCTAATTGTTTTGCTAATTCTGGACTATATTTACGAATACCTAATGAAGATACTAAGTTTTCCCTTTGTGTACTTTCAGCTATGTTTCTTAAAAATAACATAGTGGCTACTTCGTGTTCAGTATAACCAAGATCACGTGCTGGTTTAATTACGTGTTTTTTCATCTCGTCCATATATCTTTTTAATTTAGCGTGTCTGTATCTGTAATTTTCTATTGCCCAATTTAATTCTTTAGCAAATGGACTATGCCATCTTTCTCTACCAGAACCACCTAATCTTCTGTAAAGCCAAAAAAAACTATCTATTGCTTCTTGACCTAACCAATCAACCATATCTGGTTTCCATTCTTTTTCTACTTTATCTAATACTTGTTTGTTTACATCTCTAAACATTGTGCCAATAGATTTAACAACATTACCGTATCTAACATTTGGCCCTGCTGTAATATCTATTTGTATTTGTTCCCAAATAGCTTTTACTTCTGGTTTAGCGTCAATGTAATAATTCCACATTTCATATGTTCTAGGCGCATTATGTTTAACCCAATTTGGTCTTAACAACCAAGCCATCATAAAATCTGCCATTAATTCTCTTGGGCCATCTCTATATTTTGTGTATCTAACACCAGCCGCATCTGTTCTTGTTCTATCAAAAGGTTTCCATTTCATTGACAAAGATTTTAATTCTTGTTCAATCCATTCTTTATTTACCAATCCTCTTTCTTTAACTTCTTTTTCAAACATTTGTTTAAATATTTTGTATGCTTCATCTGTAAGTTTAGGATCAACTGTTTTACCATTAACTTTATCTGCTATTGCTTTAATGTGATGTGACATTAAACCTTTCATAGCATCTTTAACTACTTCTTTTTTTAAACTATCTGATAATTTTGCAAACGCATCATAGAATGCTGGATCTATTTTTGCTCTAGCATCTGCATCTCTAAATATTTGTAATACTGTTTCTGGTGTAATTTTTAAATCTTCTACTATTTCTTTATCTGTTGTTTTTTCTCTTTCTTTAGCAATCTTTTCTGCTTGTTTTTTAAGATTAGCAATTTCTTTTGGATCTAATGGTCTAGCACCATCATTTTTACCATCAATCCATTTGTTCATAAAACCTTTTAAACTAGCAATAGATCCTAAAATGTTACCTCTTTTTAAAGTAGCGTCTGGTAAATAATCTATTAAATGTCCTAATTCGTGTGCAAACGTCATTAAAAATTGTTCTGGATTTTTTTGTAACGCTTCGTTGATTACAATACGTGGTGATTTTTTACCTTTAAATTGAAAATAACCATTAAGACCTTCTGGTAATTTATTTAATTCTGGTGATTTTTCTACAAAGACTTTATACATATCAACTAGATCAATTAAATCTATTCCTCTAGGATTATTAAATAATGCTTTCCATCCAGCGCTATTTTCACCTAAATTTATAATTGGTTCAGAATATGCATCATTAGGTATTCCCCAATTATCACCACTTCTAGAATTGTTTACTCTATCAAAATGCATACCATCCATATCACCTTTAATTTTATGATCTTTAAAATATCTATCTGCTTGTGATTTTAATTCACCTTCTATTCTTCTAGGCATTAAAACAGCAATTAAACTATTTGTTTCTGGATGTAAGAATGCTAATGGTGATCTACCATCAGAAGCTACCATATTTGCTTTTTTAATTTTACCGTCTTTATCAGTAAATTTAATTAATTCATTATATGCTTTTCTACTAAAAGATATTGTTTCATTACCAACACGACCAACCATAATATCTACTTCTGATAATGATTTCCCGCCGCCTTTAACAGCAAACACAATACTAACTTTTTTATGTCTAGAAGATAAACCTTTAAATACTCTATTAACTAAATCATTAGCTGTTTTAAATTGACCTTCCATTCTAACATCTTTTGATGAAAGAATTGCTTTTGATAATTTAGGATAAAATTTATTATTAACCATTAACATACCATTAGATGATACTTTACCATCCATAGATGTAATTTTTGTTCTTGGCCCTAAATCATTTAACGCTTGTAATGGTGTAGATTTGTAAGTACCTGTTTCATCAATAACAAATGCGCCATCTTTATCTTTTGTTAATTCTAAAATATCTTTATTAAATTCACCTTCTTCTCGTCTTGTTTTAAAAGTATTATCTTGTTTATTATTAATGTTAATTTTATTGCCTTCTATTTTTATTTCTATTTCTAATGGATCTGTTTTTCTTGCTTCGCTTTCTAATATAGGTATTCTTTCGCCATTAGGTTTTTCAATAATTAATACATTTTCATTACCTATTGCTTCTTTACTAACAATTTTTCCTTGTTCAGTACCAGCAACATTAATATTAATAACTTCATTATTTTTAAATTTAGGTGGTGGTAATAACTTAATGTTATTTTGTTTTTCCATACCTATAAATACAGTTTTTGCGCCTTCTGAATATATTGTAGGTATTTCACCAGATATAATTTGATCTTTATATACAGCATCTTTTTCTGCCATTGCAACAACATCTCTTGGATGTACTGCGTATTTTTTATAAATATCTTTAATTGTACCTAATCCTTTAATAGATCCGTGTATTCCAAATATCATTACTGTTGCGTGTGCAAAATCTCTAGCAGATGGAACGTGACCTTCTAAAAAAGCACCAAGTGTTGTCATTGTAACAATTTCAGTACCTAATCTTGCTACTGTGCTTCCTGTTAATGCTTTAACTTTTGCACCAGCACCAAATGTAGCGCCACCAACTAATGCGGCTTTACCTCCAGTAACAACTGTTTTCATATCTGCAAAATGTTGAAACCATCCTTTTATGTCATTAATTTCACCAGCATCTATTGCTCTCATATAACTATCTCTCATTACTTCTGGTAAAGCAAAACCTCCAGCACCACAAACAACTGGCGCACCAATTCCTCCAGCACCTCCTGTAGCACCTGTTGCCGCAAAACATCCTGCGGCCATCCAAGGTAAATCATTGACTAATGTAACAAAACCTTGAATAACCTCTTTACTAAATGATTGTTCTTGGTACATAAAAATATTTGTGTACAATTCTTGTAAATCTTCTGGTTTTACATAACCTTGTTTTGCTAATTTTTCTGTATATCTTTGATGAAAATTATCTATTAATCCATTTACAGAAACATCATAACCATTACTAAATACGTTATATCTACCTTTACCACCAAAAGCGTTTACTATTTTTTTACCATAAGGTAATTTTTCTATTGCTTTTGCTGTTGCACTTTCAGAAGCAAAAAAAGCCATTTGTGGTGATTGATATTCATATAATTGACCCCAAGCACCAAAGTATTTATCTACACGTGCATCTAATTCTGGTAAATCTGCTAATTGATAATTACCGTTTTCATCTTTAACATATTTAGAATGCCAATGTTGACGATATAATTGTTTCATTGCATCTGTATTGCCTTTTAAAATTTCTTTAATTAATTCATCAGAACCAGCCCTATTAAATTTTTTACTTTCTGGCATTTCAAGTATGTAAGCTAAAGCTAATGCTTTTTGTTGATCTGGTGATAAAATAGTTATGTCTTTGTGTTCATATGCTCTTTCTATCCAAGAAGGTATTTGATATTGTGGATTTTGTCTTTTTTGAATATTTGTAAATCTATTTAATGCTGTAACCATAGAAGGTTTTGTAATTTGAAAAAAACCTGCGGCTGTACTATTAGGATTAATTATGTTTCTATTATCACTTTCTACTGCTGATAAAAAACTAAAAAATTCATTTAAGTTTTGTATTTCAGCATCAGTAGCACCAAAATATTGTTTAGTATATTCTAATAATTGTAATGTATTTGGGCCAGTTGTATATTGAGTGTTTAAAATTTTTGGATATTTTTTAGCTTCTTCTTCTATAAATTTTAGTTTTGCTTCTTTATCTAATCTAATAGTTTCTGCATTAACAAAATCTTTATCAAATGTGTATCTAAAATTTTCTTTATCATAACCAACTTTACCTGTTATAACATCTCTTGCTATTTCACTTTCTATTAAATTTTTGTCATTAACATCATTAACAGCACTTTCCGCTACTGTTAAATCTCTATTTGTTAAAAAAGCTGATTTATCATATGTAACATTAGGATAGTATTGATCCATCCAACTAGATATAAAACCTACCCTACCTTCACCGTCTTCTTTAAATAATTTATACGCTTCATCAATTCTAGATGTTATAGTTTTTTGGTCTTCTTCTTTTAATAAATCAAATGTAGTTTTATTAGGTATTTGATATTTTTGTACTTTATCTTGTATTACTTCATTTCTAGATTGTTCTTCTGATTTTTTATCTAATAAAGTTTTTGTGTTTAAAGGTGGATTATTTATGTCACTTGGATTAGGTGCTAATTCTTCACCACCTATTGCTAAACTACTTTTAGGTATAATACCGTATGAATTATTTATTTCTTGATCTGAAAATCCAGCCGTTTTTAATATGGGTCTTTGTGTTTCAATAAAATTTAAAATAGTTTCATCATCAAAACCAGCTTGTTTTAATTGTAATGCAGTTAGTTTCATTAATCCACTTCTGGTGTTATAAATATATCGCTTATATCTATTGTTTCTATTGTATTACCTGTGTAAGCGCTTGGTAAATTACTATCAAATTTTATTTCTTTTTTAAGTCTATTTACATAAGATGAAACATCCTCACCATCTTTTCTTGACGGAATAACTAGATTATTCATTGAAGGTGATTTACTTACAAAATATTCAGACGGCATTATATAATAATTATCAAATGCTTTTTTACCAGTAATATCAGTAACATTTTTAAGACCATTAATTTTACTTTGTAATTCTTGAAATTTAGCTTCTTGTATCGGTGCTTTATAAGTATCAATAAGATCTTTAACTATATAATTTGGTGATCTTTGATTTGCTAACATATTTTCATATGCAAAACCTTTTCTTTCACCTTCCGCAACTAATTGAAATAAATTATTTACAGCATTGTATGCTTCAATAGATAATTTATCATTACTTAATGCAGTAGTTAAATAAGCTAATCTTTCAGAAGAAGATAAACCTTGTAATTGTTGAATTATCTGTCCTTTATCACCTGCACCTACTTCTTTTAAAACAACTTGTACTGCTCTATCTAATAAAGATTTTTTGTATGTATTTCTTCCTTTTGTTAATTCAATAGATTTACTATACAAAGTACCAGCGTCTTCTGGTTTTAATAAACCTTGTGCCATTAAATCTAATATTATGTGTCTTTCTGGTTCTGTATCCATTGCACCAGAATAAACTAATGATGTAACGATTGCTTTTGCTTGTTGTCCTTCTACAGAATTCCAAGTATTTGTACCAGACGCTTGATTTTTTATTGCTGTATTGTATGCAGTTTTTAAAGATAATTTTTCATCTGGTTGTAAACTTTTATCATTTTCTAATCTAGAAAGAAATGTTTTAGAGTTTTTAACTACATCTTCGTTACCAGCTTCAATACCAATAATTTCATTAGTAAAATTAGTTTTTGAATTTTGACCGTTGATTTCTTTTTGTTTAGTAAATGTTGCTTGTTGATTATCAAACAATGTTTTTGTTTCTTTAATTAATTCTTTTCTTTTTGCATCATCTGGTGTTAATTCAGAACCATCAATATCTGTCATTTTAAAATTTTTATCTTTTAATCTTGTTAAAACAGTATTGTAATCTATCTCAACACTTCCTGTTGGTGATTGAATTTTTGCACCTTCTAATACTTGAAACATCATATATTTATTATCAGTAAAAGTTTTAGTGTCTTTTAATAATTGTTGGTATGTTTCATCACCAAATAATCCTGTAGTTACATTTGTTTTTAATGATGTTTGATTATAAAAATCATAATTTGATTTTATTTCTTTTAATGAAGAAGCATTATCAATTTGCATTTTGTATTTATCATATCCTTCATCTAATGCTATTTTAGCATTTGTTAATTTTTGACCTGTAATTTTTTGATTAATTTTTGATCTAGTTTCAAAATAAGATTGATAAAACAAAGGTTGGTATTCTTTCCAAGTTTGTTCATCTAAACTTGTTTTATATTGAGTTTCTTGTTTTTTAAAATTTTTTTCGTATTCTATTAACCAATTATTAGGTGTTAAATAATCTGATCTATTATTTAAGTTATCTAAATAATCTAAATTAGATCCTTTAAATGTACTATCTGCTAATGATTTATTAGTTTCTATTTCTAATCTACGCATTTTAGCATTAAATGCATTTTGTTTTTCGCCTAATTGCGAAACTAATGTCATAGCAGTTTTGCCTATATCAACAAGACCTTGACTTCCGCTTGTTCCTGTTGTTAAGGATCTTCCGCTAGAAACATTTACATCTATATTTTCATATCTCGGTATCTTCATATGTAATCCTATATCTTGCTGGGCTGTAACTTGCGCTAACAACACTTCCGTCTTTATCTTTACTTATTGTCCACGTTTTATAGTCTTCACCTGCTTTTGGTATTTTTTTTGTATATCCTTCAAAAATCATATTTTCACCATCCCAAACTTTTACTTTGTACATTATCTTACAATACCTTTTTTAGCGGCATCTGTTCCAAATTTATAATCATAAGCCATAGCCCCTGCTTGTAATAATGTACTACCTGTTTTATAAGTTTCACTTGCAATTAGGCCTGTAGCTTCTGCATTCAAAGCTGAATTTTTTAAAAAATATCCTTTTTCTAAAAACATTAGATCATTTTCAAAATTTTCCATATCTACTTTTGTAGTTAATAAAGGTGATCCTGTATATTGAACACCACTTGCGCCAATTCTTGCTCTTTTAGTACTTAATAATTTTCTAGTTTTTTCAAATAATTTTTGTTTTTCATATTGAATATTCAATTCATTTTCATATGCTTTCCAAGCGGCGTTAGCTTTTATGTTAGCAATGTTTTGCTTATGACCCATAATAGTCATAGCTGTACTTGATGCTAATAATACTGGTACTATCCACGGTGCCATTTTTTATACTCCTTAATCAGTTGTTACTAATGTTCCTGTTATACCTAATACCGTCATTGGTAATGGTTGTTCTTGTTTAATTTCAATTTGTCCATCTCTATCCCATCCTAAATTAGTTACTCTTTTATCGCCAGTAAATTCTGGAATACTTTGACCCATTGGAGTAGATGATGTTCTAAAAGGTAATTGATCGCCATTGATTATAATACCTACTGTTTTATGTAATCTTACCATAACTTCATTATACCTTTTTTTACGGCCTTGTGCAGTACCAGCTTGTGATCCTGCTTCAACTCGCATTGTTTTAATTCTAGACGTATATCCTAATCCTATTTCAATACTTTTATAACTTGTATTTGATGGTAAATTAACAGATATTGCACCGTTAGTTACCGTTTGATTTGGATATACTGCATCACCTATAAGGATTTGTACTTCTTCACCTTCTAGATGATCTAATCCAGTAATACTTGTACTATCACCATTAACTACACCAGAAAGACCGCTATCTAATTTAATTAATGGATCTAAATATTCAACATATTGTACTATATTTCCATTAATTCTTCTACGTACAATAATCCAAACTTGATTTTCAGTATCTTCTGATATTGTTGATACGCTTTTTACTTGCGCTTGTGCTTTTAAAGTATGATTTGCGCCAACACCATCACCTATTTGTAATACAGTTCTATCTATTGCTTGTTCGTATGTTGACGCTAATTCAATATTATTTGCGTCTTTTTTATAAATAAAATATGTGTTACCATCTACTAATCCAGATAGTTTTGTACCTCCTCCAGCACTATAAACTACGCTATCACCTGTATTTAATCCGTGTGAAGATATTGTAATGTATCCATTATAATTTGGATCTACGCTATAATCAGTTACATCTGACGCACCATTAAAAGTAAGTTTATAAGAACCACCCATAATATGTCTATGCCAAGCAATTACATCTTCTTGTCTTTGATAAGTCATACCTAATAAAGTACCATCATCTCTTACTGCCCAATAAATACTATCTGGTTCTTGTGCATAATCTACGTCTGTTATTCCATTACCTGTAATATGTTCTGAAAGTAATGTCATATCTTGTGCTAAATATGCATCATCTTCAAATCGGTATGAAAATTCTCTAATTTTTTTTCTTTGTCTTTGTAAAAATAATACTGCGTTACCAATTTGTATTGGCTGTGTGTTGTATCCACCATATGTTGTTTGTTGTGTAATTTGTACGTTGTCGGGTTGTAATGGCTCACCAGTTGGTCTTCCTACTTTAAATTCACCACCTGCTGTACCAACAATTAAATCTCTAGCAGGTGCTAACCATCTTATTGTATTAACTTTGTTTGCCGCAATAGTATAAATAAATGCATCTGCTGGATCACCTGCGCCTCTATGAAAATCCTCATAAAAACCACTTTCACTTGCCCATATAGTTTGAGGAAATGCTGTACTTCCACCAAATATTAATCTTTGTTCAAAAAATGAAACTGTTTTAGGATAACCTGTATCATCAGACCAAGCACCTAATGCCCAATCTGTGTTAGCCGCCGAAGATCCAATATCTTGTTTAATTTCCCAAGTAACTTGTGTTGTTGATATGTATGCTGTTATAACTCCCCATCCATCATTTAATCTAACAGATCTACCAACGTCTGATGATTTAAAACCAGCACCATCATTTATACCAGTTGTTGAAGATGCAGTTAATGTTCTACCTGCACCAACACCACTTGCAGATGATGATAATGTTGTAGATGTTTCATTGTCATCTAAATATGGCCCATTAATAAATTGTACAGTAGATAATGTCCAAGATGTATGTCCTGTTCTTGATAATTTTCTTGGTTGTAATGTTTCTTCTACAATATACATAACGTCTGCTGATTGTGTAAATTGTATGTCATACAACATACTTTCAGTAAAAGGTGATGCTATTTCATAAACACTAGCAACAGTACCGCCAGATGTATATGCAGTATAACCTGTACTATCTACACCAGACAATTCAAAAGTATTTGTTGTTACGTTTGCTATTCTAAATCTTCTGCTATTTAATTCTGTCATACCACCAACACTATTAATCCAAACGTCTGTGCCATTTGTATAACCGTGTGATGCAACTGTAACTACAGCAGGATTAGCTTGTGTAATGTTAGTTATATTTTTTGTTGCATTAGTTATTTGACCATTATCTTTAAAAAAACGAATATATTGATCGCCAAATTCTAAAATGTAAGATTGTTCTATATTAAATTCAAAAGGTATTAATCTAGTTATTTTGCTACTATCTTTTACTTCTGCAACAAATTTAGTACCATATCTTCTTGTAGCGCCTCCTTGTGGAAACACCGTCATATTTTCTAATACTTCAACACCATTATTATATTTTTTAAAATCAACTTGACCAGCAAGTTTTGGTGTTAATTCACCAGCAGTAAAATTTGTTTGAAAAGGATGTACACGTGCCATTATTTTCTAAAGTCCGTAAATGTACTAGAAACAAGATCATCAATAAATCCTTCTTGTCCGTCAATACTACGTGCTTCAGAAAGTTTTGTTTGATAGAGTTTCTGCATTTGTTGTTGCACTTGCAAACTGTTTGTGACAGGATATGCTAAGTCTAAAGATAATTTTGCAGTTAAAACATCTACAAACATTGGATCAAACAAATTAGTGTCTGTTATTCTTGCAATGTACAAAATTTTAGCAGTACCTTCATCTGTTAATAACACTCTACCGTGTGTTGCTACATTTTCTACTTTAAAAATGTAATCTGGATATTCCATTTCTAATACTCTTAAACAATATGGATTTGTTGGTAATGAGTATTGATAATTAAACCCGTATGCAGGGGTATCTGATAATTTTGCTAAACTTGCTCTTGTAATTGCAAAATTCCAAGGGTGAGATCTTAAAACTGCATCTCTTGCATCTGTATAAAATGCATTACACAATCTGGCTCTTTCTGTATCATCTGTTAACGAAGTGATTGGATCATCACCTAAACGTCTTAGAGCATTTGAACAAATTGATACTTCTGTAGCCATAATATTTTGAATATATCAAAGGGGCGATTATAATTCAATATATATCGCCCCTTATAGTTTTTTTAGTTATTTATTACTCAACAGCGTAAACTACTGCAACTTTAATAGTTCCAGAAGCCGTACCGCCACCTGTAGTAATTAAAACATCTGTTTCAGCAGTATTTTCATACCCGAAACCGTCAATGCTTCCGTCTTCTGACATAACTACTTTACCAGCAGTTGCCGCCGCAGTTGCACCAATATATCTTGTTGCGCTTCCGCTATCGCCTACTGATAATGTAACACTAGCACCTAATGCGTCGTGATGTACGATTACATCATACACAACAGCGCCTTTTGGTAATCTTGCTACAGAAATGTCTGAGCCAGAAACTAAAGAAGATGCTTCGTAACTGTCGTATTGTATTCTCAATTTACCGTGTGCATACTGTGATGAAGTTTTTACAACTGGATCAGCAGTAATGTTAGTAAAGTTAGATCCTTTTACACTAGCCATTGTTCATCCTCCTTATTATTCTTGACAAGCAATTTCAACTACTTTTTCGTCTTCTACTCTTGTAGCGCCGATAGTCATAGATAAAAATACTTGTGTTGCATAGTTTTTGTCTGCTCTTTCAGATATTTTTGTACTCATATCTTTTCCAACAGCCAAACCTATTGCTGATTTAGTGAATGCTAATACTTGTCTGTCGCCAGATCCATCTGTTCCAAGTCTTTGACTTCTTACAAACTTGAAACCCATAAATGTATCTATTGCACCTTGTACTAGCGCCTTAACTGTAGCATAGTCCGCAGAAGTGATTTTTTCTAATGCTAGAAGATCACTCATTTGTTTCGCAGTACAGATTAGGTATCTTTCTTCATCTGGATCAACGTCAGCCGCATCAAGAATTTCTTTAGCGCTGATTAGTTTTTCCAATGAAAGACCACTAGAAGCTACTGCTACTTTTTGACCTGCTGGTAATGGAACAGATGTTCCACCACTTACTCCTGCAAAGGCATTTCCAGTAGCCGCCGCAATAATTGCGTCGTCCATTGCTCTACCCATTGCATAAGCACCAGCTTTTGCGTACTCGGATTGAGGCGATATAAGCATTCTTACTTTATCTTCTTGATCTATAAGATCTGCCCAATCGTAGTCCTCCATAGTTACTCGTCTTCTAGAATGAGGCGTGTCCACTCTTGGAGTGTCAGCGTGTCTAGAAGTTCTTTTTAGTGCCGCAGTTGACCCAATTCTTTCAAAAAAGTGCGATTTACCTGTAACACTCTCAGATCTTACCGCATCTCTTAATCTAGAACCTTTTTGTTGAGCCAAATGAAACACATTGCTTTTATACTGTTCTACAAAAGCAGTTGTTATTTGAATTGACATTTTATATGTCCTCCTATTAAAAGTTAAGAATAGTGGGCGTAATACAAATGTACTAAACCATATTCCGTTTTATGTCGGCTTTTGTCCTTACGGGAAACCTTATCGTAAACGATACGATCAATCGGAAGTTTAAAGCCATCACGGCTACCTACTCGTTGTCCTAATAGGGCGAAATCGGTGTTGTAATTATATCACAATTTTTAATTAAACACCAAATGCTTTTTCGTGTAACTGTCGCATTTTTTCAACAGCTAATTGGTCGCCTTTATGATAAGGATGACTACTATCTAGCATAATCTTATTGATTTCTTCTTTTGCATCTAAAGGCGATACAGCTAATCTATTATTTTGTGTATTTTTAGCCATATCTTCTGTTACTTCAGCACCTAATCTAGCAAAGAATTTAATAACAGCAGGATTATTACCAGCAGATGAATTATTTAATAAGTCTTTTAATTCATCATCACCATAAACATCTAATGCTCTAGTAGCGGCTCTTACGTTTTTATCATAATCGTATCCCCACTCTTGTTTTAGCATTTGTTCTGTTTTATCTTTTTCCATTGCAATAGAT
>Ga0208019_1001205_pt1 | contig 13818 bp, 20 predicted proteins | sample CB_VirMetaG_5_FD_184540 | JGI IMG/M metagenome (GOLD analysis project Ga0208019, IMG submission 184540) | Freshwater to marine saline gradient viral communities from Chesapeake Bay - CB_1508_1D Viral MetaG (SPAdes) (version 4) | ecosystem: Environmental > Aquatic > Marine > Coastal | place: USA...
GAATAGTAGAACAACCACGAACATAATAGTCAGCTTGTTTGATTCGTGAGTTTGGATTCTGATAATCAGAAGATTTTTTAGTTTGGATTTCAGCTGCGCGCTGAAGAACTTTAAGAGAATATTTCATAGGTTAACCTCTATATGTACGTAAGGATTCAGAAGCTTCAAGGACTTTTTGAACTCTATCATCTGTAATTATACCATATGGTAAGCATTTTGTAAATAAGTAATTTCTTACTTGTCTACCTTTGTGATTGATAAGCTGGTAATTTTCTCGATGATTACTCATTTGATATAATCGCAAGCCTTCACTGGCATCATAACGTGGAACCTTTACAAAAAATAATAAATCTACTCCATCTAGTTTTTTCCATTGATTTTGTTCGATCCAAAATCCTTGGTATTTTTCATTAAGAGTAAGAGTTTTTACTTCATAAGTTAAATATGCGATGGTGCCATCTTTTTTACTATCATACCAATCTTCGGTTTTTTTAGTATACTCAAACCATTCATCAACTATGTCTTCGCCAACGGAACCAATTAGTAATTTTGCTTGATCTTTAGTCATCATACACTCACAAAATCGATTTGATCACCGTAAGCGAAGTGACCATTATTTAGATCAAATACACAACGATCAACGAGATCTACATAGATCTCTTTGACGTCTATACCATATTTATGACCAGGTTTTTCACAGAGTTCTATCTTGGTGATTTCACCTGGACCATGACGAGAGATAACTGTATCACCAATCTTAAGAGTTTTCATTATACATAACCTTTCACATCATAACCAAGATTGTTACGAACCCAATCGCTACCAAGATCTTTGGCAAAAGCGATTACGATAGCTTCACGAATGAAAGTATCAAGACGATCGATATGAGTACGAAACTCATCAGCTTTATCAGCGAAGTAGAGTGATTTAGCTTCAATCACGTCGCTACGATCTTGAGCGTAGAAGTTAGCCATTTCCTGGTCAACACCTTCATGTGCAATAACATCTTGCATCAGGCTTTTTTCAAGAGCGACTACGTTTTCTAAGAATTTATACATTTGGATCTCCTCTTTTCCATTTAATAGATATAATATATCATAAAAGAGAGTGTTTGTAAACAGTTTTTTTGCAAAAAGATGAATTTTTATTTGTTTGTTTTCAATAACTTGTAATTTTTTTACATATTTTTATAAACATATTCAAGAGCTCGATCAGCTTCTTTTTGCATTGGTCTGTTCTCATACCAATTACCTGTATCCTGATCGAGTTCTCTACAAAGAACTGCTATCTCATCTGAAGTAATAGGATACGAGTTTCGTACCGCGTTACCAGCAAGAGCTACCATAATCTGATACATCTTATGATACCATCCAGTATTACTTATAGATCTATACTCACTCTCGAGATGCTTTGGAAAAAATGGACAGTCTCTATAAGAAGACCAGTTAAAGTTCATGTTGTCAAGCTGAGATTTACGGTGTTCAATGATCTGCTTCTGCATCTCTTCAGGCAGTCTGTCAAAGAAACTATTGCCTTGTTTCTCTGGCATGGGATGCTTTGCTATAAGCTCATGATGATCAATAAAATCACCGTTGTGACTGAAAATAAAGTTGTAAGCACCAGCATACTGAGCAGGGATATAATACATTCGTGATAAGTCTTTAGTCTGCTTGTCACCAAGTTCTTCGAGTTCTGTGTTGAGGGCGTACCAGAACTTTCGTATTTCGTCATGTTTAACCGATGTTCTAAGTGGGAATACAAGTCTAAACTTCGGTTGATCAATGGTACTACTCGCAGTACTATAGCAAACAAAACGATAACGAGAAAACCGATCACATAAATCATCTTTAAAATCTCCGTTAAAAATATAGTCATCAACATCAATTGCACACCAGCCAGCCCAACTCTCGACGTTATCGTTAGCTCTCGTCGTGTGAGGTTTATACGTAGCAGGAGACATTAGTACAGCTTCTTTCTTCGAAGCTCTTGGTTCTTTAGATAGTTTATATAGTATACGTTCAAACGAGTCGAAGTTATAAAGATCGATACGTTTGTCAGTTTTGTTATCAAATATGCTATTAAACAGCGTTAATGAGATTTCCATGATTATCCCTATGGCTTGGGCCAACCCATCCTTCAGGTTTAATTAGATCTGGCAATCCGAGAGGATTTGGACGGCTTTCTTTTACGCCGACTTCTTTTTCCATATTAGCTCGCAAGATCTCATTCCAAGCTTTATGTGAATCAACACCAAATGCATCGAGAGTGCCGATAGCAACAACACATAGATCGATCAACCCATCAACTACTTCTTCAGGATTTCTATCGAATAGAGCTGCAGCTCGTGTCTCTTCTAGTTCTTCTTGTAGAAACTTCAGACGGAATTCTAGAAACTTAGACATCAATTCTTTGTTGTCTTTGTTCTTTTCCATCCACTCGTGTACGCCATACTTTTCGTGCATATCGTACATATCTTTTACCCAATCTTTACTCATAATATTATTATACTCCATTTTGATAGAAAAGTAAACTGTTTTTTACGCAAAAAATTCATCGAGTGTCGCCACTGGTTCTGGTTTCCAACCGACTGCGTCGAGGATTAGTTTAAGAGGCTCGACAAAAGTTTTTTCAAACTGTAAGTCATAGTCTACATAATAGTCTAGCTTAAACTCTTTTGGCAAGACGTCTGGAAAAGCTATAACATTCTCTTGAATCGGGTTAGGCATCTTCATGTACGTGAAGAATATTCTGTCTCCGTTCGTTACCAACTCGTATTTCTTTGTGAGGTTTTCTGACTTAAGATACTTGTTGTAAAGGAGGGAACCGCGAACGTGAATGGGTGTTCCTTTCTTGTATACAGACTTCCTATCCGACCAGTCAGTGATATTCGAGACAGAACGCGGAAACGCGACTTTCTCTGGCGCAAGAGATTTAAATTCGGCTTTAAAGTCTTTAATAAAAGCTTGTGTATCAGCTTCAGATCCAGATATGATAACCTTAAAGATCTCTCTGAATTTATCACGACACACTTCTGGCGTAGAGCTCTTAATCGCCTCAATTCCCATAATCTTAAGTTTTGGTTCAGCATATTGAACACCCTCATTGTTGTGTACGTTTAATATGTATCTCTTCTTTGCTGTCCAGATTCCACGATCAGCGATGACCTCACGACCCATTTCCATACGAGGTTTATAGCAATTCATCTTATGAAATAAATTGTCGTATGCTTTTGCTATAGCTGGTTCAAAATGTTCTGTACAAATCTTATCAAGAAATTTAACAGGATCTTTTGGATTAAGTTGCTTTACAAGTGGGCCAAAGTTAACATAAAGAGAATCCGTATCAATCGCAATAACGTAATCTTCATTATTTGTTTTAAGAACAGAATTCATAGTATTATTCATTGCAATTTCAGCCCACTGAATAGCGAGCTGACCAGTATGAGTAATGGCTTCAGCAACTCGTAAATCAAAGTAACGAAAGTACTGATTACCAAGAGCACCATAAAGAGAGTTCATAAGAATTTTAATAGCCATTTGCTGATTTTCTAAACGGTTAATCTCTTTCTCTAGTTCATATGTCTTCTCTTTTTGATAAGACTTCTGAGCTGCCAACATCATATTCTTAATAGATTTACGCTCATCATAGTAGTCAACAATAATAGAGGGAATTACTCCGTCTTTGTCTTTACGATATGTAGAACCATTTGCTGCTATAGCATATTTTTCGTCTGGTGTAGGTCTAGGAACCATTTGACCTTTAGAATGATAATGATCAAGAAAGAATTTAATTCCACTAGTGTCTTTTTGAGCGACTATAGTTTCAGGCGACATATTCCATTGAACAATAATATTAGGATACAGAGAGTTTAAGTCAAAAGAAACTACCCAATCATGAGCTCCAACTTGAGGTTCTTTCACATATCCACCAGCGAAAGCGGCTTTAAGAGTTGTTGAAGTATTAACTGGAGGAGCTATTTTTTGTGCGTTTAGTTTTCGGTAGATAATTGATTCCCATATCGAAGTAACACCAAAAGTGTCTTGATAGTTGACACCACCCTTATAAGCCACGGTCATGGCGAGAGTAATCAAACCCATCTTATCTTCGAGACGATCAACGAGTTGCACGTCTTTCATATTATAGTCAATATACTTTTGGAAATCGTCTTTGTAGAGATTCTTGAGTGAACCAGATTCTTCGAATGAAAGTTTCTTTTCACCGAGAACTACGTAAGCAATATGGTTCAATTTATATGATTCTTGTGGACCATACGAATATCCAAACTTTTGAAAGAGTTCGAGATAATCGAGAGTCTGAATACCACGTAGATCATATGAGTCATCTTCACGGCCACGACGAGTGACTTTGCGATAATCTACAAGACCCCAAGGTGAGAACTTCTTGACTTGATCAAGTCCGAGAATTTTTGCTGTACGATTTACGAGATATGGAATATCAAAAAATCGCACGTTCCAACCAGTGATAACATCCGGACATTTTTCGTGAGATGAGAAGAAGTCAAGAAACTTAAGAAGAAGTTCTTCTTCGTTCTTACACTTGATATAACGTACAGGCTTAATGAGTGCAGCTTCTACATCGTAGTCGCCATAACCCCAAACCCAATAGATATTGTCTATGTTATTCTTAAGCGTGATTGCGAGGATTCGTTGACTCGCTTCGCTAGGCTGAGGGAATCCGTCGTCGTATTCTGTCTCAATATCAATAGTAGAAACATTGATACGGTCACGATCGAATTCAATATCTCGAGGATACTTCGAAGTAATATACTGATGAATATAGTTCGTGTTTCCATAAATCGTAAAACCGGATACGTCTTTATACTGCTCGAGCCAGCCCTTTGCTTCACGCATAGAGTCGAAAGAGACTGAACCGATAGGGTTTCCCTCAAGCCCATACCAGCCAGTCTCTTTCCGAGAGGGAACCAAAAATTCAGGTTTAAAAAAATCTTTACGAGTAACTCTCTTACCGTGATTGTCATAACCACGGTAAAGCATTGAGTTACCATAACGAACGACAGACGTATAAAAAGACATATAACCTCCAAAACATAGTATATTATATCACAGATGGAGCAGTTTGTAAACTGTTAAATTGCAAAACTTTCACCACAACCGCATGATGCCGTGGCATTTGGATTTACTACTTTCAAATAAGATCCTCCTAATTCATTTACATAATCAATCGTACATCCAATGACGAACATTTCAGCCATTGGATCAAGAACAAGATTCTCTACTGTAGGCTCTTTATCAGTAACATCCCAAATATATTGGAATCCAGAACATCCACCACCTTTGACGGACAACCATACATTAGGTTGTCCGACTTTGGCAAGATATTCTTTTGCTGATTCAGTTATATTAAGCAAGAGCTCTCATCCTGTCAACGAGTCTCTGCGCTCTGTTAGTAACCTGACGATACCAACCAGAATCTACCATCTCATCAGCAGCTTTATTCCAGTCACGAGCGTCAACACCAGCTTTCATACCTTTGAACTTAGATAGACGTGGACGACCCATATTAAACATCATGTTAGCAATGATCTGCTTAACTTCTTCAGGCAAATCATAAAAGTCTTCATATAGTACTTTACATTCATCTAGAACTGTCTGAACATCTCGCTCAAACGCTTCGATGACACGCTCTTCTGATACTGCAGTACCAATCTCTTGACCATGTTCCGGATCAGACTCGAGTACAAGGTGTCCAATACCAAAAGTAGCATAACCTAGATGATCATTATAAATCTCATACTTTACACCTTCATCGATCTCGAGTTGTTTTCTTAGTTGTTCAATATTCATTAAAAGTTCTCCTTGGTAAAACTGTCTGGTACATCTTTTTTATTTTCTTGACAATCACAATTGTAACATATGTCATTAGCACACTTATCGCATTCTTCTTTATCGCAATGGCAATCATGCCCACAGCTGCATTTATTCATGTGATCCTCCTACGTAAAAAGAGAGCAAGTTACCCTGCTCTCTTTATTTATTAGTTTAGAAATTTAGCTTCTTCTTCTGTATAAGGCCACATTAGAATAAATTCACCTTTCCAAGTGCAAGATTTTTTTGTCTTTGCTCAAGATCATAACGATCTGTAGCTTGGGCAAGATATCTTTCAGTTGGTGTCATATTAATCATTCTAATCCAGTCTTTAAACCACTTACTCATATCCAAATTCCCTTCTAATTTTTTCAAGAGATTTTGAATTAAGTTCATGTGTAAGTGATTCAACAGTGTGTCCTGGATATTCATGAATCATCTGACCAGCAATGTATGCATTTGCTTTAGTCTGACGAGACAGAATCCATCCGATCATTACACCTCGAAGAATGTTTTTAAATACTACCCAAATTCTGTTAAGCAGACTCTGTGAGTAATTGAGCGCTATTGTTGTCATTTTTTACCTCGTTGTTTCCAATTGAAATTTTACGAGGCAGCTTCTCTTCGGGGAGGACGACTTCAAGATTAACAGTCAAGATCCCATCCACCAGATCGGCTCCGGTTACTTCGGTATATTCCGACAGTCTAAATGACTTTGCCCAGTTTCTCGCACTGATACCTTTATGAACATACATGTTTTGATCTCGGCGTTGTGGACGATCACCCCTAATCTTAAGGACGTTATCCTTTACTTGAATATCAATATGTTCTTTATTAAATCCTGCCACAGCGAGTTCGAGGGTGTATTTCATCTCACCTTCTTTTACTACGTTATGTGGTGGATAGGTATCCTTCGCGTGGCTATGAATTGATTCTAGCTGATCGAAGATGTGGTCGAAACCAAGAAATGCGTTTCGCGGAAATGCGAATGTTCCAGTCATATTTGCCTCCAATTAAGCAAGGTTATATTGGACCCACACTATGCGGCATCCTAATTTATATATAATATCTTTTTTAAAAAAGTAAATAGTCTATTTGTTTCCAATGTTATATTTTGGACAAAGTTCCCATTTATCTTTTTCTTTAAATGCAATAATCTTAATTTGTCTGAGTGGAGCAAGTGGTTGTGCTTGATTCTTATTCTCGATAGTAACCAGTCCCCAATCACTCATAAGAGTAGCGATCGTGTTTCTACGAGCTACGTCATTCTCTTCAAGGTTTGACTTCTTACCGTCAAGGAGAAACAGCTCCTTAAAATGAACGATAAAGTACCTACCTTGCTTATGTAGGATATGACAAGACTGATATAACTTATTGTCTTTTCTTGACGCGACACCAATACGAGTGAGAGTCTCACGAACCTTTAAAAAATCATCTGGCTCGTTAAGAGTAACTTCCAACATGGAAGTAGGTGTCCATTCTACTAAATTATTTTCTTCCACCTTTATAAACCTTCTTCTTCAATTCTTCTAATTGCTCTTTTGTAAGAAGGGTTAAGACTTGGCGGGCTTTTTCATTACTATACCCATAATATGCCTTAACTACTTCCACGTCACTTATTGATTCAGGTTTGAACCATTTAGAAAACCGTTTTCGCTTCCTAACTATATTTATAAAAAAGTCAAATTGGAGACGGTTATCGAGGTGGTGGTGAACGTTCATCTCATTGGCCATAAGAACTGTGTCGTTAAAGTAAGACAGTCCTCGATTAACCATAAAAGAACTATATTGTTTTTCTGTGATGTCATCAATCATAATATTTTTCTTATCATAATTGATGTCATTCAGAAAATCAAATGGACTAAGAGAACCTGACATTTGCCATTATCTCCGTCATACATGCAACCACGTTTAATTCGTGGTCAGCAACAAAGGCATTTTTATATTGATAATCTGCAAGAATAAGAACTAGCTGTGGGATTGTTTGTGGGTCTAGTTTATCGTACATACGATCATAGATCCCACGAAAGATTGCTGAAGCATCGGTATCTATATTATTAACAACCCATGAGCGCATCTTTTTAAAGTCTTTTTCTTTTAGGTACTGGAATAGATCATCATAGCCAGTAGATACAGAATCAGAAACACCCACAAACCCCAGAACAGAATGTCGCTGGAGTTCATTGAGGATTCTTCTCCAATCAGGCGCATGTTTAATAATAATCGGCGGAATAACTTTTTCATCGTATTCTACTCCTTCATTGTTTAGAATAAATTTAGCGCGTTCAAAGAAGTTCTCAGCCAGCTTGACCATATCTTTCTTTGACGTGTTGAATTCATATACACCACACCGAGAGTGAAGTGGCTCAATAATTCGATTTTTAAAGTTACAAGTAAGAATAAATCGGCAGTTATTCGAGAACTCTTCGATAAACCCACGAAGAGCTGGTTGAGTAGACTGCGGATTTAGGTAATCAGCTTCGTCTAAGATAACAACTTTGACTCCACCCTGTAGAGATACAGATGAAGCAAACTGTTTAATCTTACCGCGAAGCGTATCGATATTGCCTTCTTCTGAACCATTGATTACGATATAGTCAAGATTCAGTTCATTACACAGTGCTTTTGCGACTGTGGTCTTACCAAGACCGGCAGTACCGGTGAAAAGCATGTTAGGCAATTCACCGGTATCTACAAGTCTCTGGAATGTTTGCTTGAGATTATCAGGCAAAATAGTCTCAGCAATCGTTCGAGGACGGTACTTCTCGACCCAAAGATATTCATTCATTTACAAACTCCATAACAAAATAGTATTATATCACAAGTAGTCAAATTTGTAAATGTTATTCTTCGTCGTCATCATCCTCCATTGCAGCTTCTTGAGAAAGGTGTTCACAAATCTGAATGATTGCGATACACTGATCACGTAGTTGCCCAATAGTAGAGAGTTCTTCTCCCTTAAATGCACCACGTTGGGTCATTGCATCAATTACTGCCACAGTACTGCGGCCGGCTTTGTTCGCGAGATCGCGAAGTTGATCAACTTGTTCTGACATTTTATACTCCGTAATTAGACGTCTTTTCGAGTGCAATCCAATACTGAACGTTTAGTTCTTTATGACTGAATTGCGAGATTAATTTAGAGGAAATCTGAACATCATAGTCGCCAGGTAAGATCTTAAGATTTCCAATGCTAATAATAAATTGGAAAGTTCTATCACTTGGAAACTCGCCTTCAATATCAATTGAGTACGAGTTAGAGGTATAGTTTCCACTTTCAACAACAGAAAGACTAAGTACTCCATCTTTGCCGGAAATGGATACTTCATTATGACCAAGAGTTGAAGCTGCCCGCTTGATCTTATTCAACGTGTCATTTGTCAAAGTAAACTTTACTTCGCATTCTGGCATGTTGATATCTTTCTGAGGGGTCGTCAGCGTTTCTTCGGCGGAAAAGAAATACTTAACTTTTGCTCTACCAGTTGAATCACCGATAGTAACATGCTCGTCTTCAAATTTAAGACGAGGTACATCAACGAGTCCAAGTACTCCGATAAACTCGTTGAGATCATAGATCCCAAAGTCTTTGGGAAATTCTTCTGAGATTGTGGCACGAGCTACAACATTTCGTGCCTCACTAATTGTCTTCAAAGTATTACCTTGTCGGATAAGAATATTCTGATTAATACCAGAAAAATTCTTTAATACTTGAAGAGTACCGTCATTCAATTCCATAATATACTCCATGTTTTATTAATAGATCATTATAACACTTATTGACTCATTTGTAAACCATTAAGCAGCCATTTTACTAAAATTCTTTTCTTTCTTAAACTCAATTTTAGCATTGAATTTACCGTCAAGAATTTCGCCTTTATGAGAGATGACAAAAATATTAGTGTCATCACCCAAAGTATAGAGAATCTTCAGTAGATTGTCGACACCCTCATGATCGAGAGACGAGTCAAAAGTTTCATCCAAGATTAATAGATTTGTAGCTACGCTGTTCTTCATCTTAGCGATCTGACGCCAAGTGAAAAGAAGAGCTAGATCGATTCGCTGTTTTTCACCTTCACTAAATGAGTCATAAGTAAATTCATCTCTATGACGAGATCGAATAGTTTCAGAAAAGCTTTCGTCGAGATCAAAGTGCACAAAGAAATCGAGAACTTGCAGATACTGATTAACGAGTTTATTTATAATTGGAAGATACTGCTTAATAATTTTTGTTTTAATACCAGTATCTTTGAGCATCTCACCCATGACTTGATTATAAGAATACTCATCAGACAACTTAAACTTTTCTTCGAGTAAGTTATTCTTTGAATCAAGAAAGTTTTTAAGATCTTCTTCAGCTTGTCTTAGATCAGCACTGCCAGATCCACTGATATCTTCTTCGAGACTTCGATTCTCGGCTTGGAGCCGGCTGATCTGCTGTATGTTAGAATGTATGCTACTTTGTTTGTCTCGTATCTTGGAAAGTGCGTCATTTGCATCTGAAATAGCTTGTTCAACCTGATCTGACTCTTCAGTGAGCTTGCCCATGGCACTCTTAAGTTCTTTCGCCTTGGATTTAGCATCGGTAAGTTTTTCGTCTCGTCTTTCTGAACTAATAGCTTGATCGCAGGTTGGACATGTTTCATTGTCTTCATAAAATTTCGCCTCTTTAGCGACTGTAGCCATTTGCTGTTTGAACTGCGCCGAGAATTGTAAGAGTGATTGTTTTTTATCATGCCATCTATTTAACCTAGCCTGCAATAGATCTTGCTCTCCTTCAATTTCTGTTGAGAGGGTGCTATTGATTTCTTGTAATGATGATATTTCATTTTGATTACTTGTAATCTTATTGCGTTTTTCAGTAATGTTCTGATCAGTCAAAGCCTTGACGTCACGAATATATTTTTGCTGTGTCTCAATTTTATTTTTTGAGAGATCTAATTGATAAGACTTGTCTTGGATATTATCCTTTAGACTATTAATCTTATCTCTTAAGAGAGTGTTCATCTTTGAAAATACGTTAATATCAAGAAGATCCTCGATAACCTCTCGCCTGTGTCCTGAAGGTAGTTGCATAAATGGGATAAAAGAGGAGGAACCCAATACAACTACCTGATGAAAGGACTTATGATTTAGTTTGAGGATATTTTGCTCGAGGATCTTCTGATACTCTTTTGCGTGGGAAGATTGATTTATAAGTGTTTCGTTTTTCCAAATTTCAAATTTTCCAGGCTTTATGCCACGAAGTACTCTATACTCGCTTTTCCCAACGTTAAAAGAGACCTCAACAACGCAATCTTTATTATTGATTGAGTTAATAAGTTGAGGCTTGTTGATGTTACGATGCGGTTTGCCAAAGAGAGCGAATGATATAGCATCCAGCATCGTAGACTTGCCGGCGCCATTAGCTCCGACAATCAGTGTAGACTTGTGTTTTGACAAGTCAATTTCAGTAAATGAGTTACCAGTTGAAAGAAAGTTTTTCCAACGTACCGTCTTAAATAAAATCATGCTATTTCAAGTGCCTGTGCTTCTGTCATGAGTTCGCGCATGTTAACTTTAATTCGATCTTTATCGAGATCAGTGTCAACACCGTCAATATAGTCATCTACTAACTTTGTTGTGTCTTCAATCTCGAGACCTTCATCTTCCACGTTCTCACCGAGAAACTCGTTAAAGTTTTCGGCGATTTTTAATTCATAGATATCCTGGTTCTGGATACGATCAATGAATCTATCAAAGAGAAAGGTATCTGACTTGTTAACAACTACGACCTTTACAAATTTCTTATCTAAGTTTCCAATATCATAATTATTATAATCTATTTTCTCGTCGTTGTAAACAATTTTTTCAAATAAAGTATAAGGATTATGAATTTTTTCTACTTCACGAGTCTCAGTGTCAATAATATGGAAGTATTTGGGATCATGAGCATCTGACCAGAAGAACTCCATCTGACTGCCAAGATACCAGATATTATCTTTTCGAGATGACACGTGAAAGTGACCAGTAAGCACTAACTCAAACTTCTCAAAGAGTTTATGGTTCATACCACCATGATGTTGCACTCCTCGCATGACGTCAAAACCTGTAAATTCGAGGTGTCCACCAAGCCAGTCAGCTTTACACTCTTTAATAAACTTCATAGACTGATCGTAATTATCAGCGCAAATCCATGGAAGAAGAGCGATTTTAAGAGATCCGTATTCCACTACACGAGGTTCCATAATAATATGGATCTCATTCATATAATGTCCTAAACACTCTTTCAAAGAGTTGAGATCATTCGTGTTCTTGAAATACGTGTCATGGTTACCAGGAATAATATCCATGGTCATGCCTAGACGACGGAGATGATCAAGAAAATGCTTACGATTGTGATTAAGAGCTTTAAAATTAATATACTTACGATGATCGTAATAATCTCCTAGGTGGAGTATGTGCTTAATTTCTCTTTTAGAGCATTCCGGAAAGAAAACATTTTCATAGAAATCTTTAGCATTATTTAAAAATATTTCAGAACTGTTTCTAATTCCGCAGTGAGTATCATTGAGAACTGCTATTTTCATCTGTTTCTTTCCGAATAGTTACATAATCTTTGTGTGATTCCCAAACGAGAGTATCGCCTGGACCTACACCTAAACCTTCTAAAACTTCGTCCGGAAACTCGATGATAAAGTCATCACCATCTTCTATTACTTGTACTTTCCATTGTTTCATTGCATAAACTCGCTTAAATCTGAATCAGTGTTTTTAGTTCTCTTCTTCTTTTTCTTTTCCTCTTTATAGAGGTCGTCGTATACTGTATCAGTTTGTCTAATACGATCGATACGATCTCTTAAAGTATCAACAAATGCGCCAATTATTTGAGTTGAGGCGTCATCTGATAGGTCTAAATCTACAAAGTTTTCGATACCCGATTTAGAGAGATATTTTAGTTTTACTTCTTGCTGCTTTTTCTCTTTAGCGATCCTTCGAAGAAAAGCGTACCAAGAGATTTGTGTGAAGTAAGAAAAGGCGTTAGGTTTACCTGTTCGAGTGGCGGTGGCTAGATTATAGTTGTTGATTGCTTTCAAACAGTTTTCCACTGCATCCATTACCATTTCTTCGCGATACGTATAGCGAATAAAGTTGGCCTTGTGTGACAAGCCCTCAGCGATTCTGAGAAAACATTGCGCGATATAATCTGGAACGATAGGGATCTCATCTCCCTTTTCTTTTGCTTCATTGACTCGAGTTACGTAATCAACTACTGCGAGAGAGAAGTCAGCATTATTGACATAATGTATGCTTTTTCTTTTTGCCATAACTCATCCTTTCATAATAACTATTATATAATAGATTAACGAGTATGTAAACTATAAAGTTTTGTTTTAAGACGAAAAAATAACTGTTTACAACAGTAATAAAATATGGTATAATAAATTAAGATTCTTAATGGTAAGCAGGGTACTATCTACCGTCTTTTGTCTTGTATTGCCATTCGTCTGTATGTCCGACTGACCACTTAGGTTCTGTCTCAACTGAATAGTTTTGAGTACATACCTTAAAGTCAGGCATCTTTAATTTGTCGAGCGTAAGACTCGAGTCCTTAAAAATAACTCTATTATTAGGTTGTGCTGCAAATTGTCCATTATCCAATTTAATTATATTAAAACTCTTATGTTCTGGGTCATATTCACTAAAATTTATATCAAGCACGGATTTATCCGGATGCGCGTTATCAATAGAGAACAGATACTCACCTGGATGCATGTTCTTATCTTTGCCAAAAAACTCACAGCGAGAAAGAAGAGGCTTTTCAATTACTGTCAGATGGTAATCAAAACAATCCCAAAGCTGAAGAATATCAAGAGGCAACAACTCACCATGGTCTGTCTTCCACACAAAAGCAGATATCGGAAGTTTATCATAAAGAGCACCGTATTCCGTTAACAGTGTTTCGAAATATAGCGCTTTATATTGTGTTGACTTA
>Ga0208019_1001206_pt1 | contig 13814 bp, 18 predicted proteins | sample CB_VirMetaG_5_FD_184540 | JGI IMG/M metagenome (GOLD analysis project Ga0208019, IMG submission 184540) | Freshwater to marine saline gradient viral communities from Chesapeake Bay - CB_1508_1D Viral MetaG (SPAdes) (version 4) | ecosystem: Environmental > Aquatic > Marine > Coastal | place: USA...
GATCCTTGACCTTAGTGCTGTTGACGTAAGCCTCAGCGTGGTCAAGGTAGTTGTTGAATAGAGACTCAGCCTGCTCTTCGTAAGCAGTAACGAAAGCCTTTGTGATTTCCTTCTCAAGGATAGAAAGGTACTCTTCGTGAAGAACCTTCTGAAGGAAAGCCAAGCAACGGCTACGCTCATCAGGATTGACGATCTGCTCCTTGACTTGCTTGATAAGAGACTCACGAATAGAGATTGGAGTAATCATATTCTTTGTAGAATCAGCCAAAGCAGCATCAATCGCCTTCATAATGAAGCGAGTAGAGATACCAGTCATACCTTCGTCCTCTACCTCTTCGCGAAGATCCTTGATATCAACCTTCTTGATGAGACCCTTCTCAACAATCTCCTCACCGTTGTAGATCTTCATCTTTGTGAGAGGATCAACTTTATTGGAAGGCTTGAGACGAGAAAGAACAGAGAACATTGCAGCAACCTGTAATGTGTGCGGAGCAATGTGACTATCAAAGTCAGAACGACCGATAAGCTTCTCGTAAATCTTTACCTCCTGATCAACCTCAAGGCAGTAAGGAACATTTACGCGAACGATACGGTCAAGGATGGCTTCATTTGTATGCTCAGCCTTGAATTTGTTCCACTCTGCTTCGTTACAGTGAGCAAGGATAACACCATCAAAGTAAATCATTGCTTGCTTGCCTGGAGAAGGAACTGACTTCTCCTGGGTTGCGGTGATCATTGTGTGAAGGAATTCAATCTCATTCTTGAACACCTCAACGAACTCAACGATGCCTCGGTTGCCGACGTTGAACGCTCCGTTAAGAGACAGAACACGCGGATCGTCCTCTGGATATAGGTCAAGCTTTGAAATGTCTTCAGAACCGATTAGAAGGCTTGTGTCCTGTGTGTTCGGATCCATTGGAGGAACAACGCCAACACCCTTACGTCCACGAACAGAGAAAGAAGACTCTGTGATCGGGAACTTTGTAAAGTCACCACCGTACTCCTCTAGAAGTCGGTGACGACATACCGGGCAAAGGTCGCCTTCGATCTTGATACCGTATGTCTCGGCAAACTCATCACGCAAAGAACGCGGGATAAGGTGAAGCGGCTCCTCGCGGATTGGGCAGCCATCCAAAGCAAAGATTGGATCACACTGCTCAAGTGCTCCCTTGATGTGCTCTACAAGAGCAGACTTACCTGCGCCTACCGGACCAAGCAAAAGAAGAACCTGACGGCTCTCCTCTCCCTTCATCGCGGCAGAGTGAAGGAAACGAACAACCTTCTCCAAAGGACGCTCCATACCGAAGAACTGACCTGAGAAGTAATCGTAAGTTTTTACTGTCTCACCGTTGAAAAGTTTGTTACAGCGTGGGTCAGTCTCGTCTAAGACTGTGACACCCTCACCGATAATCTTCTCGTAAAGTCTTTTGTGAGCAAGAGCGGGAATGTCACGATCTTCCTCAATAAGTTTTAGGTAATCTTCCAATACCCCGGAGAACTTTTCTCTTTTCTTACTCTCGCGGTGTTCTCTTACCGCTTCGAGAAACTTGCTTGTTGTGGTCATGCTAAAACTCCCATATTTCATCTTCCACTATGGTGATTAATTTCACCTCACCACGCCAAAGGGTTTTAATGTGATCAAACACTTTACGCGCGTAATTCATTTCTAAATCTCTACCATCGTGTTCATGAACGAGAGAAAGAGTTCCATCTTTCTCAATCTCCTCTACGAATACGACCGGTATTCTGTTAAGACCTACATTCGTGATCATCGCATCACGAACTTTCTCCCAACCTTCTACATCCGATATATCATCTACTATACTAGATTGTTGCTTTCTATTAAAGGAATAAGAGAAATAATTATGCTCTCTCATAAATTCTTCATCAGTATAAAAACGCAGGAATGTTATATCGTTATGAACTTCTCGGATTGTCTTTGCTTCCTCAAAACCTTTCTCTTCAATAATCTTCTGAAAGAGAGTGTATCCTAAATGATAAGGATTGATTTGTCCAAGGTGCGGACGAATAACTTGATTGTGTAGTTTTACAAAAGGCAAGTAAAGATTATCAGGAAGATTTAGTTCGTTGATAATCTTTTGATGGATTGTGCAAGCCCATCCTTCGTTCATTACCTTTGTTAGAGCCTGAGGAATGAAATATTTTGAAGATTCCTCAACAATAAGAATAAGATTTCTTTCCCACTCTTCAAGATTCTTGCTGTGCTCGGCAATAAAACGAAGAATATTGTACTCAGGACGTATAGGAACCTTGCTTAGATTTGGATTGTAGTCTGGATCTTCCCTCATCTTATCTTTTTCGGACTCAATAATCTCAGCACGGGTCTTATATTTGATGCCTGGATATCTTGGAACCTGATATTTGATTGAATGAGCGGCATCAAGAATGTTCTCGACTTTATCAATGCCGATTGAAGGATCCTCAATCAACTGACGAACGTATTTCGCAGCAGATTTGAAGCTTGAAATAATGTTTGAAGGGTCTGTGTGAGCAAACATTCGGTTCTGTTTGAAGAAATCCGAGTGTCCAACACAGTGAGCCATCGTTAGAATGTGAATGTAAAGAGCATTTTCTCTCATCAAATAAGCGATTGACGGATTTGAGTTGATAATCATCTCATATGGAAGCCCAGTTTGTCCCATATTGTAAAGAGTGTGCGTTCTTTCATACTCTTTTCCGTAAGACCAGTGCCGATAATGCGTTGGAAGACCTGTGTAAGCCATCGCTCCAAGCATTTCAGCGTAATCAATGATCTCGTAATCGATTGGAAACCAATCTAATCCTAAATCTTCGCCTACACGACAGATTTTGTCGTCCCATTTTTGTAGATCTGCGACTGTCCAGTCACTCATTTTGTTTTACTCCCACCAAAAAGTTCTTTGAACGCCATCCAGATGTGTTCTGTCTGTCCAATCATCACTCTTTTAAGCTTTTTATCTGTAATCGGCCTTAATCTTGCCCATAGATTATCCAACTCTTCGTTCTTCCACGCCGAAAAGTTCGCCCATGGGTTACTTCTGTATCCGCTATCATCCAAAGATTCGTCATCCAAACCTTCGTAACTCTCATTTATCTCGCAATAAGCAGTCAACTGGCTAACTTCTTTGATTTCTTTGAACAAATCTATACATTTTTCGTTGTCGGAAGCCCAGTTTTCTCCATCGCCACAGTAAAATGTGTAAATATTCCAAGCATTTGGATGATATTCTTTCTCAACTATCTCCATTTGCATCTTTAAAGCAGATGAAATGATTGTTCCACCAAAAGTTCCAACTTTAAAGAAGTCATCTTCGCTTACACGCTCGGCATTGGTCGAGTGAGAGATAAAAACAACCTCAACTTTCTCATATCGGTGGTTCAAGAACTGATAAAGTAAGAAAAAGAAGGATCTTGCAAGGTATTTGCGGTCCTGAGACATTGATCCAGACACATCCATCAGAAAAAAGATGACTGCTGACGAGTTTTCTTTCGCTTTTGGCTTAATGTGGTGGTATTTTAAGTCATCCTTGTGAAAAGGAAAGCGTTCTTCGGACTCTGGATCATATGCTCCAGTTTTTTCTGCCATTTTTTGACGACGGATCTTTCTTTTTAGAGTTTCTTTCTTTGAAAGTCTCGGTCGAATGCCTTGAAAACGATATCCCTTACGCTTCACAGTCTCTTGTGTGATAAAACGGAACTGCTTCTTCTCTAAATCTGGAAGTTCAAGGTCGGCAAAGAGATATTCAGCCAACTCTTCAAGAGTAACCTCTACGTCGTAGTATTGATCACCTTTTTTGTCGGATGCTTTGCCTGTTCCTTGTCCAGAGCCCTTTTGGGCACGTTGTTTTCCGATTTTTTGACCTCTTTTTAGAGAATGTTCGCCACCAGATCCAACAGTTTTGTTTTGTTGTCCAGATCCATAGACAAATCGGTACTCTTTGAGACCTCTGACAGGAATTCTAATCTTTTTCTTGCCGTTTTGACCGATGATTGACTCTTCGGCAACCACATCCTTGATAGATTCTTTGATTGCTTTTTCAATCTTCTTTTTATGCCGCGATCGATCGCTAGCGGCGCGGTCAACAATAGACTCGTGTTTACGAAATACGCTCATACCCTAAATACTTTACCACCCACTCTAAAAACATTTTAGTTTTGTTGTTTTTAACAGTATAATACATAAATGCTAATACTTCAAGTTCTATTTCTTCTTATTATCGGTCACTTCTCGGCAGCACTCTTAGTATACCTGAACCATCGGTTCGTTTTTCACGGAAAGTTAGGCACAAAAGGTCCCTTAAAATTTATTCGTAGATATCATACACTACACCACGCTTATCCGAAAGGTGAAAGAGTATACGATTACATTTATATGCCTATATGGGCGCGTGTGATGTTTGTAGCCATCTATGTAGGCATTTCTTTTGTCTCATTAGCGTTTGCTTTTGGGATGCTAACATTTTCTATATACTATGGCTACAATCACTTGGCGATTCACGAAAAAAAGCACAAAAATCATTCTTATTTTCATCACACGTTACACCATGAGGATCCGACTGTTAATTTTTCTGGAATGTATCCCTTTATAGACAAACTATTCTCTACTTATAAAGAGAGTAGACCGATACTATGATTTTATGGACAACGTAAGCGTTCTAAAACTTGACTCTTCATTCAAGCCTGTCGAAGTTATCTCTTGGCAAGAGGCTGTCGTTCTAACTTGGCTAAATAAAGCATGGGCGGCTGAATATACGGACAAATGGGTACATTCAGCGAAAAAAGCGTTTCAAATCCCTTCTGTGATCGTTTTATTCCGTTATATTGACGAAAAGTTCTTTCAAGTTCCTTGTGTAAGAAGAAATATACTTCTTCGTGATGATTTTCATTGTCAGTATTGCGGAAATCGGTTTAAAGAAGACGATTTAACAATAGATCACGTTCATCCTCGCTCAAAGGGCGGCAAAAACGATTGGGATAATGTTGTATCCGCTTGTAGAGACTGTAATCAGAAAAAAGGCGACTATATGCCTGATAACGCACCCGTTAAGTTGAAAAAGAAACCAACGGCTCCCTCATATCGTTCTCTAATCAAAAAAAGGATTGGGAATGCAAATAACAAATGGAAAGAGTATTTATAACTGGGAGATTTTGTAAATGTCGCGATATACTTGGTTGCTGGACCCTGGACACGGTGGAATGATAGATGGTGTCTATCAAACAAAAGGAAAAAGATCTCCTTCATTTGGTGACGGTGTTGTTTTATACGAAGGTGAGTTCAACAGAGCCGTTACTAAGCAAATTTTAGAGTATTGTGATAAATCCAATATTGATGCTATCGATATTGTTGATTCCGAGAAAGACATTCCTCTAAGAGAGCGCGTTCTAAAAGCAAATAAACTTCACGCTCAAAAAAGAAACTGTATTTATGTTTCTATCCACGCAAATGCTTTTGGTAATGGTCGCGAGTTCAACAGCGCAAGAGGCGCTTCGGTTTTTCATCACGTAAACAGCAAGAAAGGCAGAGTGCTGGCTGAGTCGCTTCAAAAGTGGCTGATCAAACTTACACCATTCAGAGATCGTGGCGTCAAAGCAAACGATAGTTGGGCAAACTTTTATGTTCTTCGTAAAACAAATATGCCGTCAATACTTTCAGAGAATGGTTTTATGACCAATAAAGAAGATGCAACACTTCTTCTTAGTCCAACCATTCGCACAACAATCGCAGCAGCACACTTTGCGATGATACAGGAAATAGAACAAAATGGACTCTAAACAAGACGAAATCCAGAAAATCAGTTTTGCTATTAACGAACTATTTGAAAAAGTTGAAAAACTTAAATCAAAACTTGATAGCCTTTGCAACGAGACCGGCGGTTGCGAGCACATAAAGAAAGTCAATCGCGAGATACTAAAAAAGAAAGATAACATCTTAAATGGAACTCATATCAACGCACTTCGTAAAGAAGAATGATGTAGGCTACCACGGCAACCTTTTCGGAGGCATTATGCTTGCGTGGTTAGATGAAGCCGCAGCAGCATTTGCTGCCCAAGTTGCCGACACCCCAAGAATGGTCACAAGGCACATATCCAGTCTGACCTTCCAGAAGCCCGCCAGACCGGGTCAAATCATCAAGATATATGGAGAGGTGGCTAAGGTAGGAAAAACCTCTCTAACGCTGAATATGGAGGCGAGAAGGCACTCTGTGTATAACGGTACCCAACGAGCAATCGTCAGCACCCAAATGGTCTTTGTTCGCATTGACGGTGACGGTGAAGCAATCCCGATTTCTGAAAAGGTTCGTCAGAAATACAGAGATCCGAAAGATTTCACTTAAATAACACTATTTATTACGTTATGAAAGAGTTACTTGAATCCTGGGATCGTTTCCTAAACGAAGAAGAACTTAACGAAAAAGACGATCGTTGCACCCGCATCGCCAAACGCAAATATGACGTTTGGCCATCAGCATACGCATCTGGTGCCGTCGTCAAATGCCGCCAAGGAAAGATTTGGAAGGGCGTCAAAGAAGATGTTGAAGCCTCCGAGCTTCTTGAGAACTCAGAATACGAGGATCTGTTAGAGGAAGCAAAGAAAAAGAAAGCAGGCACCGAGTCAAGCAAAGAAAAAAGCTTAGCCGATTGGTTTGGACGCAAAGGCGCCAAAGGTAAGACTGGCGGTTGGGTTGATTGTAACGCTCCCGATGGAAAGGGTGGGTATAAGCCATGTGGTCGCCAGGAAGGTGAGAAGCGCTCTAAGTACCCTGCTTGTCGTCCAACTCCGGGTGCCTGTAAAGAAAAAGGCAAAGGTAAATCTTGGGGCAAGAAAGCCGCAAAGAAAGAGTCCCTTGAACGACGCATCGAAAAGATGGTTATCAAGGAACTACAGGAACAACTTTTCAAGCCTGGATTGAAGCATCACGTTGAAAATAACATTCCTCTAACTGAAAACATTTATCGCATTGGTTCTCCTTGCTACTTCAACGTAATCAAGCAAGGTCGCGAATACTACAAGATGGGTCTTTACGAGACAACAAACCCAGACGAGATTGATTTGTTTGAGAATACCGATCTTGGTGAGTGGGCAATGTTTGAAGGCGAAGAAGTTCCTTTGGATTTCCCAATGTATATTGAAACTTTGGAAGAAGCCGAGAAGAAAGGTCCAATCGGCAAGCCAATGAAGAACTCTGGTGGCGGCAAAAAATATAAAGTTTATGTTCGCGATCCAAAAACAGGCAACGTAAAGACCATTACTTACGGCGACTCCAAAGGTGGTTTGAAAGGAAACTGGAACAACGCAGAAGCACGCAAGTCTTTCGCAGCACGTCACAACTGTGCTGAAAAGAAAGACCGCACCAAGCCTGGATACTGGGCTTGTAGAGCACACAAAGACTTCGGCAAGAACGTTCCTGGCCGCTTCTGGTAAGGTGGAAGATTTCCCATTTGATGAAAAACATTTGATTGAGAACCTCTTTCTAAGAGAGTTCAAAGATACTGTTGATGGCGAAGAACTAATCTGGCATCAAGATCGTGAAGATCGGATCATAACTGTATTAGAATCAAATAACTGGAAACTTCAGATGGATAACCAACTACCTATTATGTTGGAAACAGGAAAGAAATACTCTATTCCAGCTATGTCATTTCATCGGGTAATAAAAGGTGATGGCGCTCTAAGGATTATTGTGGAGAAAGTAATATAATATGCCAACTTATGATTACAGACCAGGATTAGGAAATGCTGCTGCTTATCAGGTATCAAGCCAGCCTTACCTTACATCTTCTTTAACGGTACCGGCTTCTGGTTCCGATCCAATGGAAATTTCTTTTCCATATGTTACAAAATTTATAGTTATCACAAATAACACGCCTGTAGGTGGCGCCAACATACCTCTTCGCTTCGGAATATCCGCTGCTGGTGTGAAGGGCTTGATAAACAATAACTATGGTATTTTAAACAACGGACAGTCTTTTGAGGCTGACTTTAGAGTTACAAAAATTTACTTAATGTCTGATGACGGCAATCAACCAACAGCATCAGTTATAGCAGGATTAACCGGAATTGATCAGAGAAATTTGGTTAATAACTGGTCTGGATCCGCAGGAGTAGGATAATGGGATTTACAAAAATAATAGGACCCGACACTATTGATGGTGCAAATAAGGTCTATGTTGATGGGCCATCGTCTACATTTGGCGACTTGCTAACTGTAACCTTGGTACCACAGGCGCAAGGTGATTTTGTTTATGGAATACAAGGAAGAACATTTACAACTTCTTCATTTGCTGGCTCTAGCATAACGGCAGTTAGTGGTGTTGTCGAGCTTGGAAGTGGAACAGACCCTGCCGGCTCAGCAACCGTTCAGTTAAGAAGAGGATTAAAATATAGAGCGGGCCAAGGCTCTGCGATGAGAGCAACAGCTTTATTTGATACGCCCAATGCTGGTAATGCTCAATTCATTGGAGCAGGTACGTCGGAAAGTGGTTATTTCGTGGGATATTTTGGTACTGCTTTTGGTATCTTGCATTCTCAAACAGGGCAAAGAGAAATAAGAGCGTACACTGTAACAACCGGAGCAGCAACTGCAGACCTAACTGTTACATTGGATGGAAATGCTGTTTCTGTGCCTGTGACTGGAAATAACGATACTTCTCAAACTGCCTATCAACTTGCGCTTTATGATTATTCACAAGTTGGAAACGGCGGCTGGTTAGCTGATGTTATTGGGAGCACAGTATATTTTGTTGCCGCCAGATCTAATTCTACTTCCACTGGATCATATTCAATAGCGGGATCTACTATTGTTGGTTCGTTTGCAAGAACGAAGGCTGGCGAAGCTCAAACAAATACCTTTATTCCTTCAGCTTCTTTTAACAATGATACACTTGATGGTAATGGTCCAACCGGAATGATTCTTGATACAACCAAAGGAAATGTTTTTCAAATCGATTATCAATATCTTGGTTTTGGAAACGCTAACTTTAGAATCGAAGATCCAAACACGGGAAAGCTTGCAATATTTCACTCCATTAAGAACGCAAATAACAGAATAACGCCAGTTCTAAAAAATCCAAATGTAAAGGTTCTTGCTACCTCTGCTAATATTGGTGGAACAACAAATACAGTATTAAAATCTTCTTCAATGGCTGGATTTATCGAAGGAGAGATTCGTGATCTTGATCCGAAGTTTTCAAAATCTTTTTCTTTTTCTGGTATTAATACCTCGACTTACAAGCCGCTTGCTGCGATTAAAGTCAATCGTGTGTTCAATAATGAAAGTTGTTTTGGTGAAATAGATATTTTAAGATTAGCTGGTGCAAATACAGTTAATAACCAAACAGTCACTATTGGACTATTTTTAGGAGCTAGGATTGGCGGGGATGTTAACTTTCAATATATTGATCAAACAAATAGTATTTCATCTTTTGCAACATTAAATCCAGGCGCCGGAGGAAATACAATCACAAACTTAGCTAGCCTTTCTCCAATATATGAGTTGGTTGTCTCGTCGGACTCAACAATTGTTACGAGTTTAAGTGATTTAAATATTGTAATTGGAATTAACGATGAATTTGTTATTGCAATAAAAACCTCCGCTTCTGTTAGTGGCCAAGTTGCTTTAACTTGGTTCGAACAACAGTAGGAGAAGAAAAATGAAACTGCTTCTTGAAAGCTGGAAGAGGTTCCTAACTGAAAGTCACCCGCCTCCCTCGGCTGATTATATTTTTACTGATCCAAAGATGGACAAAGTTCGTGATGCTATGCGCAACAAAGAAGACCTTAGCACTCTTGGTATTAGCCCCTGCGAGCTTTACAACATTGGGACAGTCCTTTTAGACGAAAAAGAGTTTGCTGATAATGATGAGATGCTTGATATTGTGATGGACTTATTCAACAAATGTAACGAGGGAACAAAATGAAACTAATCCTTGAAAACTGGAAGAGGTTCCTAAACGAAGAAAAGAAAGGCGCCTACTCGTTTGATTATGACGAGACCCTTGTCAAATACAAGCCAGATCCAGAGGATCCGCAGTTCAGTGTTTTGTATGATAAGCCACACGAAGAGAACATCGCAAAACTAAGAGAACTCGCTGCTGCTGGTGAGACTGTTTATATTGTTACTTCCCGATCAAAGCGTACCGGAGACAAGTTTCCTTGGGATACAGCACCAGACCCAGAGGATTTGGTCGCTGATCTAAATCTTCCAGTCAAGTCTATTCATTACACCAATGGAGACTTGAAGGCTGAAACACTTTTATCTCTTGGTGTTATCGAACATTGGGACGACGACGAAGATGAGATCGCGGCAGCACAAGAAGCAGGCATCAAAGCCAATCTTGTTCCGGGGGATGCTGAACTTCGCGAAGCAATGTTGTCTATGTGGGCTTATTGCCTTCACGAAGGTGGTGTTGAAGTTGCTCCAAAGATGAAAAAGTATCTTGACAACCATCCTTATATGGAGCCAGACGGTCTTCAAGAGAAATGGTCCGAGAAATATAAAAGATCTATTGACTGTAATAATCCCAAAGGTTTCTCGCAGAAAGCACATTGCGCGGGACGAAAGAAAAGAAAAAAGACTAATTAAGATATGATCCGTAAGAAGGGCGACGAGTATTGTCTTTATTCCAAGAAAAAAGGAAAAGACGGTAAAAGAAAGAATCTCGGTTGTTATTCGTCAAGAGCGGGCGCAGAAAAAAGAGAGCGTGAAGTTCAATATTTCAAGCATATGGGAGAATCTGAAATGTCCGTAATGGAAACTATCAAAGCAATGGTTGAGGAAGAAATGACAAAACCAGAGATCAAAAAAAGAGACAAAATCTACAAAGCTCTTGATAAAGAAGATATCGTTGATCGCTACGGTAAAGATATTCGTGGCGCTATCGCTACTTCTACCGCCCTCAAAGAGGAAGAAGAGTTATACGAGTTTGACTTGGGAGGTTTAGCAAAAATAGCTGGTGGGGCTGCAAATCTTTTATCATCCGAGAGCTTCCGTCGAACAGCAGTGCAGCTGTTCTTGCGTATGGCTGAGAAAGAACTGACACAATATCTACGTCAGAGTGCTAACGGCATTGCGCAGAGCATTGTTCCAGACATTCCATTTGATGGAGACATTCTAGAGTCTCTAATGCAAAGAAAGTTCTCTGAGATCCTTACAGACAAATCAGACGAACTTGCTAAGGCTGTCGTTGACTTAATCACAAATGCTTTCATTGAAAAGCTAATGGGCGATCCTAACATCAGAGAGCACTTGGCTGAGGCAATGGGTAGAGCTTCTAAGGTTCCAAAAACACCACCAGATGCCACCAAAGACGAAAAGAAAGCCGCCAACAAAAGAGCTAGAAAAGCCGCTAAAGAAGATTCTAAGAAGAAAGATCTAGATGAAGCACAAGATCCAGTTGAAGCTGCCGAGGATGCGATTGAAGCAATGCCAGAGGATCAGCAGGAAAAACTTCTCTCTGATCTTCTATCCAAGCTTGAGGGCGCAACTCTTGAGGAAGAGGAAAAGAAAAATCCAGTTATCACTGCTTTGACTAAGCTCCCGGGCGGCAGAGATTTGGCTGCTATATATTTTGCTACTTTAGATAGAGATACGCCTACCAAGTTAAGAATTATGGCAGCATTAGCTATTCTCAATCTTATAGCTCCTGGGGATATTGGAACTTTAATGGGTCTAGACTTTTTGGGGCCGTTGGCTGCTCTAGATGATTATATTCTTATTCGCAGAATGATGAAGAAATACCAAAAGGCTGGACTACCATCCGAGAAGCACCACGATCAGGTTCAGATGGCAGCTGGTGAAAAACTAAGCCCAGAGCGTGCGGCTGAACGAGAGTTAGAAGATCTTAGAGAATCTTTTAATCGTTTCTTGTAAGGAGATAAAATGAATATTGATTACAAACAACTTGAAGCTCTCGTTAGAGAAGCTATGTTCACAGGCGGCGGTATCAACGAACCTTCTGCTCCCGAAGGTGTGCCGCATCGAATGCCTGCTGCCGATACAGATACTCCCGAGCAAGACAAAGGCGATCCAGAAGCAAACCATTTATATGATGTTGCTCTCGCAGCCAGAGAAGCCACAGAGAAGCTCGTAGAGGCTCTTGACGAACCGATCTATGACGATGCCTACGAGCACGCTTTCAAAGCGTCTGCGTGCCTTAGAAAGGCTCTGAACAGCCTTGAAGGCTCAGGCGCACATCCAATGCCTGATCAGCGCGTCGTAGCTCCTGACAAAGAGCAGCAGCCTTATGGTATGGGTGGCGGAATGGATTACTACAGTATGGGATATGCTGGAGTTGGCGATATGGGCGCCGGATTGGAAGAGCAGGTAGAGACCGAAATGTCTCCAAATGTTAAGCGCGCCGTCGAAGTAGTGGATGCATTAACCGATGAAGAGAAAAAACAGTTCACTGCTTACATGCTTGGATTGGCACAAGAGGATTAAAAATGAAGATTTCAAAGAATGAACTTAAAAGAATGATTGCCGAGGAACTAACCAATACTTCTTCTGTTTTGTTAGAGATGCCACAGATGAATCAGTTAGATCCAGCTTCCAATAACTATGAGAAGGATCCTGATGGTTATGAAGGCAATATGGCAAAGAGATCTCTTTATCATATGGCGGCACAAGCACAGCAGCTTCACGATATGCTACAAGATGATGAAAACCTTGAGCCTTGGGTTCAGGATAAAATCACAAAAGCAGCCGATTATCTTGAAAAAGCATTCAAGTCTATCTCATACGAAAAAGGCCCAGGTCAAGGAAAACTATAATGAGTTGGGACTGGACACACTTTAAAAACGAAGGTTGGTGGTCGCATACAAAGCGCGCTTCCAAACTTTCTGGATTATTGTTGTTGTCTGGTTTGGCTATGTTGTTGCATATGATTATTCCTTTCTGGCAACAGCCAAAATGGCTACAAGCTGAGTCCATTAAAGATAGATTGGACAAATCTATAAGAAAGTAGATGCTACGACGAATAGTTAGATTAGTTTACTTTCTGGCTGTTCTAATCGTTATTGACCTCACGGCAACTTTATTTTGGGTAAAAAGAGGTTTAGCCACCGAAGCAAACCCAATAATGGATTTCTTTTTACAACATTCTCCAATGTTGTTTGTTCTCGCAAAGTTAGGTCTAAGCGGTGTGGGAATATACATTCTTTACCATTTCAGAAAAAGATTTAAGCGCAGAGTTTTTTACATTCTTTTGATTTTAAACTTAATATATCTATGTGTTTTTAGTTATCATTTATGGGCTGCTCTTTTTCTTCTTTTTTCAACTATTTATTGAATAATGCATAAGTGCGTCAATAATACTATTGGAAACGTTTATCATCTAGAACAGATGGTTGATAACTTTTTTCCTTACTCTCAAAAGAAACTAGGCTTTGATAAGGGAGCAACAATAGTTTTCCAAAGTGATCAAGACAATGCTGGGAGGATGCTAGGTAAAACTGCTTACTACGATCCCGAGAACCTTCAGATTGTTCTTTACACAGATGGTAGGCACCCAAAAGACATTTTAAGGTCTTTATCTCACGAGTTAGTTCACCACGCTCAGAACTGCCGAGGAGATTTTACAAAAGATAACCCTACTTATGAAGGATATGCCCAGAAAGATCCGCACCTTAGAGAAATGGAGCGAGAGGCATACGAAAAAGGAAATTTAATATTTAGGGACTTTGAAGACCTAATTAAAACAGGAAAAATTGATGTGGAGATTGATTTTTCAGAAACAGGAGAACCAAAAATGTCACTTAAAGAGTGGAAAAACAACGAGATCAACACAAAGTTGATGAAAAAGTGGGGACTTCTTAA
>Ga0208019_1001207_pt1 | contig 13806 bp, 24 predicted proteins | sample CB_VirMetaG_5_FD_184540 | JGI IMG/M metagenome (GOLD analysis project Ga0208019, IMG submission 184540) | Freshwater to marine saline gradient viral communities from Chesapeake Bay - CB_1508_1D Viral MetaG (SPAdes) (version 4) | ecosystem: Environmental > Aquatic > Marine > Coastal | place: USA...
ATTACCAGAAACTCCTTGCATACCAATTCGTTCGTAAGCTTCTTCTATAATTTCATCTATAGAAAAAGTTTTATCGAATGTAGTTGTACCCGAAGTAGTATTAGCCATTTAGCCTCCTACTTGTCTAATAATATAGTCGCAGCAGTTAAACTTGTGAATGCAGAAACTGTCATTCCACCTTCAAATAAAATTCCATCTTCTGGAATATTGAAAGCGAAAACATCACCTGCTGGTGCATCACCAATAAATTGTGTAACTGAATTTCCGTCTTGTAAAGTTATAGACCCAGCGCCTGCTGTTGAATTAGAAAGAATAATTCCTCTTAATCTTGTTCTTCCTCCAAATACAGAACCTGTTCCAGTAACTCTTACTGCTTTTACATCTGATTTCATATTTTAATCTCCGTTAAATTTTATGTGGGCCCGAAGGCCCACACTAATTATTTATTAACTTAGGTTATTGTTTTGAACATATCTAACAGTTAAGAAACCTTCACCAGCACCTGTATTAGTGTTAGTTAAAAGAATTCTTCTGTCAGTAGTTCCAACATCAGCCCAGTTATTAACTCTAGTTGCGTCAGCTCCAGCAGTTGCAGAAATTATTCCTAATGTTCCACCTGCTACAGCAGCTGCTGCTGTTAATGCAGTCGCATCTCCAACCCAACCTAAACCAGTTGTAGTTGCTGCTCCAGACCAAACCACATCTACTGATAATTCAATAGCTACGATTTGTGAGTTTGCAGGAATTACAATATTAGTTGAAGTTCCAGTTGCTGTTTGATTAACAGCTTGAGATTGACACATTACAACTTGACCTGTGTTTTTTACATCTGAACCTAAAGTAGTTCCAGTTGTGTATTTGATATTTCCAGCCAATATTGGTCCAGAAAAAGTAGTGTTTGCCATAGTTATATCCTCCTAATTACATTGATATAGTCTTTAGGCCGTCGACTATACTCGTCTATATCAATTTATTTTGTATAGTGAGTATTTTATATACTACTTTTTAGTAGAGTGCAAGAGAGCCTATAGTGCGGAGTGGAATTTGTCCAACGATGTAGCTTTTTTATTAAGTAGCTACAGAAACTTGAGGAGCGACTTCACTAACTTTATTATCAAGATGAGCCTTTTTTGCTTCAGCCATTTTGATATGGTTGATTATCTCTCTAACTTTATGGTCAATTCTAACCATATTAAGAGTATATCTCCCTTCGTTAAGATGCTCCTGCTCCCATTGTAGATCCAATACTTTTTTCTGTTTGTATAGATCCTCTAGATGTGTTTGCATCATTTATAACCTCCTCATAGGTTATTCTATATTTATTGGAGTCATACATTTTTTCTCCAACATATTCCCAATTTATACTATTTTCTCCTAACTTGTCAACAATAGCTTTTTCAAGAGAAATTGGGTCGTCTATAGATTCTACTTGGAATTCAGAATAATATTCGTAAGCGTATATTTTTATAATAAATTTTGTCATGATTCTTTCTACTATATCAATCAAATGTGGCGGGATTATGTCCCGCCACAAATTATTTAATTATTATGCACCAGGTGAACCGAAGATACCTCTGTAGTCAGAAACTCCAAAAGAGTATCTTTCTCTAGCTTTGTATCTTACGTTACCAGTATCAAAATCACCTTCCATAGAAGTCTTGATAGACGCTCTATCAAAGTATTTCATACCATTTGGTACGTCTGTGATAATGAAGAACGCATCTGGGTCAGTTAAGAAATTGTTCACTCTATAACCTTGAGGAACCATTCCCATAGAAACGATTGCGTTGATGTCATTATCAGCTGTTCCAGTTCTACCTTGAGATTTCATCAATCTCTCAGCTGTGAATTGAAGCTCAGAAGGGATAATCATTTTAACACCTCTTGCAGCAATTTTCAGACCTCTTTCGTCTGTCATTGCAGCAATATCGATTAATGATTGCTCTAATGAAGTTTCATTCAAGTCAGCCGCAGTAGTCAAAGTGTTTGATACAGTTCCACTAATAGTTGGGTGGTTTGTTGCAAATAATGCAGAACCATCTCCAGAAGTGTAACTACCAAAACCATTGATTAATGGATTAACAGCTTTTACTTGTTTTGTGTTCGCCATAGATCTAGCTAATGCTTTAGTATATCTACTAGCAAGTCTGTCATACAAGTTGTCCTCAATTGCTTCTTCAGTTATTGAGAAGGCAAGAGCCACAGTTTCGTGTGTATATCTTGCAGTGAAAGTTTCTTGAGCATTGTCAAAAACTACTCCACTTCCTTCTGGTTTAACTTGAGCTTGAGCAAAACCTGATAACATAACTTCTTCTTCAAACGCTCTGTCTGAAGATTCAGTTGTGTAGATTTCAGCATGCTGATTCTCATAACGTTTATATTCCAGGCCGAATAGGGCATTCAGGCCAGGTTCTAGTTCTTTAACTAGTTGTCCTCGTGATATCGCCATAATTTATCCTCCTATTACGTACCAGTTGTTACTTTAAGCTCATGTTCAGCTATAACTACAACCCAGTTAACGTTAGCAGATGCTACATCGCTATTGTCTGGATCTTTAGAGATTCCCATGATTTTTAATTGTTGAGCAGTAGTGTCTAAAGTAGAATCATCTAACTCTACTCCTGAGATATAGTCAGGTGAAGATCCTGCTGCGTAAACAAGATCTGCAGTTTTACCTACATCAGTTACTGCTGAAGCACCAGTATTGTCTGATTGAATCTCGAACCTTTCGTAAGGGTCGTCAGATACAAAACCAACAATGTCAGTTGCTGTATTACTAGCAGCTAAGTGGTTAGCCCACGTTGGCTTGCTAGTTGAAGCGTCAGTATAAAAAACACCGTTAAGTGATCCTCTCAGATTGCCGCCTGCGCCTGCTACTAATAAGTAGCCGCCTGAAGTTTTCACTGGATCCCATTGATAGATCGCAGATGAACTTGCAGCAATGCTGTACTCGGATAAACCTTGGTTGTCTCTATTCTGACCAACTTTTCCTATTGCTTTCAAACCGAAAGCGGCGTCTTTATTTGCCATAGTTGTGTCCTCCTTATAGACATTTATTTAGTTTATCCTTTGATGGTTTGGAATTGTTAAAAAATTAACTTTTCTTTGTACCACCGAAGGTTACACGAGTCTGTCGATCAATATTGATCGGCATACTTGGATGCTGTTCCTTCATAAGATCGTTGTCTACTGCTTCAACATTGTCCTGACCTTGTTTAACATAATAGTCAGTTCTTTGTTTTGCGATCTCTTCAGGTACCCTTGCCAGCACAAGGCCACCAACTCCGATCACTCCCTTGTATTTGCCATCTTCAACCACAGGATAATCTGATTCAGGATATTCATCGGATCTTACCAATTCATATCCAGATCTTATTCTTCCAGCGACATTCTTAGTGTCTTGGAATCCTAAGCTTTCAGCTCTTATCCATCTGTGTTTAAATCCCATTGGCGCAGGGGGTGCATCTAAACTTGATGGTGGAGTCCAAACTTTTTTTCGAGTTTCTTTTTCTCTAGTTTGGCTCGCACGCGAGGCTCTTTTTTCATTTTCATTACTCATATGCTTATACCTCCTTCGTGATATTTAATTGTTTCGCATATTCTTCAAGTGGCACACCTAATTTTTTAGCAATTGCTACCTGTGAAGGTGTGAGTATTACAGTTTTGCGACCAGTTTTCGTAGTTCTTTTTGCCGAAGCAACTGTCTGTACAGGCTTGGTCGTTTCCGTAGGATTCTTTCTATCAAATTTATGCGGAAATTCAAGTCTTATTCTTCTATCAATTTCCATATAATATTCGTCACTTGATGGGTCATAACCTTCTTCCTCGGTTAACTTTTTATGTAAGTCAAACGCTGTATAAGTCATTGCAGAATCTTGACCAAACCAGGCATTTTTACTTGCCCATGATTCAGCTTTAGGATCTGGTGTTCCTTGTGCTACAGGTTGTCTATTTAAGTTAATTTCAGGTTTTGACTCTTGTTTCTTGTTATACTCTTCTTGAGCAACTTTAGTTTCCTCAAATCTAGCTTTTTTATAACCAAGTTCTGATATTGCAGTTAAAGCTTCTGCTTCTGCGGCAAGGTCATTTGCTTCTCTCGCTGCAGCAAGTTTAGCTTGCGCTGCTTGCATACCAGATACAATTGAATCTTCTGTAGACTTCAGGAATCCTGGTTCAAGCTTCGAGAGTTTTTCTTCTGCTTTTCTTTTTGCTATAATCATCCTCTCAGCATAAGTTAAAGCTTCTTCTTTTTGTCTTTCCGCTTCTCTCCATTTACCTGTAAGTTTAGCAATTCTTCTTTTTACATCTTTAGAATATTGCTCTAACTCTTTGTCTTCATTTTTTTCTTCCGATTTGCTAGCTTGAACATCAGACTGCTCATCAGGTTTCTCAGGTGAATCATTGGATTCCACACTGTTTTCAGTTTCTTCATTAGATACCTCAATATTATTTTCATTTGATTCAGTCTCATCTTGCAATTCTATTTCTGCACCTGGACCTGATGTATCAATGTCAACTGTATTTTTTTCTACGTCGGGCATAGTTATCTCCTATGTTAATATTGATGAAGTATATCTTCGGGATTGTCGATGGTTGCTAACACTTCATCGTCATTTAGCAATCTTACTTCCCCGCCATCGATCTGGATTCTTGATCCAGCATATCTTGCAAAAATTATCCAGTCGCCTTTTTTACACCAAGGACCTTCAGGAAATTTTTCTTTGTCATAACAATGTGGACCCATTGCAAGAACTAAACCACAAGTAGATCCTACTTGTTGTCTCTCAAGTGTTTCTTGTCCAAGATATAATCCACCTTTAGTTTTTTCCTTCATCTTAAAAGGAAGTACAACTAATCTCCATCCAGTGGGTCTAGGTAATTTGTCCGATTCTTTTGTTTTTAAACGTTCATATCCATCAACTTCTTCTTTGTGGATATCTTCGTATTTATCTAATAGTGCTGTTTTAATCTCGGGTTTGTCCGAAGTCGACGACGTTGCTTTCTCTTTCAGTATCATTTTTTGGCTCCTTTGGTTCTAGCAGGTTAGAGATTTCCTGTGATATTTTTAAATAGGCATGTGCCTGTCCCATCATATACTTGTATTTTTCCATATTGTCAATGCCTCCAGCAATCATGGCATCCCCAATATTTTGATAGTTTTCTTTTAAGTATTTTTGGATTTTATTTATTATAGTTAGTTCTTCATTTAACATTTGCTTTCTTTCCTTTGTTTATACCTTTTTTAATTATATACTCTTGTGTTCCATTCGCACCTGTCTCAACTTCTTTTTTAAGATTTCGAAACAAATCTTTTTCTTTATTTTCTTTTTGTTTTTGTTCTAGAAAAGATTCTAATTTTTTTGAGTCTCTCATAACAACTAGGTATAATGTTATCAAATAGAAAGTCAAGTTTACCTAAAACTTTGTACATAAATCTATCTATCATTTACTACCACCAATGTAACCGCCAATAACTCCAATTAAACCTGTAACTGACATTTTCATAAGTACTATTATGCTGTCATCTATAGGTCTATCTTCTTTAACAGCTACCCAATAGTCTCCAATAATAATGATACCTAATAAAATTAAAACACCACTTGTTATTAATAATATAACTATGTCTTTAAAATTTTTAATCATTATAAATAGCCTTATCTATATTAGTACTACCCTCATTTAATTTTGCAAAATCTTCTAGTTTCATATTTATCTCATCAGAATTAGCTGGAGTAGATTGTAAAAACATAGTTACTGTTGCAGCAGGCAGACTAGATAAAAATGTTAATCCTTTCATTGCTAATGGAGTTAAAGCTTTTGCATTAGACACCAAAGTTTTTAAAACATCTACTTCTAATTTACCTTTATTTTTTTTAGATAAAATATTATAACCTAATTGACCACTCCTATCTCTTGTAAAATCTTTAACTTTATTAGCAACTTTTTTTATTATGTTTGGTCTATCCGAAAAATCTGATGTAACTTCATTAAATACTCTTTGACCTATTTTAAACTCTCTAGGACTAACTTTTGTTGTCATTATTTTATTAGGAAATTTTTTAGAAGCATAGTTCATTGCTTCATCTGCAGAAGTTGTAGCATACTTACCTACTTTTATTTTTCCACCTGGATTCATATTGGTGGAAGATCTTTTTTTAAAAGGATTTAAATTAATAGTTTCGCCTCTAAAAACATCTATTAAATCTGTTATTCCAGCCATTAGCAGTTCCACTTTCTAAGTGATTTATTGATTCTTGAATTTGGATCATTTGCTGTCTTAGCTGAAGTCAATCTTTTCTTCATTCCAGACATTCTCGCGCAGAAGCTCTTTCTACGTTTTGCAGCTTTAGATCCTGCTTTTAATTTTGATGGTTTAGTAGTAACTGCAGTTTTTAATTTTGATCCTGGATTCGCTGCTCTATAAGATGCAACACCTTTTCTATTTAATCCACCTGACTCAGATTTTCCTTCTTTTCTTTGCCATGCTGGTGATTTACTTCCTGATGCAAATTGTTTTCTAAACATTATTTTCTCCCAAATGTTTTTACGTTAGTTGGCTTAGGGCCAGTGTTCTGGGCTTGGCGCTTTCGTCTGACAGCACTCGCCTTTTGCGACTTTGTCATCGCTGTGGCTTTTGCAAGTGGGACGCATTTTGGATACTTCCTTTTGCTTCCCTTCTGTCTCCCGCACGGTTGATACTTCCCGTCCTTCTTCGGTGCTCCGATGTCTACCCATTTTTCCGCTACCCATTTTCTTAAACCACCTTCTGCAAAATTTCTACGCACAACTTAATCTCTTTTTTCTAGCCATGCCAGCCATTAAACCACCGTTCGCAGCTTTTTTTCTGCCGCCTGGTTTTATTTTACCAGAACAAACTGCGGAACCATACATGTTAGCATATGCAGAAGGATACACTTTAAATTTTCTTTTTGCTGCCGCTTTTCCTTTTGCACAAAGTTTTGCCATTACTTCCAACCTTTTTTAGCTATTTTTGGTTTACCTGATCTTACCAATCCACCTTTTGCAAAATCTGTAGTGAGTCTATCATCACCTATTAAATCTGTTTTTCTAGATACTGGATCTTTATCAAATCGTTCTTGTATTTTAATAGTTTGAAGTGTATCGCTTGGTGATGTTTTTTTTCTCTTAGCTATTTTTTTAGCTAATTCAATTTTATCTTTATTTTTTTCAGATTTATATTCTTTAATTGGATCAGCCATTATATTTCTCCTTATTTAAACTTTAAATTAGGTTTACGTGGTATATTAGAGTAATCTATTTTATACCCATCATCAGGTGTTCCTGGAGTTTCTTTAGCCTCTTTAGCTCTTTTTTGAAATTTTTTTGTTTCTTCACTAAACTTTTCTTCTCGTTTTTTAAGTTGATCTTTTTCTAATGCTTTAGAAGCACCCATATTTCTTTTGTCTCTTATAGCTAACATCATAGGTGATGGTTTTTTCTTTTTGTTATCTTTTTTCTTACCTCTTAGCATAGCAAAATCTTTTCCTGTAATTTTACCATCACCATCTGCATCAAGTTTTTTCTGACCACCTTTTAAAGTTGGTCCACCTAAATTATAATAGTTTCTCATTATTTTTTACTCCCATTAGTTTTAATTAAATCTGTTGCTTTGATTCCATAAATCGCTGCAACGACACTTACCCAAAGTGAAACTATCCACCAGGGCATTTCCTGAAGCTTTTGAAAATATAAATCTAGTTTAGTTTGTATCTCTTCGTCTTCAGCAAATACGGAATAAAATAAAATAGCCAGTGGAGATGTCAATACTAAAAGTACAAATTCGTCCTTCCAGTCGCCTTTTTGATTTTGAGCAATTTGTCCACTGTACTCAATTTCTCCGCGCTTCATCTTTTCAGCATGCACGATTCGTGCCTCTGACATTATAATTTCAGATTTTTTCTTATTCTTATAAATTTCAGCACCTGTTTTAAACGCCGTGCCTATAAGACTCCACGGAAACATGATGTTAGATCCACTTAGCTTTTTTAGATTTCTCTTTTAGCATTCTTTTAGTTCCTCTTACTTCAACTTCTTCAGGAACTGCGATTGCATTGTAAGCTCTGTTAGCAGATGTCTTTGATCTTGGGTCAATTTCAGTTTTCATTTCTGATTCTGAACTGATCTCTACTATTTTATCTAGTTTTTCCATTTTAACTCCTTGTTTTTGATTTTCCAGCCTCTGATAAAGCAATTGCGATCGCTTGTTTACGCGATTTTACTTTTTTCTTTGACTGACCAATAGGTAATTCACCTCTTTTGAATTCCCTCATGACCTTTTTAACCTTTTTTTCTGATTTTGTCATTTTTTTTCTCATGTTAGTCGTTTCCACTTCTCATAATTGATATATTTGGCATCATTTGATTTGCATTTGGAAGAGTTTTACTTAAAACAGTCTTTTCAATTGAAGTATCAGCTCTTAATTTTGCCAATTCTTCGTTCTGTTCAAGTTTTTCATCTTGATTTGCTTGGTTCATCATAGCTTTCATCTTATCAAGATCCATTCTCTCCTTACCTTCACGTTCTTTTCTAGCATTTTCTTGTGCTCGAAGGTCTAATTCTCTTGCTCTTAACTTAGCAATCGGATCATTGTCAAATTGTGAAGTTAATTTTTTCTCTTCATTCATAAATTCTTCCATCATCTCAGCAATTAGAATAGCTTTTCTAGATTCAATCTTCTGTTGTAACATCATAACTTGTTGTTGCAGCTGAGGATTTTGTTGAGCCATTTGTGTTAACTGCTGTAATTGAATTAACTCATCTCTAAATTCTAATTCAACTTGTTCTTGAGCCATTAAACTAATGTGTTCAAAAATATTTTTTTCTAATGAAGCCATTACCATTGGATTATTTCTAGCCATATTCGTTGCCATGAAATTTAAATGCGCGGTCATGTGAGCTCTATGATCTTGTCCAGGAAATGCTTGGAAAGGTCGACCACCTAGAGCATCAATATGTTCTAACGCTGGATCTTTTGGTGTAGGCGGCATTGGTTTAATTAAAATAGCATCAATATTTTTTACACCCAATGCTTCATACATATTTCTGTATGTTTGATACATGTTGTGCATTTGTGGATTTGAGGTTGCCAGTTGGAGTTCCGTTTGCGCAAGTGAAATACGCTGTGTCTGTGAGAAAATGTTAGGGTCAGCAACTGGCAATATATCTACGCGATCATCAAAGTCTGATTGTTTAATCACTCTTTGACCCCCAACGACATCATATGGATATTCCTGTGGTAGATATAACTTGAATACTCTAGCCATAAGTTTGAATTCATTCTTAAGAGCTGAGTAAATTCTTTTGTGAATTGCCGACATGGTTCTTGAACCACGTTCTAATAATGCAACTGTTGTTCCAACTGCAGCTTGTTGATTGCCATCACCAACTTGTAAATCTGCAATTGATGCAAATCTTTGACCTGCTGAAACTACTACTCCCATTAATGAAAGTAATGTTTGACTCGGTTCTTTAAACGGAAGCATCATAAATGAATCTCTTAAATTACCACCAGGAGCATCTACATCTCTGAACTCTCCAGGTTGAATAGACTGTGCATCATCTCTAATTCTAATACCACGCATTTTAAATCCAGCAGGTAAATTAGATAAGGTTCCAGCATCGAGTAATTGTCTTAATGCAGATGTAGCAGTTCTTGATAAACCACCAATCATATGAATTAAACCAAAACCATAGAAACCTAAACCAGGTAAGAATTTGAAATGTACAAAGTATTGTATTTTATTTTTCTTTGGATCTCCTATTTCATAATTTCTTCTAATGGAAAGAATCTCACGTGATCCATCTTCTAGGGTTACAATATATGGAAGTTTAATTCCTGACGGCTCACCAGTCTCTGAATTTGCATCTTCAAAACCTTCAAGATCTAAATTCACATGACATTCTAATAAAGTATATACATCTTCATTTCTTGATTTAGAAATACCTTCTAACTCTCGTTCTTTTTTCTCAACGTCGCTTTCTTTGTTTTCAGGTTTAGCTAATTCAATGTCTCTATAAAAACCTGCGACTTGTTGTTTTCTTAATTCGTTTTCAGAAATTTTTACACGATGAATAATTGCTTCCGCATCATCTAATGAGGTAGCTGTATACGGAACAATTAAATCATCTGCAGGAACGAACTTTGATACCGCTCGTCCTTCCACTTCATCGTAGTATACTTTTTTAAAAGTAGAACCTGCGAGTGGTAAGTGAAATAACATAGAATCAAATTCTGGTTCATATTCTTTCATCTGATCCATAATTTGATAATTCATAAAATCTTTTACACGACTAGCTTGTTGAACTTTTTCTGGAGTTTGAATTCCAAGAATTTGAGTTCTAACAGGACCATCCGCTGGAAGTAATTCTTTATAGGCTAAAGCTTGAAATTGTGTGACTGCTTCTGCTAAAACTGGATGCGTTGCGCCTGAAGCTCCTTGAAACGGTTCTGTTCTTTGATCGTATTTAAAACCTAATAAATCTAAACCTTGAGTATATGTTTTCTCCCAATCTTTTCTTGAGGAAGAATAGTCCATGTATTTTTGGTTCAAGTCTGAACCCAATAAAGCTAAAACATTTTCAGGTAAAAATTCTGCTAAGTTAGCGTAGTGGTCATCTCCACCTTCAGGAGAAACGGCACTAGGATCAAAGTTGATTTCAACTGATCCATCTTCTAATTCGGTTGTTTCTACATCTCCAGGTTTTTGTAATTCTTCTTGAACTTCTTCTACTAAAGTTTCTTGAATTTCTTCTTGACCAGGAAGTGTAATTTCTTTTCTAGGCTCGTTTGGTAAAGCCTTGTCCATATTGTCGTCTGCCATTTATTTTCTCCGTAAGTTTGATACTTTTAACAGTATTATAATTAATATTCAAGCCCTGACTGGTTGGCCCCGATTTAGGTGGAACTGTCTTAGTTAATCGTTTAGTCATTATTCATTTTAGGAAAGTATTCTGCTGCAAATTGATTAATGTTCATTCCAGTTTTTTTCTCTCCTCCTGCTTCAATAAATTTACGTGTGACCATTGACCAATAGTTAGAACCGTCTTTAAAATTAACTCTGCCTCCTGTTGCATATCGCTCTAAATCTTTTTGATAAGCCTCAATCTTTTTAGAAGCCATAATTCCTACATCACCAAATAAAGGTCGAATAATACTCATATATTTTTCTTTAGAGATTTCTCCGTTGTCTAAAGCTTTCTTAGAATATTCACCTACTAAATTAATATATGTTTTTGGCGTTAATGCTTTAGCCATGTCTGATGTATTTAACATGTCTAAAATTTTAGAATAGTTTTTTGGTTTTTTAGGTGGGACTTGATCAGGCATTACAGTACTCCTGCAATACCGCCCTTAGCTCTTTTTTGTTCTTCTTCTTTTGCTTTTTTAATTAGCTCTTTGATTTTCATTATATCTAAATCTAAATCTTTTGCTTTTCGTCTGCTTGGAATATCTGTTGCTTTTTCTTCTCTAATTTCTGCTTGTCGTTCTAATCTCTCAGGTTCATAAATTTCTGCAGAGCCTGCATTAAAATTAGTTCTCATAATGCCACCACCCATAGCTTGACTTCTTGCCATTCTTAAAAACTCATCAATCGACATAACAGGTTGACCTTGTTCTTCAGCATCATATTTATATTTTTCATACTCATCAACGATCAATGGATCATAATTACCTGGTTCATATTCTGCTAATTTAATTGATGGAGCTTTTCTTCTTACAGATTTTTCTTCTAATTCTCTTTTAGCTTCTTCAATTGCTTCTTGTAGACTAAAACCATCTTCCATAAACTCATCTACGAGTCTCATGAATTCTTTTTCATTAGCATCCATTGATGCTGTTTTTTTCTCAAGACTCCTGATGCCTGATGCCTGATTCTCAACAGGTGCACCTAGTTGTTTTAATAACTCTAAATATTCATCAGTAGGCATGTCCTCTATTTCAGGTGGCATGTCATCATCTGAACCAATTGCGTAATTTTCTCTCATCATTTAATAATACACCTTTTGAGGTCTCTGTAAAGGTTCATCTTGATAATCTTCAGGATGTCCTATTAAACCTCCTTGTCTAAAACGCATAATTGCTTGAGTGGTACTATCCACCAAGTCATCATGATCTCCAAAAGGAAACGCAGCACATTCTTCAATAACGTCTTGTGCAAACTCCATTTCCGTGGGCGCCCATATTCTCCCTGATTCAAACAGAGGAGAAACACTGTTAACTCTAGTATGTTTATCATTTCCTTTACTTGGTGTAAAGTTTAAAACTGGAATACCCATTTTTCTTAGTTCATAAGTCAAAGGCAATCCTGAAGCTTTAGATTCAATAATAACTGTTTCAGGTTGCCAATAACCATATTGATCTAGAGCCACTCTTCTTAATTCTGGAAACTCATATCGACCTTTAATTGCATCAAGCAACAGGAGACAGGCACCAGAGTCTTCACTAGGATGAAACACGCCCCAGGTAGTAATTGCAGAAAAGTCAGCGGTTTGTTTTTTCATAAATGCAGTATCATAAGATTGAATGACGTGTTCCAATGGAGGAAGATCCCCTTCCCATTTTTGCCACCATTCTCTTTTCAAAAGAGCTCCTTCTTCAGAAGTTGGGTTTTGCATATATTGTGCATTCCACTTTGAACCAGGGATCGAGGCTTTGACTGCTTGTAAATCTTTTATGTTCCAGTATTCAGGCCACAGGGGTTTTCCTGAAGGCATGATTGCAGGAAACTGAATTACTTCCCATTGATCAGCTTTAGGTTCTTTTTGTGCATGAATTAATCTTCCTGTTAAATCTTTTTCGTTCCAACGAGTCATAACGATAACAATCGTTCCACCAGGCTGAAGACGTTGACGTGGACCTGATGTATACCATTCATAAGTTCTATCTAATGCTTGTGCATTCATTGCATCTTGTTCAGTGTGTGGGTCGTCAATAATTAATAAATCGGCACCCCGTCCAGTAATTGCAGATCCAACACCAGCAGCATAATATTCTCCACCTTGTTGTGTTTCCCATTTACCTGCAGCTTGGGAATCTTCTTTTAGTCTTGTTTGAAATACTTCTTTGTACTCAGGTGAATCCATAAGTTGTTTTGCTTTACGTCCGAACCTTACAGATAATTCTGTAGTGTTAGTAGATTGAATAATTTTTAATTTAGGATTTCTACCAACCATCCATGCAGGTAATAAGTAAGATGCAAACTCAGACTTAGTATGTCTAGGTGCCATGTTGATAATAACACGTTTAATTTTTCCATTTGCTATATCATTAAATTTTTTAGCAACTCTTTTATGATGAGCACCTTCCACAAAATCTGGCCAAACATGTTTAACAAAAGCCATGAAGTCATCTCTAATTGTGGTTTGTTTTTTCTTTTCTTTCCACTTAGACATATAAATAGCTAATTGTCTTTTTACATCAGGTGGTAATTTATCAAACTTTTTTAACTTATCTATATCCATAAATGCATTCCAAAAAATTTTCTAAAAAATTTTTTCATATGTGTTTTTAAATCCCAAAAAGTATTTTACGGCTTTGAATATCCAAAACTTGGCAAAATGTCGCACCCTCGGGACCCCTTTTTGCTTGACAGTATATATGTTTATTTAAAAATTTCAAATTTTGGAAGAGGCCTGGTACCTCTATTGAGGTACCAGATTAACAGAACTAAGCTGCCCAACGCTTGAGGGCTTGTTTCTTTATGTAGATAACTGGACCACATACGAAGTCATCATATCCAAATAAATATTTATCTTTGGTAAATGTCTCACGCCATAACTTTGTA
>Ga0208019_1001208_pt1 | contig 13803 bp, 6 predicted proteins | sample CB_VirMetaG_5_FD_184540 | JGI IMG/M metagenome (GOLD analysis project Ga0208019, IMG submission 184540) | Freshwater to marine saline gradient viral communities from Chesapeake Bay - CB_1508_1D Viral MetaG (SPAdes) (version 4) | ecosystem: Environmental > Aquatic > Marine > Coastal | place: USA...
CGACTTTGTTCCTTATTCTGTTCTAACACAATTTGGACCAAGAGCATGGTCTGGTATAGGAAGTGGCGAATGGGGATTGAATGTTCAACAAGGAACTTCTGTAACATCAACCATTTCTAATAGGGGCCCAATGTGGTATTCCTTTCAAGTTAATACAGCAGCAGAATATTCTTTGTCTTCTTACATATCAGATCCTTTTCCAGAAGACGGACAAACAGGACATCGTGGTACACCTGTTGTTAACATAAGCACAGCCGAAGATACAAAAAGCCAAGGGCAAGGCGGAGCAGATTATGGAAGCGGTCTTTCTTGGAGTGGTGTAAAAGCTAATTTAGCTGCAAATACCACTTATTATTTTTGTAACTATACTCAAGGTCCGTATGGATCTTCAACTCCAGATGGTGCTTTCTTTTATAATAATATGGGAACAACATTGAATCTTAGTGTGAACACACCTTCCACAGCAGGTACTGGAGGTGCAGGAGGAATTGGTCAAGGTTTTCAACAGTCGGCAACAAATGGTGCAAGTGGTGCAAGTGGTGGAACTAATGCAGGTACTGGAGGAGCAGGAGGAAATGGTGGGGCATTAGGAGCAGCAGGAACTAATGGAGCAACGGGTACAAATGGTTCGGGAACCACTATTTCTTATCCATCAACAGCACCAACAGTTGGATCAGCGGGAACTAATGCAGGAGCAGCAGGGTATTACATTTTAGGGCAAAGTAATGTATCATTGACAAACAATGGAACAGTAGCAGGGAGAATAGCTTAATGCCTATAACTAAGTTAAAATTTAAACCTGGTATTGTTTCTGACATAACATCTGAAAGTAATGAAGGTGGTTATGTTGATGGTGATAAGGTAAGGTTTAGATTTGGCTTCCCCGAAAAGATAGGTGGTTGGTCTAAATATAGTGAAAACACTTTTCAAGGGTCGGCAAGACGGTTGCATAACTGGGTGGCTTTAGACGGCTCAGATTTTATGGGTGTGGGAACTCATCTTAAATATTACATAGAAGAAGGTCAGTCTTTTAATGACATCACGCCTATTAGAAATACAACCTCTGCGGGAGAAGTTACTTTTAGTGCGACAGATGGATCAACAACCATAACTGTAACAGACACGGCCCACGGTGCAAATGAAAATGATTTTGTTACTTTTTCGGGAGCAGTTACTTTAGGTGGAGATATAACAGCCGATGTTCTTAATCAAGAATACCAAATTACAAGACTGGTAAGTTCCAACTCTTATGAGATTACTTCAAGCATAGCAGCTAACGCATCAGACACAGGTAATGGTGGTGCGAGTGTTGTTGGAACATATCAAATAAACACAGGTCTTGATGTGACCGTAGGTGGAACTGGTTGGGGTGCAGGTCAATGGAGTGGTACAACTTCTAGTGCTTTGGCAACACAGTTAAATGAAGCTCTCGATGCAAGTGAAACAGATGTTGACGTTGATGATGAAACAGGTATGACCACAGAAGGAGATGTTATTCTTGTAGGTAATGAATTGATGAGGGTAACAGCATCAGCCGATGATAATACAATGGTTGTAACTCGTGGACATAGTGGCACGACTGCCACGACTCATGCAGACAATGCTCTTGTTAGATTAGCCTTAGGCAACGAAGATCCAGAGAATGATTTTGTTGGATGGGGCAATGCAGCGAGTGTCACGGTTCCCGGTGCACAGATTAGGTTGTGGTCGCATGATAACTTTGGAGAAGATTTAATAATTAATCCAAGAGATAGTTCTTTATATTATTGGGATAAGTCAAATGGTCTAGGAACGAGAACAGTTGAATTAAGTACTCTTGCAGGTACAAAAACCAGTGTGCCTCAAAAAGCTAAACAGATACTTGTATCTGACCAAGACAGACATGTTATTGCTTTTGGATGTGATGGATTAAATACAAGTAATACAGCAACTCAAGGGAACGGGGTACAAGATCCACTGTTGATTAGATTCTCATCACAAGAAAATCCTCTTGAATGGTTTCCAACAGCTACCAATACAGCAGGTGATTTAAGACTTGGTGGTGGATCAACCTTTGTTCAAGCCGTTGAAGCCAAACAACAGATACTTGTTTTTACAGATAAGACGCTTCATGCCATGAAATTTATAGGTCCTCCCTTTACTTTTGGTTTGCAAGAACTATCAAAAAACATAACTATAATGAGTCCTTATTCTGCTATTGCTGTAGAAGATGCTGTGTTTTGGATGGGTGTAGATACTTTTTATGTTTATGCAGCAGGTCAAACTATTCAGTTGCCTTGTACTGTAAAAGATAAAGTGTTTTTAGATTTTAACTTTGAGGAACGTAACAAGGTTCATGTAGGAGTAAATTCAGAGTTTAGTGAGATATTATGGTTTTACCCTACACAAAATAGTTTAGAAATTGATTCTTATGTTGCTTATAATTATTCAGAAAAGATTTGGTATTATGGTACAATGACTCGTCAAGCATGGATCGACAGAGGTATTAGAACATTACCTATCGCCACAGGTAGTCAGTATCTATATAACCATGAAGTAGGGTATGATGATGACGGATCTGCTATGACATCTTTTATTGAATCTGCTCCAATAGATATTGGTGATGGTGACAAGTATGTCTTTTTAACAGAAGTTATACCAGATATTACGTTCAACGGATCAACCAGCTTAAACCCAGATGTTGATTTTACTGTTAAAGCTAAAAACTTTTCTGGGGGTAATTTTCTACAAACACAGTCTGGTACCACACAAAGAACAGCAACTAGCCCTGTAGAACAATTTACAGAAAAGTTAAACTATCGTTTACGAGGTAGGTCTTTTGCTTTACGAATTGATTCAACATCATTAGGGACTAAATATAAACTTGGTACGCCAAGAGCTAGTATAAGAGAGGATGGAAGACGATAATGTTAGTAACCAGTATTCCTCAATATATTCAAGGTTTAACAAATGCAAAGCTTGATTTAACAACTACAGATGTAACAACACTGTATACGGCACCTAGTGGAGCAGAATCAAATGCTTCTGTTATAAATTCTATTCTAGTTCACGATGATAGTAACAATGGAGACACTATAACTGTTACTTTAACGGATAAAGATAGTAATGTCTTTCAGTTGTTTGAAAAAACCATTGCAGGACACGCTACAGAAGAATTGTTAACAAAAGATTTAATATTGCAAGGTGGTGACATCATAAAAGTACAAGCTGTAAATGCGAACAGACTTCTTGTTGTAGCTAGTATACAAGAGCTAATTAAGACTAGAATCACAACAAGTGCGATAACACAGATATAGGATTGAACAAGTAAAACTTTCATGGTAAGGTAGTAAACATGGATCAAGCGCTTAAACAACAAGTTATCCCTGCGGGCGGTATTGCTGATTTTGTAATGACCGATGAGCAGATAGAGCAACTAGAGGCTGAAGAGCTCCGAGAGCAGTTCGGCACGAATGGTATTGCTCAATTCTCGGAAGTAGGTAAGAAAATGGCTAACTTTGGTCGTTATGGGGATGACACCGTAGCTCACGTCGAAACAGGCGAGCTCATCGTCCCACGGGCCTTGATTGAAAAGAATCCAGCCTTAAAAGAAAGTATATTTAGTCATTTAAGAGAACTAGGTGTAGAAGACCCAGAAAGATATGTTGTTGGCGAAAGCAAAAACAGTTTGAACCCTACAACAGGATTACCAGAGTTCTTTTTTAAGAAGTTATTTAAATCTGTAAGTAAGATAGCCAAGGGCGTAGGAAAAGCTTTAAAGAAGGCTGCTCCTCTTATTATACCTATGGCGCTTAATTACTTTGCTCCGGGTCTAGGTCAAGTTTATTCTGCTGCATTAGGTGCAGGTATCGGCACCCTAGTTCAAGGTGGTACTATAAAAGATGCCTTTAAGTCCGCCTTGATTGGTGGGGCTACTGGTGCAATATCCGCTGGTTTTTCAGGTCCTAATTCAGGCATTGAAGGTTTTGGTCAAAACATTGCGAATGATGTGAGCATGGGAACTACCAATATAGGAGATGCTTTCTCCCAAGGTAGCTTTGCTCCTTTACAAAGAACAGCTATACCAAGTCTTAGAGATTTAGTTGGAGGAGAAACAAGTGTTTCTGGAAGCACCAGTCCGGGCGGTATTCCAAAAGTAACCTCTGATCCTTATCTTTCTTCACCGAAAGTGACTGGAGGAGATATTTACGCAGATGTTGCGAGTAGTCAAAAAGCCTTCGATAAGAATCTCATGCAAGGTTATGGTTTTCCTGACGCTCAAGGTAATTTTGCTGGTAATAAAATGGACGTCACAATGGGTCAAAAACCTGTTTCTTTCATGGATCAATTCAGGGCGGAGCCTCCAAAATTTGGATTTGATGCAGGAACAGGAACAACAACTATAGGCGATAAGCTTGGTTTCAAAATGCCTGAGTCTTTTAAAGATGTCGGAGATTTTATAATGCCCCCAGAGGCAAGCACTCAAACCATTCAAAACGAAGCGTCTAAAATATTAGCAGGTGATACTACAGGAAAAATGACATATAAGCAGGCTTTTGATTTAGCAAAAGAACAATTAAAACCTAGCTTCTTTAGAAAATACGGACCGACTGCCGCGTTACTTACTGCAGCAGGCGCAGCTGGGGGCTTCTTTGACACTCCTGAACAGGAAGATCTAGGACCTACTCGAACAGGTATGGATGTTTATGAAGAAGATCCTGACAAGTACAATGTTGCAAATCTAGAACCTCTTTATATTGCAGGCGATCCAACTGTAGGAACGAAATATCCATATTATAGGCCACAAGCTGTAGCTGAAGGCGGAGAAATATTTCCAAGACGAGTAGGCGGTATTATGCCTGATGAAGGTATACCAAACAAAGATAGCGTAAGAGCTATGCTAATGCCGGGAGAGTTTGTAATGACTACCGATGCTGTTAAAGGTTTAGGTGGTGGAGATATGAACAAAGGTATAAACAACATGTATAATGTTATGCGCAATCTAGAACAACGTGGAAGGGCGATGGCATAATGGCAACAGAAACCGTCATACAGCAGGTTGGTGAAACCCCTGAAATAGAAGCTTATAGAATTGGTCTATTAAAATCAGCTAAAGAATTAGCGGATAAAGGTATAACTCTACCTGAAAGTAAAGTAGCTGGGTTTTCTGGTCTTCAAGATCAAGCTTTTCAAAGACTTAAAGATTATTATGGCGCAGAGGGTATTGGTCAATATCAAGCTCTTTTAGATGCGGGTAAGGCTAACATAGCAGGGGCAGGAACGAATTTATCCGCTTCTCAAGCTCTTGCAGGACAACGTGTTGGGGACATACTTGGAACAGGAATAGCTGGAGCGGTAGATCCTGCTATAGCAGCCTCTATGATGGGTCGTGATATGGGAATGACCTCTGCTCAACAAGGAATAGCTGGGTTGTCAGGGTTATCTCAACAGTACGATCCTAGCTCTTATCAAAGTTACATGGACCCTTATGAAAGTGCTGTTGTACAACAAGCTATGGCAGATATACAAAGACAAGGGGATATCCAAAAACAGGGAGCTTCTGCTCAGGCTGTGGGTGCGGGTGCTTTTGGAGGATCTAGAGGGGCGATACAACAAGCTGAAATTAATAGAAATGTTTTGGATCAACAAGCACGGACCGCGGGTCAGCTTAGATCACAAGGTTATCAAAGTGCACAACAACAAGCTCAAAATGCTTTTGAGCAGGCTAGGGCACGTCAAGCTCAACAATCACAGATCACTGGTCAGTTAGGTCAAATGGGATCACAAGCGGGTCTTCAATATGGACAACAGATAGGTCAATTAGGTTTAGCTGGTCAAGAATTAGCCGGAAATCTTGGTTTAAATTTAGGCCAGCAAGGTATAGCTAGCGCACAACAACAAGCCGATATTGGTACAAGACAAGCTTCTTTAGGAGAACTTGGACAAAACATGCTAGCAAGAGACACTGAATTAATGTACACATTGGGCGGAAGACAACAAGCTCAAGATCAGGCTGAGTTAGAGGCACAGAGATCTAACCAGATGGCTCAATTATATGAGCCGTATCAAAGACTAGGTTTTCTTTCAGATATATATAAAGGAACACCTACAACACAACAAACTGTAACACAATCAGCATCTCCAAATGTTTCACCATTTCAACAGTATCTAGGATTAGGTATTGCTGGATTGGCAGCAGGTGCTGGAGCAAGACAAGCGGGGTTATTCGGATAATGAATAGAAGTGTAATGCAACGACAGATGTTTGCAGGAGGCGGAGCCGCAGGGTTGAAGCCTATTCCAGCAGGGAATCAAGGTTTGCCTAATTTACCTGAGAATGTAAGGAATAATATGGGTTATATGGCAGAGGGCGGAGATCCAATGATGATGCCGGAAGCTGCACAGGGAATTATGGCTACAGCCCCAGCAATGGGAGCCCCTTCGCCAGAGATGTTAGCTCAAGAAGGTGTCAACATGATGGACCCAAATGCTTTAGCGAGTATGATAGAAGGTGCCGAGGCTTCAGGGTTTTCCGATCCAGAAGCCGCAGGTAGTTTTGAAGAGATGATGAACAGTGTTTCAGGTGAGAACAAGAGCGCTGAAGAAAGAAGGTCAGATTTAGCAAGTATAGTTGGACCAGAGGATGCCGGTCAAACACCAGAAAGTGTTTTAGCTTTGGTTACTCCAGTGGTTGAATTAGCATTAGTTGATCAAGGCATAGGACCAATGGCCCAAGAACAGATGAACACCCCAGTCGAAGGTGACATGGGGCAAGGCATTATGACTATGGCAGCTAACGGGAATATGGGGGTTGGTAACGAGCCACCCGTAAATTTTAACTTAGGCGGCGAGGTTCGCCGCCGAGGTGATGAAGATCCAGTTCCTGTGTTTATGAATGGTGGTCCTGTTCAGTATTTTGCTCCTGAAAATACAAATAGGGTTGCAGGAAAAGGTTTTAATTTAAGCGATCTTTTGTCAGCTCTCACCAAGACAACTTCTTCACAGCCCACGGTCCCTGACTTAAAAGAAACTTTTGAAGAGAAAAAAAATCTTTATTCTAGTGTTTTAGGGGATCCTGAAGAACAGAAAAAAATGACTCAAGCTCAAATGTTATTTGACATAGCCAATACTGCCCTAACTTTTGCAGCTCCCATGCCCGGGGAAAAATCAGGATTAAGCCCTGCACAAAGATTAGCTATGGCAGCTACAACAACTAAATTACCACAAACTATAAGTGCCCGTGCAAGTGAAGCAAGGGCTCAACAACAAAAATTAGATTTAGCCGCCTTACAGTCCGCTGAAAAAGAAGTAGCTACTGCAAAGGCTTCAGAACTTGAGTATAATAAAGCTTTAATTAAAGACAGAACTAAACCCTCTTTAACCTCTATTTTTTCTAAAGATGGTGTAAGTGTTCCTGTAACTCAGTTTGTAACCTCTACAGGTGTTGTATTAAAGGACAACGCAGGTGTCATTGTAGATTTTAATAAAGGGCCCTACAAAGATTATACCTTAAAAGCACCTGCTAACGTGACTAAAAACGTAAAAACGCTTTATGACAAAGACGACAATACAAAAACCATAACTGCAGTTGAAATTGACGGTGTGATTTATGAAGACGCATCTAAAACTAAAAAAGTAGATATGAGTAAGTATAGTTTAGTAGCAGCAGATAAAGATGACCTTAAAACTGACAACTATTACTTAAAAGATGGAACTTCTGTCCCACTTCTTATAAGAAATGGAAAACTTGTTCACGCATCTCCTTTCGGTAATAAAAACGCGGGAGATCCTTTTGATGCAGTAGATCCTATTTTTGAAGGTGGTAGTTTTGATAAACCCACTTCTGATTTTACTAAACCAAAATCTTATATGAAATACATAACCGATGTGGACTTATTAACTAAATATGCAAACGCTGAGAAAAACGCTGATGGTAGTGTCAAAGAAACTTTGTCTCAAAAGGATTTAACTCAACTTAACACAGCAATAACACAATATTTAGCTATGGATACTACCGTAGGTATTGGAGGAACTCAAACCTCTAGAGAGCTTATGTTACCTCCATTATTGAAACAGGCTATTATTACTAGATTTCAAAAAGGGTTGCCTATACCTGATGCAGCTACTGTTTACTTACAGAATACAGAAAGTGATTTTGATCTAGGTATTTTAAGCACAGCAGATAAATTATTTTCAAATAATTTTGAAAATGGTGGCGTTAATATAGATAATGCAGATAGTATATTTTTATCAGGAGAGAAAGAGCCTAAATTATTAGAAGCACAAGGTTGGTTCTCTGGTTTGAAATCTGCTTTTGAGGGATTAAAAGCCCAGCTAGCTGGAGAACTAACAGGAAGTATTGAAATATATCCTGTACAGGAAGCTAGAAAAGTTTTGAATGGTTTGGCTTTAAGAACCGTTGAAATTCAAGCTGATCTTTTTGAGGGTAACAAACTTAAAGCGGTTATGGATATGATTATAGATAACAGCGCTGATATACAAGGTGGAACTTTTACAAGTGACTCGGATTTGTACAATGCTTTAACTAAAAACAGAAAGAATTTAGGTGTTGTTCTTAGAGAGTTTACAGGAGTTTTAAAGAACAAGAAACAATTTAGAACTTTAGACGTTATTAAAGCTAGAAAAGGTGCTAAAAAAGTATTAAACTTAATTGGCGAATACACCGCTTTCATTGATTTAATAGAAAGAGAAAGTTCCAGTCGTAAAGATATAAATAAAATAAAAGTACAAAACAACGCTAGAAGTAAACTTTATAATAAATTTAAAAATCAGGCAGAAGGTAATAAATAATGGCTGAAGAAGATAAAAGCTTATTTACTGGCGTAGAAGATGCTTACGTTAATGCGTATGAAAATTTCAAGCCTTTTGACCTTAGCGAAGAAGATCTCTACGAACAAATAAGAATTGCAGACAGTCCTGAAGAAGCCAGCTCTAATATAGCAGAGGATATGGTTAGAGGCATGACGGATGCTTATAATTTACCCGAAGTTAATTTACAAAGTTTAAAAAATGGTACTTCTCCTTTTTACAAATATTTAAGAGAAAAAACTGCGCAAAGAGATCCTTCTGGTAATATAATAGAAGAAGAATCTTTGAGTTCAAAAGGGTTTCAAGATGATGAAAATATCATAAATTTCTTTTCAAACGTAAACTTTAAAGACAACCCTGCTTTACAAGGATTATTTAATCAAATAGGTCCCGCAGCCGCTTTTTCTTTAGCGTTTACTACAAGTGCTCAACAAATATTTAGATCAGTTCCCACCACCCCTTTTAGAAAAATAATTGCTGCAGGGTTAGGTAGTATTCCTTTAGGCTTTTTAGCTTCTAACGCTGTTGAGTACGTTCAAGAAAAAATATTTGATCCGATAGAATTTAATATTTTAAATACTAAAATAAAAATGTTCGGGGAAGAAGAACCTACAATGCCTTCAGAAAGAGCTCGATATTTAAGCGGTAAAGCTTTTGCTGACTTCGTCTCTTTTATGCCCATGCCTTGGATGGTTAGGTCCGGCACTAAAATGGGTGCTGCAAAAGTTTTAACACATTTACGAGACAGAGCTAAATTAATTGAAGGAGCTCAAGTAACTTACAAAGCTCCTCAGAAAAAAGGTTTTTTTCAAACTTCAAAACCAGTTCCCCTTGGTAAAGATTTTGAAACATATATGCAAACGGGAAAATTTCCTATGACTAGACGATTTTCTAGTTTTATAGACAATCTTTTAACGGGAGGGATAGAGTTTGCTAAAAAACGACCTGTTCCTTATATAATCACAGAAATGGGGGCCGGTTTAGGTGCTTCAATGGGTGTAGAGTTTGCTGAAGAAAATTTTCCCGGCCAAGCTCTCCCTCGTTTTGGTTCAGAAGTGTCTGGAGCTGCGTCTGGAGCTATTTCAGCACAACCTATATTTCCTATAACTCGCATACTAGCGGGAAGTGTAAAAAGTTTATATAATTTAGTTTCTAAGGGTAGTTTGACAGAGAGACCATTTGTAGAAACTATTAAAGGATTTGTAGAAGAAAGAAAAGATACTGTAAAAACATTTAGACAAAGACAAGGTGTAAAAAGTTTTCGTGGTTTTTTAGAAAAATACGGTGTGGATGTTGATAAGTTTGTCAAGAATTTAGAATCTTCTTTTATGGGAATGGATAAAAAATTCTTAGATGAATTTAATCTTGATTTAAGTTCACTGGAAGAGTTATCAAAAAAATCCGTCGGCTTCAAAAGTGGAGAGCCTTTCGCTATTTTATATGAAAGTTCTTTGATGTCTAATTTTGATAATTTAGGACCAAGAAGAGCTGAAATGTTTAAAGCTGCTGAGAACGCCGTTTTAAATGTTTTAAAAATTTTGAGAGGTTCAGGAAACGACGAAGCTTTATTAATAGCTGCTCAAATGGAAAAGGAATTATTACAAAACAAAATAAGTTTAGATTTAGAAAACGCTGTTAGTAAATCTCTAAAAGCTTTTCAAGATTTAAGAGGGGGTCAAACAGGTGGTGAACAATATAATCAGGAGTTATCTACCGTTCTTTTTGATACCTTGAATAAACAATATAAATTAGCTAGAGAGAAAGAACAAGAGTTTTACAAAAAAGTAAATGATTTTGAAATAGATGGAACTTTCGGAAGGGATTCTGATAATGTTCCTTCTTTTATATCTTCTTTTGAAAACAAGGAAGTTATGCCTCAAGACCCTGATATTTTGAAAAAATATATAAATCTTCCTGGGTTTAAAGATGCTTTCACTCTTTTAAAAAGATTAAGAAATCAATTAGGAATTGAAGAAGCCCCTGTGGATTCAGGCGTTGTTTCAAAGCTTGAAACAGATATGCAAGACCTCATTAAGAGTTTTGATAAAACAGTTTTGGGTAAACCTCAAAATAGATTACAAAGAGAACTAGATGACGTCAACAATAGAATTACTGATTACAAGGATGATGTAGATTTTGCAGAGAAAGCTTTAAGTTATTTAAGAAGTAATGAACCGTATAAGATAAGCACGGCACGAAAAGGTTTTACTAGAGATCAAATTGCGGATCAAAACAAAGCCTATACCGAACGTAAAGAAATTCACAAAGCAGCTATTAAATATTATCAAACTTTGTTAAAGCAATCTAAGTTAAGCAAGCCCGAAACAGCTGCGACAGGAGAGAATTTAGCTCCCGTAACTTATCAAACACTTGTTGATTTTAGAAGTGAAATTTTAGAAGAAGCTGGTAAATATTACGCTCAAAACCCTAATTCAAAGCATGGCAGGCGTTTGAGTTTACTAGCACAATCAATCCGACAAGACCTAAGAACTTTAGAAGACGATGTAAACGCGGGACCTGCTTTACAACTCGCAAATAATTATTCTTTTGCTTTAAATGAAGTTTTTACAAGAAGCACTATGGGTAAATCTGTAAAGGTTGTGGACAAAACAGGAGCTTTGACTACTCCGCCAGAGCTATTATTTCAAAAAGTAAAGGCTTTGGATGATCCGACAGCTTTTAGATACAAAGAATTAGAAAACATTCACAATTTTTTAGTAAAAAATGAAATAGTTGAAGACACTGCTTTCAAAGATACTCCAACATACAACAATATTTTATATCATTTAGTAAGAAATAATAAATTATTAAACAGTTTGATTAGTGAAAAAGAAGTTGTTACATCTTCTGGAGAAAAACTTGCATTAGAACAATTAAACACAAAATCTGCGAAAAATTTATTAAAAAATCCAAATTCAAAAGAGATTTTGAAGTTTTTCCCAGATCTCAAAAGAGATTTAGAAAATGCAATTACAGCTCAATCTTTGGTAGATATTACTTTAGATGCTGACGGTAAATTTTTAAAATCTTTAAATGAACAAGGTGCTTTATCAAAGATACTTGAATACGATGATCCAGCAGCTTACATAGCGGAACTTTTAAGAAGCAAAGAGCCTGTAAGTAATTTAACAAGAGCTTTTTCTGAAGTTAAAACTTTCATAAAAAATAATCCTAAATCAGATGCTTTAAGTTTTACAAAAAACATAGCAACTATTGATGGGAAAAGTAAAAGAGTAAAAGCTTTTTTAAACCAAGATAATATTTTTAATGGGTTTAAAGAGGCTATATTAAACCATGTTTTAACTGCATCAGGTATGAATCAAGGAGGGAAATTTAACCCTCAAAGAGCCTACAGTATGCTTTTTGAACCTATGAAGGGCGTAGGTGGACGTAAAAGAACTTCTTTATCAAGATGGATGAGATCAAATAATTTAATCACAGATAAACAATTAAATTTGTTTAGAGAATCTTTGGTTAGTATGTCTAAGTTAGATATTCAAATGAAGGGTGGAAACATTGACTTGTCCGAATTTAATGCCTTCCAACACTTTGCTTTTGGTGCTTTAGGTTCTGTTATAGGTACGGGCACACAAAGAGCTATGGGTAAAATAATACCTGGCATGGAGGGTGGGGCAGGCCCTGCTAGTATAATTGCAGCGGGCCAAGGTGCTAATTTTGCTAGAAATTTATTCATGGCTGTTCCTGAATCTTTACGACAGTCTGCAATGATTGAAGTCATGAGCAACCCTCGATTGTTTTTACAATTAAATAAAGAATTGAAAGAAGGCGCTCCTTTAAATTACTTTGGCACTATTTTAAATTATTTTAAAAAGGCGGGTTTAATTGGAGGATCTGTCACCCTTAAACAACTTATGCCTATTGTAAAAACAGATGAAGAAGAAGGAGCACCACCTTTTTCTGAATTTATAAAACAAAAATTAAAAATAAAAAAAGGAATTGATGACGATTTAACAGCTTCGGTTGAACCGAGTGTACAAAGGGGTCTTCCCACCACCCAAGTAGCCTCACGTCAACCATTTTTGAGCGGCTTGAAGATCGCTCCCGCGGGAGGTGGTGGCTCCTCCGCCACCTCCGCGCCCACAGATAGAAGTAAATATGCTTCGCTGTTTCCAACAGATATTGTATCAAGCATGATCCAACCCACAGCTACTATGGCTGAGGGTGGTGCCGTACCTCCAAGAGAAATAGACATTAAAGGTCAGCCTCATATGCTTGCATATATTACACCACAAGAAGGCGGTATATTGCAGCTGCTTGGGGGTGCTGGAAAACCCGGACCCATGGGTATACCAAGTTTCTATGATGGAGACGGTGGTGTAAGTGAAGGGATGGATGAAGCAGATGCAGCTGAAGCTGCCGCAAACGACATGGGGATGGATGACAGTATTGCAGATATGGCAGCTGCTATGGCCGGACACACAAGAGGATTATCGGGTTATTCCAATGTACAAGGCTCCATAAACTATGCCCCCGTACAAAACGTCCCCTACGATTTATTTGGCTTTGTCAAAAATGCGATGAACCGACACGCTAGATCTTCTTTATCCAAAGGTTATTCACCACAATTTTCTAAAGATGCTATGGGTAACATTACTTCTGTTACAGGAAAAGGCGGGCCCGGTATGTCAATACCCGGAATAGGTGGTTTGATGTCTATGATAGGATCAAAAATGGGTGGTATTACTACTACGGGATACGCAGGAAGAGGTGTAGATGACAAAAACAATCCAAATGACAACGGTAATGATAATGAGTTAATTCGTAAAAAAATAATAGAAGAATTAAAACCTCTTACGTCTAAACAAATATATGATTTTAATCCAGAACAATACACTTTGAGGTATAGATAATGCAATTAAGTCAAAACTTTACTCTGGCTGAATTAACAAAAAGCCAGACAGCAGAACGTAGGGGGATTAGAAATGTACCTGACGCCGAAGCTATTACAAATTTAAAACTATTAGCAGAAAACATT